>Ga0335071_10000538_pt1 | contig 41849 bp, 30 predicted proteins | sample Lox_Sample_15_FD_206724 | JGI IMG/M metagenome (GOLD analysis project Ga0335071, IMG submission 206724) | Soil microbial communities from Loxahatchee National Wildlife Refuge, Florida, United States - Lox_Sample_1.5 | ecosystem: Environmental > Terrestrial > Soil > Wetlands | place: USA... | reverse complement strand
TCTGTTGCGTTAACCGAATAGCCCGACCGGAAACCGTCGCGCGTGTTCTGTGGGCATCGAGATCTTCCCGCCCCGGAGAGCGGTAGGGAATTTTTGAGCTTGCGGAGTCCGCGCGCGTAAGGCCGACGGGCCTGAAAGCTAGACGGTTGCGTTACGCACGAGAGAATCTGAGTTAGCGAAACAGTTAGCGAATCCTTTAAGCAATTATGGTATAAGAAGCTGTGCCCACCACGATGAAAGATATCGCACGTGACCTCGGTGTTTCCGTGGTCACGGTTTCCAAAGTGCTTCGCAACCACGAAGATATTAGCGAAGCCACTCGGAAACGGGTTCTGGACAGGGTAAAGGAACTTGACTACACACCGAATCTGGCTGCTCGTGGACTGGTAACCGGGAAGACATATCTGGTTGGGCTGGTGGTGCCCGATCTGTTGCACCCGTTCTTTGCCCAAGTCGCGAAATCACTTTCGAGGGCACTGCTGAAGAAGGGATATTGCCTCACCATCTCGACCTCGGAAGAGGATGCTGAGCTGGAAATGCACGAGATCAACCGGCTGCTCGGCCGCCGGCTTGATGCTCTCGTGATTGCATCTTCATCCACGAGTCCATTTGTATTCGAACGGATTCAAAAGCAGGGGTTGCCGCTTGTTTTGATCGATCGCAAGTTCAACGGGCTGGATGCCAATTATGTAGGCACCGACGATGAGGCGATCGGACTGCTGGCGACAGAACATTTGATTGAAGTGGGGTGCAAGAGGATCGCGCATTTACGCGGCCCTGACAATAGCCCTGGCGCAGGACGCCTGAAGGGTTATCAAAATGCACTGGCCAAACACAACCTGAAGTCTCTCCCGGGTTATGTGTCGATGCCGAGGCTCGTGGATGTGCAAAGCCGGGAGAGCGGCGCTGAATTGATGCGGCAGCTGCTGGCTTTGGATCCGCGGCCCGATGCAGTGTTCTGCTACAACGATCCCATGGCGATTGGCGCGATTCATGCCATTCTTGACGCGGGCTTAAGAGTGCCGGCGGATATCGCTGTCATAGGATCAGGAAATCTGCACTACGACACTGAGCTTCGTGTTCCTCTATCCAGCATCGACCAGCAAACCGACATGATCGGCGAGCGTGCTGGCCGGTTGACGTTGGCGTTGCTCGAATCGAAGACTCGTCCGCGCAACAAAACCATCGTCATTCAGCCTCAGCTTGTAGTTCGGGCATCGACCGATAAGACAGCTTTGAACGGCTAAAGAGCGTTGCCATATCTTCGTATTGACAGGCGGAGATGAGTCCCATGCTGAAATCCGGCATCTTGAACCCTAGAATCAACTCCCTGCTTAGCCAGGTCCGGCATACCAATACTCTGGTTATTGCGGATCGCGGGTTTCCTTTGTGGAAAGACGTGGAGACGGTCGACATCTCATTGGTCGATGACTTGCCTCGAGTTCTTGATGTCCTGGCGGCAATTCGGAGCAACTTCAGCGTGGCCCGCGCCTTCATGGCTGCGGAATTCAATGAGGTAAACAGCGCTGAGACGATCCTGAAATTCAAACGCGCCATGGATGGCGTTGCTCTCGAATTTGAACCTCACATTGAACTCAAGAAGCGAGTACCGCACGCCGTGGGAATCATTCGGACCGGTGACACGATTCAATACGCGAACCTTGTGTTGGAATCCGGATAGATTTCAGGCTGATGGCTCATTTTTCGCAAGAGGTGCTGCCCCGTGATCGTGGACTCCGCAGGCGCGAGGGCGAAAACTCCTGTTGAGCTTCGCCGCTTTGTGCCGCTTTTGCGACCCTCATACGCCGCAGAGAACCTCTACGGCGCCGATTTGCCGGAGACGGGAGGGCTCACGCGGACCACTTGTATACCGTGATCGGTAAACACACAGTGCATCTCCGGCATCGCGATCTTAGGGTCGGCAACTCCAGCGGCTCGCTGGAATCTTGACCTTAGGCCAATCCTCCAATCGGTTCATTGCCCCCCTTCGGCCGCCTCGGAGACACCCGGATTGGCGCTCACCGCCAATTATATGCATTTACAATAACGATACCTTTATCGTATACTCTCGAAGGTTCAGGCTCCAACAGAGGATAAGAAATGCAGCGGCAAGGCGGTTTTGGGATCTCGACTGGAGATTCTGTCGATCCATCTTTGGTGCCTCAGAGAACCCTCTACAGCGGGGCGACGATGCCTGCGATTGGCCTGGGCACCTTCGGCTCCGATCGCGTCTCTGCGGCACAAATCGCGGAGGTGGTGAGGGGCGCTGCCGCAGCCGGCTACCGGCACTTCGATTGCGCTTCGGTTTACGGCAATGAGCCTGAAATTGGCCAAGTCTTTGAGGAGATTCTCCGCAACGGAATCAAGCGCGAAGATCTTTGGATTACCTCGAAGCTGTGGAATGACAAGCACGACGACGTGATCGCCTCCTGCCGCCAGTCGCTGGCCGACCTGCGACTCGAATACCTCGACCTTTACCTGGTGCATTGGCCGTTCCCGAATTTTCATCCGCCGGGCTGCGACGTCACTTCGCGCTCGCCGGATGCCAGGCCTTATATCCACGAAGAGTACATGCGTACCTGGCGCAAGATGGAAGAACTGGTCGACATGGGGCTGGCTCGGCATATCGGCACCTCGAATATGACGATCCCCAAGCTCAAGCTGGTTCTGCGCGACGCCCGCATCAAGCCCGCCGTGAACGAAATGGAATTGCATCCGCATTTCCAGCAGCCGGAGTTGTTCGAATTCGTGGTCAAGAACGGTATCCAGCCAGTTGGTTACTGCCCGGTCGGCTCGCCAGGGCGGCCGGAGCGCGATCGCACGCCGGACGATACCGCGCCGACCGAGGATCCGGTGATCGTACGCATCGCGCGAGACCATGGAATTGATCCCGCGGTGGTGTGCATCAAGTGGGCAGTGCAGCGCGGCCAAACGCCGATTCCGTTTTCTGTCCATCACTACCGCGCCAATCTCGAAGGCGTCGTGCGCGATCCGCTTACCGATGAAGAGATGCGCGCCATCGCTGCCATCGATCGCAACTGCCGCCTGATCAAAGGCCAGGTTTTCCTGTGGAAAGAGGGCCAGACCTGGGAAGATCTTTGGGATGTAAATGGAGAAATCACCCCGCCCTAAATGACGCGAGCTTTTCGGGTTCCGGGTGAGATCAATCGGGAGCAAGCCAATGAAAGCGACGATGAACGCAGCGTTCTTACCCGGAAATTCGAGCGTGGAGATGCGCACCGTGCCTGTTCCGGAGCCGGGCCACGGCGAAGTCCTGTTGCGCGTAAAGTCGTCGACAATCTGCGGCTCCGATATTCGCGCCATCTATCGCGAGCATCTGGGAAAAGGGCCGGAAGGCTACCAGGGAGTGATTGCCGGGCATGAGCCCGCGGGCCAGATCGTTGCCACAGGCCCGGGCTGCCGCCGTTTCAAAACCGGCGATCGCGTGATCGTCTATCACATCTCGGGTTGCGGCGTGTGCAACGATTGCCGGCGCGGCTACATGATTTCCTGCACGAGCGAGGAATATCGCCGCGCGTACGGCTGGCAGCGCGACGGCGGCATGGCCGAATTCATGTTGGCCGAAGAAAAGGATCTCATCGCGCTGCCCGATGAGCTCTCTTACGGCGATGGTGCCCAGGTGGCATGTGGATTCGGTACAGCGTATGAGGGCCTGGAGAAGATCGGAATCAATGGCAATCACGCCGTCCTTATCACCGGGCTGGGGCCGGTGGGTCTGGCGACCGCGGCGCTCTGTCGCAAGCTAGGCGCGGAGAAAATCATCGGCATCGATGTGGTGCCCGAGCGCATGGAGATCGCGCTGAGCCTGGGCCTTTGCGACACCGTTCTTGCCTCGGGACCCGATAATGTTGCTGAGGTCAAGCAGCGCACCGGGGGCATGGGCGTGGAACGCGCCATCGATTGCTCTGCGAATGATGCCGCGCGATCCACCGCGATCCGCGCCGCGCGCAAGTGGGGCAGAATTGTCTTTCTGGGCGAGGGCGGCCGCGTCGAATTCAATCCCTCACCCGACCTGATTCACGATCAGAAAACTCTCTATGGCTCCTGGGTCACGTCGACCTGGCTGATGGAAGAGTTGGTCGAACGCCTGGTGCGCTGGAATCTGCACCCCTCGGATATCATCACGCATCGTTTTCCGCTGGAGCGCGCAAGCGAAGCGTATGCATTGATGGCTTCAGGGAAATGCGGCAAAGTCGCCGTTTGCGCGGATGAAGAACTGCAATGAATCGGGACCGAGGTTAGGAACATGCCCGTCGCCGCAGGGACCACGAAACCGGACTGGAAAGGCCGATTGAAGGCGCTGTTGCCGCTCTTCGGCCACCGCAATTGGATTGTGATCGCAGATGCGGCATATCCGGCGCAATCAGGCGCCGGCATTGAAACGATCGTCGCCGGCGGCAGCCCGATCCAGGCGACGCGCACCGTGCTCGACGCCATTGCGGCTATCAAACACGTTCGCGCCAACATTTATCTCGACCAGGAATTGGAATTCGTCGCGGACGCCGATGCACCGGGAGTGTCGCGCTACCGAGCCCAACTTTCCGAGCTGCTCAATTCGGCGAAGCCGATCACGCTGCCTCACGATCAGATTATCGCCAGGCTCGGCGACGCGGCTCTTGCCTTCCGTGTGCTGGTTATCAAGACAGAACTGTCCATTCCGTACACAACGATTTTTCTCGAGCTCGATTGCGGCTACTGGAGCGCCGAAGTTGAACAGCGTTTACGTCGTGCCATGGCTGCATCCGCCAAAAAGAGCAAGGGTCGTTAGAGCTGGAGCGGCGCGGAATTCAATTTGGTAATTTGGTATCGCAGTGAAGACCGCGTTCGCATCGAGAAAGAATTGAAATTCGCGTGTCTTTGCGCTTCGATCCGAGGAGGAAAAATCAATTTTGAACACTCCTATTGATCCGGTCGGGCAAGGGAATATCCCTTCACCGAACACGAACGAAGACATTGAAGCGCAGTTGATTCCAGCGGGGCGGATGCTGCCATTCCTCGTGGTCACGGTGCTGTTCTTTTTGTGGGCGATTCCGAACAACTTGAATGACATTTTGATCCGGCAATTCATGAAGTCGTTCAACATTAACCGGTCTAGTGCTGCGGGAGTGCAGATCTGGTTTTACCTCGGGTACTTTCTGCTGGCCATTCCGGCAGGCCAGTTGATGCGGCGGTTCGGCTACAAAATGGGCATTATCACCGGGCTCTGCCTGCTCGGCAGCGGGTGCCTGCTGTTTTATCCGGCGGCGCAGGCGGGACTGTACGCGTTCTTTCTCGTGGCGCAGTTTGTCATCGCCAGCGGGTTGTCATTCCTTGAAACGGGTTCAAACTCATTCATAGCGCAGCTCGGTCCGGCCGGTTCCAGCGAGCGCCGCCTGAATCTTTCGCAGGCGTTCAATCCCCTGGGTTCCATTACCGCGGGCCTTATCGGCACGGTCTTCATCTTCTCGGGCGTGAAGCTGAGCGATGCGCAAACGGCCGCCATGCAGGCGGCTGGAACCTACCAGGCCTATCTCCATTCCGAAACGCTGCGCGTGGTCACGCCATATGTGGTGCTGGGCTGCATCGCGTTTCTCTGGGCATTGCTGGTTCTGATCACCAAATTCCCTGACCTTGGAAGCGAAGATGTATCGGAGAGCTCAACTGCGGGCGGGATGCACGTGCGACTTTGGCAGCCGCACTTTGTCTTCGCCGTGCTGGCGCAGTTTCTTTACGTAGGCGCGCAGGTTGGTACATGGAGTTACTTCATTGCCTATGTGGAATCGGCTACGGGCGTGGGCGACAAAGCCGCCGGCTACATGCTCACCGGCACGTTGGCGGCGTTCGCCGTGGGCCGATTCAGCTCGGCGTGGCTCATGCGGCACTTCCACGCACGGTTGATGCTGGTCCTCTACTCCGTCATCAATATTGTCTTGTGCCTGGTTGCCGTCATCCATCCCAGCTGGGTCGGTGTGGGTTGTTTGCTGATGACAAGCCTTTTCATGTCGATCATGTTCCCGACCATCTTTGCGCTTGGCCTGAAGGGCATGGGCGAGAAAACCAAGACCGCCGGATCGTTTTTGGTGATGGCGATATTGGGCGGCGCGGCACTGACGAAGTTGATGGGAATCCTTCCGCTTCAGTCTGCCTACCTTGTTCCCGTGGTCTGTTATGTCGGCGTGGCTCTCTATGGATGGCTGTTCGCCGAACCAAAAGCAGGCGAAGCGTTGGGATAATGGCCGGCAAAACGGCGAGCTAACAAGTAACATAGTGCGCAAATCGCGGCTGGCCTCTTTCGGTTGGCACCTGGATCTCCGTTGCAAGACGCAACCTGTATTGGCGCGACGGGCCAACCGCGTTCCCTGAGAACAGCCGCCAGCCTGCATCTAAGTTGGGGGAGGAACTGCATGCCCTCGCCAGAGCATCGGAAAGAGGTGAACCTGCCCGTCCAGGCGCCCATCCTTCCCATGCTCTCCAAACGAATTGAGAAGCTGCCCGTCGGCTCTGACTGGATTTACGAGCCGAAGTGGGATGGGTTCCGCACTATCGTGTTTCGAAACGGTAAGGAGATTCTGATTCAGAGCCGGGAAGGGAAATCGCTTAACCGATACTTTCCCGAACTGCTCGATCCGCTTGTGCAGCAGCTCCCACGCGAGTGCGTCGTTGATGGAGAAATCGTGATTGCTCGCAATGGCGCACTCGATTTCGATGCGCTTCAGCTTCGCATTCACCCCGCCGAATCGAGGGTGAAACTGTTAAGCCGGCAAACGCCGGCGTCGATCGTGCTCTTTGATCTGTTGGCTGTCGGCGCGCGCGATTTCAGGAGAGAACCGTTTCAAGATCGGCGCAAAAAACTCGAATCCATTCTTTCCGCGGCCAGGCCGCCCATCTACATCACTCCCGCGACGGATGATTCTTCGCTGGCCAGGGATTGGTTTCGCCGCTTCGAAGGCGCCGGTTTCGATGGCGTGATGGCGAAATCCAAGCGCGGCACATACGAATCGGACAAGCGAACCATGGTCAAGCTCAAGCATGAGCGGGAGTGCGATTGCGTGGTTGCCGGCTTTCGCTGGTATCGCACCGGCAAAAGGCCTGCGATTGGATCGCTGTTGCTCGGACTCTACGTCGATGACGGCAATTTGCAGCACGTCGGCGTCTGCGGCAGTTTTTCCCTGGAAAAACGCCACGAGCTGGTCGGCTTTCTCGAACCGTATCGCAAGAATGCTGCGTCGCGGCATCCGTGGAATGCCTCCGACGGCCCTGACCGGCAAGATGGACTATCCAAAAAGCCGGGTGCACAGAGCCGGTGGAGTCAGGGAAAAGATCTCTCCTGGGAGCCGCTGCGGATCGAGCTCGTTGCTGAAGTTGCCTACGATCACATGCAGAGCGGCCGGTTTCGGCATATGGCGCAATTCCGCCGCTGGCGCTTCGACAAGAAACCGGCGGATTGCACCTACGCTCAGCTTGAAGTTGCGCCGCCTGAAGAACTGAAAGCGATTTTTGCACGATAGCGCGGGTGATATGGGCTGAGATTCGTTCGCTCGGCTCAAATTGCTACACGTTGTGCGCAAGCTATTGACGAGCTGCGATCTTTCCGTTAAACATGAGAAATCCGGGACGAACGATAGACCACTCCCGGTAGCGCTACCAGAATTGCGACGACAGAGCCCGCTCAATCAGCGGGCTTTTTATTAATGGCGGATTCTGGCGGCGAATTGCCCGCTCTGTCCTATTACGGATTCGCATGTACCTTTCGAAATGCGTCAGTCAGCGCAATACAAGCAGATCAGAAGGATGAGGAGAATTGATATTGAAAAAGGCAATCTTACTTATGATGGTGCTCGGCCTTGCTGCATCTGGCAGCGTTGTGCGGTCGGCATGGGCCGAAGCGCCGCCGCAGCGCATTCAAATTACCGCACGGCGATTCGTTTTCAAGCCTAGTGAGGCCACAGTGAAAGTGGGCGAGCCGGTTGTGCTGGTGCTGAAGAGTGCGGATGTGAGTCATGGGCTCCGCATTGCGGATCTCGGCATTAACCTCAGAGTGAAGGCCGGCCAGACGGGGCAGGTGACATTTACCCCAACCAAGGCCGGCGATTTCGGTGGGCATTGCTCCGTGTATTGCGGCTCCGGGCACGGTTCGATGAAGTTCATGCTGCACGTGGTCCAGTAGCGCGTTGCAGTCTCGCCATCCGACATACTGCTGCTGAATCCGGCGACACTCGCATCGCAGCCGGGGGTGCGTCTTTTTCCCGCCGATATGCGTCGCTTGCTTTAGAATGACCTGAGTCCCCCGGGAGGCACCCATGAACCATGCGCCGACGCGCGCTCTGGCGCTGTTGCTGAGCCTTCCGGCTCTTACCCTGTTTGCGCAGGACGCATCCGATTCATCCACGCCCTCGACTCCTTCGCCTTCAATTTTTGTATCGGGCGAGCTGAACGTGACGCCTTCGCCGGCGGCGAGTTCGGAGCTGAGCCTGCCTGCGGGAACCACCGTGGTGGACTTCGACGTGATGCCGACAGGCGCGGACGCAGTGATTCTGACTCACGACGGCAATGGCAACCATGTGCTGAGGTGGCACGCGGGCGACAGCAACGCGACGCCGCTGATCGATTTGCCCGCGACGTTCAGCGCAGCTTCCATCGCCGTTCATCCCATGGGCCGGCGCTTTTTCGTCGAAGGAAAAACGGGAGCGCAGTCGCAGATCCTCGCCGTGGACAACGCGAACGGAGCCTGGACCGCGCACTCGATCTATCAAACAGCCGCCGACATACGCCGGCTTCTTGTGGGGCCGCGCCCGTTTCAGACGGGATTTGACGACAACTCAGGCGCAGATATCGATAGTTACCGGCTGTTTTTTGCCGAGCGGTTGCCGAGCGGCGCGTACTCCACGCGCACCATCACCGAAGACGGCCAGCGGGAGTACCAGGTGCTCGGGCCGCAGTCGAGTTACGTGAAAATCCCCGACTCGCAAGGTGATCCCACACCCAACTACGTTTCGACAGCGCTGCCGGAGTCCTTTCATCCCGACGGACACTTCATGATCTGGCACGACGGCAGCGGCTGCTTCCAGCAGCTTTACTACGCGGGGCAAAACTGGGGTCACCCATCGCATATTGTGGGCAATCCCTGCGGTGGGTCGCTGACCGTCACTCCGAATGGCGCGGCGATGCTGCACTGGAAGAGCGGCGTGCCGGGCGTGGCCGTGATCGGCGACCACGGCAGCACCACATCGACGCAGGCCGGCGCGTACCAGTTCATTTCAACGCCGTCATCGGTGCCCGATGGCAGGGGCGTGATCGGGCTGGTTTCAAAATCGGGCGCGCAGACGCTGGTGTATGCGCCCATTCAAGTGCCATTAGCCGATGTGATCAACGCGTGGATGTTCACGCAGGACGCGGCCGACCGCGACAGCTACCAGAACCGCGGCGGGTTGATGCGCGCGACAAACGAAGATCAGATGTATGAGCTTTACGACACGGAGTCTTATGCCTGTGGGAGCTACGACAGCACGACGCCGACCCGGCCTTACTTTGTGACCACGGATATTTTCTGGGAGCTGGTTGCTTCGGCCTACGAAGGCACATTCATTGTCGAGGAGCGGCAGCAGGCGATGCCTACGTTCTGGGCATTCGTAACGGACGCGCGAAAATCTCTCGATGCCAGTGCACCAAAGTCCACGTGGGCGTTGGCGTTCGATGCGGTCGCGGATTCCCAGAGCGCCACGAACTCCACCGATGTCGAGGCCCTGCACATCCAACAAGCGAAGGGCTCGTTTCAATCCGCGGTTTTTGGCGGGAAGTTCGATTTCACTGAGCTCACGCCGCGCGGCTACTACACGGCGACCCCCGAGATGCAGCAGTACTTCAAGGCCGTGCATTACCTGACCACTGTTTCCGCGGCGATTGACGCGACGCCGCTGAACTCGCTGCCCGACGATGTAAAGGCGAAAGCCATGCAGTGGATCGGGGCGTACAGTGCCTTCATTGCGCCCAGCCGCTCGCCCCTGGTGTGGAGCACCGGAACCTTCTCGCCGCCGGCATTTGCGATGCATCCGGGAACCACGCCGCAGGTTTTTCCGCTGTCGTGGGGTTTTGACGACGAAGTTTTGCTCTCGACCGTGTATCACTCTGACTGGCCGCTTGCCGAGCAGATCACCGGACCAAGAGACGCGCGCGGGTTGCCTTCGGGACTCGATTTGGCTGCAGCGCTGGGCAGCGGCTACGCGCGCTCGCTGCTCAAGACCGATCTGGCATCTTATCCCGCGCTTGGCCCCGTGCTTGACGCGCTTCAAAAGCGCGCCCCGCAAGGTGCAGCGCAGCCGAATCTCTACGATGCGTGGATCAATGCGCTGGCCGTGCAATGGGCCGACGACGCAACGTTCCCCGGCGCCGCACAAGAGCCACTTTGGAACATGAAGAGAGTTCAGACGGGTCTCGCTTCATGGGCTACGCTGCGCCACGCGACAGTGCTGGTGAACGAACGGACCGCTGCGGAGTGCGGCGAGGGCGGGTTTGAGGCAATTGTTCTGCGTCCGCCCAGAGGGTATGTCGAGCCCGATCCGAAGACCTTCGAAGCCATTGCATTGTTGTTCGACCAGATGCAGCAAGTGGTCGCGAAGTCTTCGAACTTCACGGGAGATTTGCCCGTCGATCCGACGGAAATCGTGGACTCTTCCAGCGTCGATCCGAACCAGCCCCTTCAGCAGGGAATCATCCGGCGGCTGCAGGCCACCGCCGCAAAGGCGCGCCTGTTCGAGGCGATGGCGCAAAAGGAGCTGAGCAATCAGTCGCTCAGCGATTCGGACTACGACGAGATTCTTCACGTGGGCGCGGTGGCGGAGCACGACTTCCTTGTTTACAACAGCCTTGCCAGCGCCGATCTTGCACTATCGACTCCCAATCCACTGATGAAGATTGCCGACGTCGCCGGCGGAGGCGAAGTTCCGTACCTCGAAGCGGCAGTGGGACGGCCGCTTGAGTGGGACCAGGTGGTTCTATATTTTGGCCGCCGCGAAATTGTGAAGGGAAGCGTCTACTCGTACTACGAATTTTCATCAGCCACGCCGATGACTGATCTGGCATGGGCCGGGAAACCTGCGAATCCAGAGGCCGATCCCGCGCATCCATCGCCGGCCGATAAGGCGGTCGCCGGCAAAGTTGAAGCGCAGCCGCATCCTGCGTGGGTGAGTTCATTCATTTCCAAAGAGAGCCTGTCATGTCCGGCAGAGCCGCCTTTCTAGCAATCGCTGGCGCCGCGCTCCTGATTGCCCCGGTGGTCGCTGCCCAAACCGCGGCGAGCGAAAGTCAGGCCGCGCCCAGCCAGAATCGGCCGGCGTCAGGCGGCGATCAGGTTACGCCGGGCGAAAGTAAGCCTGCACCAAGCGATTTCCGCATGCTCTTTACCGGCGACGTGATGATGTCGCGCCTCGTCCGGATCGAGATGGAGCAACGGCGGACGAGTCCGTGGAGCGGCTTCTCTGCGCTCTTCAAGAGCGCGAATCTCGTCGGTGGAAATTTTGAAGGCGCAATCGGCGACCCGGCAAAGTGCGCGGCGCCAAAGGAATTCTGCTTTGCCATGCCTGCCACTGCTGCCGAGACGATGAAGCAGGCGGGATTCACAATGGTGACCGCCGAGAATAATCACGCGGGCGATCTGGGACCGGCCGGGAGAGGCGAAACTCGCGAAGCGTTTCGCGAAAACGGCATGGCGGCACTCGACTTCGAGAGCTCGCCGCAGTTTTTTCGTTTCGCAGAGATGTCGGTCGGCTTCATCGCGGTGACGACCGTGAAGGCGGCCGATGGGCGCGTGCAGCAGGTGCCATCGGTGGAGTTGGCGCAGAAGCTGCGGCTGGCGCGCCAGTTGGCAAACCTAGTTGTGGTTTCGATTCACTGGGGCAATGAGCTGCAGGATTGGCCGACGGATGCCGAGCAGCAGCAGGCGCGATGGCTGGTGGAGCACGGAGCGGACTTGATCGTCGGCGCCCATCCGCACGTTGTGCAAGCTCCCGCGTGCGTCGAGGGCAGGCCGGTGTTTTTCTCTCTGGGCAATCATGTCTTCGACCAGAAATACGCCGAGACCAAGGATGGAATGATTGCCGATTGCAGCATCCACGATGGCCGCCTCAAATGCGGCGCGCTCAGGACGCATACCGAAGAGAACACCGCATATCCAAAGCTGGCGGGTGAGGATGCGGCGGCCGATAAGATCCTCTCTGCTTGCACGCCGCAGCTTGGTCCCGGTGCCGACATCAATGGCGTCGCGATTCGTCCTGAGCCGTGGTCCACAGATCAACCAGCCGACGGAATCATTCTCGACGGTTTCAGGGCAGGGAAGCTCCAGTGGCAATCAAGACGGCAGGATATGGTCTCGCTGCAACTCACCGATGCGATGGCGCATGAGCCACTTCTACTCTCGCTCGAACGGCATCGCTCGTCGATCGACGATGAGGTGGGCTTACGGCCTTATGTGTATGCGGTCGGCCCGCATGGCCTAATTGCGCGCTGGCGCGGTTCGGCGCTGGCCTACCCGCTGATCGATGCCGTCGAAGCGAATGACGGCGTGTTGTGCGCGCTGCATCGCGGGGATTCGTTTCTGATGCCCGATCCCGCAACGAAGGCAACGCGCATCGCAGCTTACCGCTGGAATGGATTTGGGTTCAACGGCGTTGCTACACCGGCAGAATGTGGAGAGATCCTCGGCCGTGACTCGCACTAGGGCCGGTTATCGCCCAGCGGCGCCCGCGATCGGACGCGTCTTCCGCTCACGGTCCGAATTGTTTCTTCCGATCTTCCGCGTTGACAGGATGTTTGAAGCGGGACGCGAAATGAATCTTGAGATCTGATTCGCGCGTGATGTTCGTCACAGTTGTCGATGTCGATTTCGGAAATATTTCACAAGTGTTTTGCAAATGTCACACATTTATGCTTGCGCCTGCAGAGGTCGAGTGCTATAGTCCCAGTCAATTCCCCAAATAATTGAGGTCGAGCGAAGCGCATTTCGTTTCTTCGCGAAGTTGTGCGCGTTCGATTTCTACGAGCCCAAAGGCCGACGCGAAAGAGCTGCGACGATGCGGGCCGTGCCTTCCTTCCTTTTCCCGATCCTGCAATCGAGAGTTGTGACCGACAGGGGCGGAGCCTGCCCAAAACAAGCCTCCGCCTTGAACAGAGCGCCTCTGCAACATCCGATGAATTACCGCAGTGTTTTTAATAGCAGCGATTTATGACAGTTCTCATGCCTCGCGCGCGTTCCATCAGTGTCAGGCTCTCCGATGAGGAGTTTGCTTCCCTGGAAAGATACTGTGTGGCCAGCGGAGCACGAAGTATCTCGGATTTGGCGCGCAACGCGATCTGCGGCTTGCTGAATCGCACGCAGGAAGACAGTACGTTGCGTTTGACAGTGCGCGAACATTCCGAACTGGTGAAGTTGCTGCAGGGAAAGATTGAACAGCTGACCACAGAGATTGGATTACTGAAGGGAAAAGAACGAGCAACGGAGCCGCCCGCGAGAGAAGGCGGCGCGGAGACTTCTGACGAGGACGGAACGGACGGCTGCGGCGCTTAGAAAGTTTTTCTTGCGCGTTCGCTGAGCAGTTTAACAAGAGCAATGAAGATCGGAAATGCCAAGATGCTGAGTTACATTCCAGGACTTCAAACCCAATCCACACGGAACCGTTTCAGGCAGGCAGCGCTTGCGTTGGCGATTTGCGCGCTCGCCACTGGGCTCGCATTTGCCCAGACCGGCACGCCCGCGCCTTATCAGCAAATGCAAGCGCCCGATCAGCCGGCGCAATGGAGCAATCCTCAAAACGAATCGTTGACGGCGCCGAGTGGTGCGACGGCATGTTATCTGGGCGGATCCGGGACGGTCCCAGGATTAACCACTCGATCCGCGGGAATGGCAATGCCGCAATCGGCGCTTTCGCAAATGCAGGCCTCCGACGGCCAAACCGGCGGGCAGAGCGGCGCGTACGCTGAGGATCAACAAGGCGGCGGGTATTCAGAAGACCAGCCGGAAACGCAAGAGATAACGGGCCAATCGCGGCAACCGCAGGCGATGCCTGCCGATGAGATTATTACGATCCTGCAGCAAGCGCCTGAGCTTCTGGTCGACTTGAAGAGTTCGCTGGCGCAGTCGTTCGGCGTGGATGCTTCGCTCATCTCCGACGAAGGGGCTTACAACTGTCTCCGGCACGACGCAGCATTTCGCGGTGAAGTCACGGCTGATCTCAGAGAGCAGGGATATGCCGCGAACCCGCAACAGATAATCGGCAGAAATGGTCAGCCTTTGCCCATGGAGCCAAATGGCCGAGGCCGCCTGGAGGCCTTGCGCGAGGGGCCGAATGCGCAATTGCCATTACGGCCTGAGGAACAGCCCAGCGAAATGCTTGAACGGCAGCCGATCCCGTATCCAAACCTGCCGTCGCTTATCGAGCTTTACTCGCAGGTGGTTCCAGCCAACAAAAAGCTGCTTCGATTCGGAAGCGAGACCTTCCAATTCGGCACCGGCAACGCGAACCAGCTTCCCATGGACCTGCCCGCCGGCCCGGACTACGTTCTTGGCCCGGGAGACAATGTGATGCTGAATCTGTGGGGCACCGAATCGACGCGGCTCGAGAGGGCAATCGATCGCCAGGGCCAGATCGCGCTACCGCAAGCCGGCACTGTCACGGTTACAGGGCTGACAATCAGCCAGGCGCAAAGCGCAATTGAGCAGGCTCTAAACAGGCAGTTTCAGAACGAGCATGTCGAGCTTTCCCTGGGGCGCGTGCGGACGGTGCGCGTTTATGTCGTAGGCGACGTGCAGCGGCCGGGCGCCTACGACGTGAGCTCATTGTCGACGGCGCTGAACGCACTTTATGCGGCCGGCGGTCCCACCAGCCGCGGCTCGTTGCGCACGTTGAAGCACTACCGCGGGCAGCAGCTGATTCGCGAAATCGATTTGTACGACCTGCTGCTGCAGGGGGTTCGCTCGGATCTGGAGCGGCTGCTTCCCGGCGACACCATCCTGGTCCCTCCATCCGGCGCACAAGTGACAGTAGCAGGCATGGTGCGACGCCCTGCGATCTACGAGTTAAAAGGCGAGCAGAATCTGAACCAGGTGCTGGCGCTGGCCGGAGGATTGCTCGTGTCGGCAAGCCTGGAAGAGGTTCGTGTGGAGCGAGTGGAAGCGCATGAACAGCGCACCACTCTCAGCGTGCGCGTTCCCGACGGAGCGCCGGGAAGCACTGCGGAGCTCCCCGAATTCCACGTTCAGGACGGGGATAACATCACAGTCGCCCCAATTCTCCCTTACAACAACCAAGTGGTGTACCTCAGCGGTCATGTCTACAAGCCCGGTCCGTACGCTTGGCATGAAGGAATCACGATCAACGACCTGCTGCGCTCCTACAAAGACGTAATGCCCGAGCCGGCGAGCTACGCCGAGGTGATTCGCCTTGACCCTCCGGACCTGCGGCCCGAGATCATCGGCTTCGATTTATCGCAATTACTGATCGGCAACGACCCTGTCGCGCTTCAGCCATTCGACGTGGTGCGTGTGTTTGGGCGGTACGAGATCGATCCACCGAAAGTTTCAATCCACGGCGAGGTGCTTCGTCCCGGCGAATACCCCATGTCGGAAGGCATGACAGTCGCCGGGTTGGTGCGGATGGCGGGCGGCTTCAAGCGCAGCGCATATCGCAAAGAGGCGGATCTGAGCAGCTTTGTGATTGAGAATGGCGAGAAGGTGCAGGTGAAGCACAGCATCGTCGAAATCTCAAAAGCGCTGGATGGCGACAAGAGCGCCGATGTGCCCCTACAGCCCGGCGACGTCGTCGGCATCCGTCAATTGACGGGATGGCGGGATATTGGAGCGTCGGTCACGATCGACGGCGAAGTCAGGTTCCCGGGAACCTATGGCATCGAGGAAGGCGAACGCCTGAGCTCGGTGCTCGAACGCGCGGGCGGCCTGCGCGACGATGCCTACCCTGGCGGCGCAGTTCTGGAGCGGGTAGGCGTGCGCGAGATGGAAGAGAGCAACCGGCAGGAGATGATCCGGCGGATCGAAAGCGCCATGCCGACTGTATCGCCTGGCCTTTCAACCCCGCAGGATCAGCAGAATCTGCTTCAGACCATGCAGCAGCAGCAACAGCAGGTTCTGGCGAGCCTGCGTACGCACGCCTCGACGGGCCGGCTGGTGATCAAAATCTCAACGGCGCTCAGCCAATGGCAAAACACTTCGGCGGATGTGGTGATGCGCGCTGGAGACCGGCTCAGCATTCCCAAGCGACCGGACTTTGTGCTTGTCGGCGGCCAGGTTTACAACGCGACGGGCATCACCTACCGACCAGGCAAGGACGCGGAATGGTACTTGCGGCAGGCCGGCGGCGTCACTCGGTCCGGCGATAAGCGAAACATTTTTGTGGTGCGCGCCGACGGCTCCGTTGTGGGCGCACAGGGAAGCACATTATTCGGCAACACCGTCCTCGATCTCCGGCTGCACCCGGGCGATTCCGTCATCGTGCCGGAAAAGGTAATCGGCGGATCGCAGCTTTGGCGCAACCTGATCGGCACAGCGCAGATCATGTCGTCGGTGGCTTTGGCCGGCGGAATTGCCGGAGCGTTTTAGCAATCTGCGCCATCAGCATCGAGCAGGAAGTCAATGTCCGTTTTTGCCACAGAACGAAACCTGAAAGAAGCCGGGGAATCGATCGTTCCCGTGAGGCTTGCAGTCGCCGATCCGCCAGCGCTAGTGGTGATCAAAGTGCTCTGGAGACAGCGGCGCACTCTGCTTTGGTTCTTCGCCGGCGGTCTGGTTATCTCTGCCGCGATTGCGTTTCTGATTCCAAGCGAGTACAAATCCACGGTTCAGTTGATGCCGCCGGGCTGGCAAAGCACCAACTCCAGTTTGACGGCTCCGTTCGCGGCACTCGCACTTGGGCCCACAGGCGGCGGGGGCCTGGCCTCAGGGCTGCTGAACTCACGATCGCCATCCGGTCCGTTGCTTGGGATTATCGCGAGCCGTACGATGCAGGACGATCTCATCAACCGCTTCAACCTCGAGCATGTTTATCGCGCTCGCTACTTGGCGGATGCACGCCGGATCCTGATCCGGCGTACGGATGCAAGCGAAGACAAGCCGACAGGAATTGTTTCGATCACAGTTACGGATCACGATCCGGTTCGCGCTCGCGACCTTGCGGCGGCTTACGTGGACGAATTGAATACGCTGGTCGTCACGATGGATACTTCAGCCGCGCACAGAGAGCGCCAGTTTCTCGACCAGCGCCTCAAAGACATTCAGTCCGATTTGGAGTCATCGGAGCAGCAACTCGGCCAGTTCTCAAGCCGCACGGAAACGATGGATCAAACTGCGCAGTCGAAGGCCATGCTGGATGCGATTGCGACCGTTCAGGGACAACTAATCGGCGCCCAGAGCGAATTACATGGGCTCGAGGCCGCTTACACGGGCGAAAGCGTAGCTGTAAGGCAGGCGAAGGCGCGCGTTGCAACATTGAGCGCACAGCTGGAAAAGCTGGAGGGCCCGTCGGGCGATAACACGGCCCCAGTCGACAGCAGCGACTCCTACCCATCGTTGCGGCAATTGCCTTTGCGCGGCGCCACTTACGCCGACCTCTACCGGCATACCAAGACGCTTGAAGTGGCCTACGAGCTTTTAAGCCGCGAGCTCGAAGCAGCAAAAATCCAGGAGGCGGAAGAGATTCCGAGCGTCAAGGTGCTCGATCCGCCGGTCATCGCGCAGAAGAAAAGTTTTCCGCCGCGCATGCTGCTGATTGCGCTGGGCGCATTCCTCGCCCTGCTTCTTGGCGGCGCCTGGGTTGTGGGCTTGGAAGTGTGGCGCCGGATTGACGAAACGGATCCTATGAAGGTTTTTGTCAACCAAGCCGCCGCATCCTTGCGGCGTGCGGAATGGAAGGCTTGATGGGATCGTCGCTCAATTGGGTGGTCGCCCACGCTAGCGGCTGGAAACACCGTTTGGGCCTGGACGGCGCGGTTGCTTACACGGTGTTGGCGCGGGCAAGCAATATCATCGGCAGCATCGGCACGGTCTTGCTTATTGTTCATTTCATGAGCCCGGTCGAGCAGGGGTATTACTACTCGCTGCTCAGCCTCGTCAATCTGCAGATCTTTTTCGAGCTTGGCTTTTCTGTCGTGATTCTGCAGATGGCCGCGCATGAATGCGTTCACCTGAAACTCCATCACGATGGGTTCATCGAGGGAAACCAGACTGCGCATGCGCGACTCGCCTCGGTTTTCCAGAAGACGGTTCGCTGGTATCTTGGCGCGGCTCTTCTCATGTTTCTGGTATTGCCGGTGGTTGGAGTGCTTTTCTTTTCCCGAAATGCGAGTCATGGAATTGAGGTTGCGTGGCAGGCTCCCTGGGCGGTGACGGTCTTTTTCTGTATCGTGCTTTTCTTCCTGAACCCGTTCAGCTCGTTTATCGAAGGATGCGGAGAGGTCCGGCAGGTAGCGAGCATGCGCTTCCAACAAGCCCTGGGGTCAATCGTGGCGGCCTGGGGTGCGCTCATCGCGCATCGGGGCCTTTATGCTCCCGCGATGGTGATGTGTGCTTACATCATTGTGGCTCTATTGTTTCTTTGGAAGCGGCGGCGATTGTTAATCGCACTCTTCCGCTATCCGGCAGGCAACGTAGCCGTCTCGTGGCGGGGTGAAGTGTGGTCGTTTCAGTGGAAGATCGGTATCAGCTCGCTGTGCTACTACTTCACAATCCAGATTTTCGCCCCGGCGCTGTTCATTCTTCGCGGGCCCACCGAAGCAGGCCAGATGGGCATGTCGATCAATATAGCTGCGTATTTGTGGACCGTGGTCCTGGCGTGGATGTCCACGAAAGCCACGCCATTTGGCCAAATGATCGAGCGCGGCGATTTCGACCGCTTGGAACGGTCGTTCTTCCGCACTCTATGGCAAGCGGTCGCAGTTCTGGGAGCGCTTGCGTTGGCTTGCATGTCGGGCGTGCTGATTTTGCATCGCGTGGCTCCCAATTTCGCCGCCCGCATGGTGCCGCCTCTGCTTTTTGTTCCATTGCTGCTCACCGCGTTCAGCTCACTAATCGTCCAGTCTGAAGCTGTCTATCTTCGTGCGTGCAAGAGGGAGCCGTTCCTTTCCCAGTCCATTTCCGTCGCCTCGCTCACACTTTTAGGGATTTTCGTGCTGGTTCCGCGTTGGGGCGTCGTCGGAAGCACTCTGACCTACTTTATTTGCACTGGCGTTGTGGGACTCATCTTCGCCACGGCGGTGTTCCGGAAATGGCGTAAAGACATGCACAGCGATCGTTGCGACACCGTTGTCGCCATGGAAGCTTGATCGATGAACATTCTTCCTCCCGACAAGATTCTGCTTACAGGCGGACGCGAAGTAGGTGGTGTAGAAAGCTTCGCCACGGGCCTGGCCGCCGGCTTTACCGAGCTGGGAATTGCTGCCGAAGTGCTTTCTCCTGGGCGCCTGCTTTCCCGCAGAGCGGAGTTGCGAGACGTCAGAGTTTTGAAAATACTTGGCACAACGGCACTGTTCGCTGCTCCCTTTGCACGCCGGACAATCTGTGTCGCTCACGGAGTTCCGCGTGCCGACGCGATGGGATGGTCTCGAGTCATTGGCATCAATGCGGGATATAAACTCGCTAATCTTTTGCCTGGCACCATGTTAATTGCAGTCTCCGATTACACTGCCGCTCAACTTAGGAGCACCTTCAACCTTCGAGTCGACGGAGCGATCCGCAATCCTGTCTTGCCAATCTTTCAGGAGCCATTCGACGGCGCCGAGCAGAATAGAAACTTGATTACATATGTGGGTCGCCTCATTCCATCGAAGGGGATTGATCGTCTGCTGCCGGCAATTCGCACTCTGTTGGAAGAACAGCCCGACCTCGGAGCATGCTTCATTGGCGAGGGTGAACTGCGACCCATGCTCGAAGAAGCGGCGCGCGCGAACCCGCGCATTGTCGTCAGCGGCCCACTTGAAAGCAGACGCGTGCGAGACTGGCTCCGCCGTACGCGTGTCTTCGTTTCGGGCAACCCAGTAGAACCCTTCGGGATTACTTATGTGGAGGCGCTGACTCAGGGCTGCGTTGTAGCGATGCCGGCTAGCGGCGGCGGGCTTGAGATTGCGATCGACCAAATCGGCAGGCAGGTGCAGCTTCTGCCGATTTCCTTACAGCCGGGAGAAACCATTACTGTCCTCCGGCGCGCACTCACATTCAGGGGTGTGCCTTTGGCGATGGAGACATACAGCGCACGAGCCGTGGCCCGCGCCTATCTCGACATGGACTTGCAGCGAGTCGTCCCGGCAGGTTGGATCCGCGAGCCCGTCCAGGCGGCAACTTGAAAAACACTTTGCTTTCTTGCGATGACAGTGCGAGAGCAATCAAGGCCACATCGTGGGTCTTTCTCGGTACATATGCATTCGCATGCTGTTGGTTCTGGTGGCTCCCGAACCTGCTCTACTCCGCTCTGGGCTACGATACCGGAATCAGCAAGTGGACAATTTGTGTCAGCGTCATGGCGCTGATCCTCTTCATCTTCGGCTTTTTGCTTCCAGCGCCTCCACCACACCATTCAGTTTCCCCAACGCGCACTCTCGAGCTCTGTCGGGACTTTGCCTACAAAGCGACTCTTATATGGTCGTTGCCCGCGTTTGCGTTTGCCCTGCAATTTGGTATGAGCCGATGGAACGTGGAGTACGGCAGCGGTGATCGCATTCTGCTTCTTCATCAGGCGGTACTCTACGTCCATTTGTTTCTAGGCACGCTCTTCATCGGTGCTGCGGACATCAACCGTCATCGGAAGCAGATTATTATTGCTGCTACGGTCATCATTCTTCCGCGCTTATTCATTTCTCTACATTGGGGGCGATTTTTCCTGGCGCAGGGCGCTCTGCCTATCCTGCTGATTGCCCTCGCGCGGGGTTGGATCAGAATTACTTTTAGACGCGTGGTGGAGTTATCGATCGTTGCTCTCTTTATACTTATTGTGCCCGCGATGACTCGTGGCACCAAGGTGCTCGGGGTAAGCGATTCGGGTCAATATGCTGTTCTTAGCTTCTTGAAAGCCGGCGACACGCTTAGCTTCCTTGAGAATAATCGCAACCTACCCTGGAATTGCCCGCCGCTACTGGTGTCTTTAACCGCAAAAGTCGTGCCGTACCACACTCTTGATGTTTGCACGGTCGATATCGGCGACACCTTGAAAGTGCCCGGCGTTCTGGACTCGTTGCTTACTCATGCGTATAGCAACGATATCCGGACAGGGACTGGCGGAAACTATCTGCTTGAACTGTATTTGACGGGTGGGATGACTGCAATCATCATCGGTACGCTAATCTTCGCTTACTCGTGCAGGCTCTTCCTCAAATGGATCGGATACCCCTCTCTCTATGCGGGCATTTGGGCTGAATGCCTTTCGCGTGCGTTTCTGGCGCCACGCGGGAACCTTGGCTATGTGTATGAGCGAATTCCGAGCCTTCTTCTGGCAACATACGCAGTGATTGTTACTTTGTGGATGCTGGACCAGTTAAGTCGGCCATTGCCCGCACCGGCGACTTGATCTCGGATCATGAAATGTCACGGTGAATGAGAGATTACAACAACTGTCTAAGGCCCTCGTGGGGCCAAAGTGTGGAGGGGATAAAGAAATTGCAACCTGACTTCTCAATTACGAGCGTGGAAAACAGCGCTATGGTCAAGAGCCGGATTCGTGAAGCTCTGGAGCCGTGGAGCGCAATGCTTCCCGCGGATCGCGCAGCGCGCATCCTGCTGAAGCCGAATTTCAACAGCAATTTCAATGCGCTTACGGGGAATACCACCGATCTGCGGCTGCTGGCGGGCGTTATCGAAGTTCTGCAGGCGAAGGGTTATTCCGACATCACCATCGCCGAGGGAACGAATAGTGGATTCGTTCGTGAGGGGATCTCGGTGATCCATCGGCTTCGTGCCGACAGGCTCGCGTCGGCATACGGCGTCAAGATCGTGGACCTCAACACGTGGCCGGATACGGTCAAGGTCCCCCTCGAAAACGGCGGTGTTGTAGAGGTTGCCAGCCTGCTTACGACGAGCGATTTCGTGATTAACATGCCCAAGTTGAAGACCCACTACGAAGTCGGCATGTCGGTATGCATGAAGAATCTGATTGGGACGTGTCGGGGGCGGGAAAACAAAAAGAAGATTCACGGCAATCTTGGATACAACATTGTCCATCTGAACCAGGCCATCAAGTCCAATCTGCACATTGTGGACGGGCTCATCGGAATGGAAGGGAATGGTCCCAGCCGAGGTATGCCGGTGAACTTCGGCAAGATCATCATCGGCACAAGTCCATACAAGGTTGATTATCTATGCGCGCGTCTCATCGACTTTCCGCCCAGCGAGGTTAAGCCGATCGCAGCCGCGCTCAAGCTGGGACTCATAAAGCCAGAAGATGTTCGCGCGTGGGATGAGATACCGATTGCCCAATACCAGAGGAAATTCAAACCACCGAGTGTGTCCGCGCTTGTTGCCTTTGTGATTAATCCAAAGTTTCAGAGACATCTTATTAAGGTGAGATACGCCCCAGTTATCAGGCAGATATGTTCGAGCAATGTCGTGAAGGACATGTTTTATAAGCTCGGGATCAGCCAGGAGCGGATTCAAAACGACGAGGCATCGCTAAGTTTCAAGGCCACAGCGGTCGATTGCTGCAGTTGCGCCAAGTGCGAGGAGTACTGTCCGCTCGGCATTGATCGGAACACGATCTTTGGCGGCGGCGGCGATCGATGCATTGGCTGTTTGTATTGCTGCTCCGTGTGCTCGAAGGAGGCATTTGTTCTTTCGGGCAATCCGGGCTTCTATTCGCAGCAAATCAGCCTTTATGGCGAAATAATTCGCCGCATCGCTTAGTGAGAAGAACGGAGCGCCAATGAGTACGGTCTTTACTCTGGGACGGGCTTCTGAAGACGGGACCCCCTCAGCCTACTCCAGGTTGGTTACTTTTCTCTTGTACCTGCGCAAGATTGTCGTCGTGCTCGCAAAGGGAGTGCCGTGGGTTTTCGAAAGCCGGTTCCGGGTCTGCAGATGCTGCCAACGGCCATCGCTCATCATCAGTTTTGGGCGGGGCGACGAGCGCAAGAAGTGTATCCGTTGCCGCGCCAACCTACGATACGAGTTGCTCGCAGAGGCTGTTCGCAAGCTGGCGTTTGACCCCGACCGAACTGCCCTGGTCGAATTTGACCCAAACTCAGCCTTGCGGAGGGGATTTGCAGATTATCGCCACTATACTCGCACCTTCTATTCCACGAGGTATCGTTCTGGCTATGTTCGGGACGACGGTGCAATTTGCGAGGATATCACCGCGCTCACATTTCCCGACGATAGCGTTGACGTAATGATCACCAGCGAGGTTCTGGAGCATGTCCCGGATATCCGCGCCGCATTCAAAGAGACGGCCAGAGTACTCAAGGAAAATGGCGTACACATCTTCACGGTTCCAACGCGGGACGTGACGAGACAGCGTGCACGCCTCGAACCGGACGGCTCCGTGCGTTGCCTGGACGATCCCGAGATGCACTCCGATCCGCTCAACCCGCGCGGCATCCTGGTGTTTTGGGACATTGGGCCGGATCTGCCCTCGTTCTTGAATCTTCCAGAGCTTAAATTCGAAGTCCTAGTCGGCCAGGAAGGTCGCGACCGGCGCTTCGTTTGGTGTGCCCGCAAACTCCCGCAACGGTAGTCGCCCAATTCCGACTCACTGGACCGCGAACGCGTCCGCGAGCCCGTCTCTGAAAACCTGATGCACTTCATGATTAAGAATTCATTGTTCGCGAATGGAGGAAGTCCTCAATGCGCGTATTGTTTTTGAATCCGCCGTTTCACCCAAGGTTTTCAAGAGAGCAGCGCAGCCCGGCCGTCACCAAGAGCGGAACGCTGTATTACCCCAAGTGGCTGGCAACAGCTGCAGGCGTCGCCATTCAGAACGGGCACGTCGTCGACCTTGTGGATGCCCCCGCGGACGGCTATTCGGTGCGGGCAGTCATCGACCGGATTGAAGAAAGCAACATCGAGGCGGTAGTTTGCGACACGTCCACGCCGAGCATCGTGAACGATGTGGAGGTGGTGGAAGCTTTGGTTGCCGCCAGGCCCCGCCTGCATGTGCTGCTCGTGGGACGCCATGTGTCTACACTGCCGAATGAAACTCTCGCCATGTCCCCGAAGCTCGAAGCCGTGGCGATGCGGGAATACGAATACACGGTGCGCGATTGGCTTGCAGCCAAAGCTTGCGGCGCGGATTTAGCAGGCGTCGACGGGCTCGTATACCGGAATTCCGCGAACGGCGAGCTTTTGATGAATCGAGAACGGCAGCCGATCGCAAGTCTCGATGAACTGCCCTTTGTGACCGAGGTCTACAAGCGCTTTCTCAACACTCGGAACTATTTTTACGGGCATTCGCTGTGGCCGCTGGCGGTCTTCGATACCAGCCGCGGCTGCCCGTATCATTGCGCGTTTTGCGTTTATCCGCAGACTTTCAGCGGGCACACCATGCGCTATCGATCGATCGCGAACGTCGCCGATGAGTTCGACTTTGTGGCGCGCGAGCTGCCAGAGGTCAAGACCGTGATGCTCGAGGATGACACCTTCATCGTCAATAAGCAGCGGACGCTGGACCTGGCTCGGGAGTTGATTCGCCGCGGGAATCGGCTGCCCTTCGATGCCAACTGCCGCGCGGATATTGGCGCGGACAAGGAACTGCTCACAACTCTTCATGCCGCCGGCGCCCGCTTGTTCTGCGTGGGATTTGAAAGCGGCGATGTGGAAGTGATTCACGGCATGCACAAGAATAACGACGACCGGCGCGACGCCAGATATCACGATGAGGCAATGCGTTTTGTGCAGCGCTGCCGCGAGTCGGGAATCATGGTCCACGGTTGCTTCATGGTGGGCAATCTGAACGAAACACCGGCGAGCATGGAAAAGACCCTGAAATTTGCGAGACGACTGCAGCCGGACACGGCGCAGTTCTTCCCCATCATGGTCTATCCCGGCACGCAGGCCTACCGCGACGCGAAGGAACGTGGATACATCAAGAACGATGATTGGGGAGCCTGGCTCACCAAAGAGGGATTGCACAATAGCGTCGTGACCCTGCCGCACATTAGTCACCAGCAACTGGTAAGCTTTTGCGATCGCGCGCGGCGAAGGTTCTATCTAAGCCCTTCGTACCTGACTTACAAACTCATGCAGTCTCTCAAGGATCCAAGGGAGCGGCAGCGCAATCTTAAAGGCTTCGTGACGTTGTCGAAGTACCTGCTCTTTGGCAGCCGGCACAACAAGCCTGGCACGGCTGTTCCGGCTTCGCAGCTGGCGCACAAGCCCGAGCCCATCGGTTTCTATCAAATCGCAACCGCCGGACAACTGGAAACTCTCCAAGCCTCGCAAGAATCCGACGCAACTGTAAGTGCTCCAAATGGAACATTCGACTAAGAACATCTCTGCAACAGTCATCATTCCAACTTACAACGGAGCCAAGCGGATTGGTCGCTGCCTGGCAGCGCTGTGTGAACAGACTGCCGGACGCCCTGTCCAGATACTGGTTGTCGACGATGGCTCCAGCGACAACGTCGCCGAAGTGGTTCGAAATTTCGCCGGGGTCAGGCTGATATCTCAAACCAATGCAGGACCCGCGGCTGCTCGAAACCTGGGAGCGCGCGAAGCCGATGGCGACGTGATCCTGTTTACGGACGATGATTGCGAACCTGCCCCGGGATGGCTCGATGCGATGCTGGGACCTTTTGCCGACCCCGAGGTCGTGGGCGTGAAGGGAGCATACCGGACAAGACAGAAACCGCTGATGGCGCGATTCGTTCAGGCTGAATATGAAGATCGCTATCGCTTGATGGCCCACGTTTCGAACATTGATTTCATTGATACTTATTCGGCGGCCTTCAGGCGGAGCCGGTTTGTGGAGATGGGCGGATACGATACGCAGTTTCCAGTAGCTTGCGCTGAGGATGTGGAGCTGTCGTACCGGATGTCGGCCAGGGGCTGGCGGATGAAGTTTGCCCCAGGGGCCATCGTCTATCATCAGCATCCGGATTCGCTGAGTCGTTATATGAAGAAGAAGTTCAAATTTGCATTCTGGCGTGTACTGGCAGTGCGAAAGAACCCGAGTAAGGCAGTCAAGGATAGCCACACACCGCAATTGATGAAACTTCAACTGCTTTTCGGCCCGGCGGCTCTTGCCGGCGTGGGACTCGACATTTACTTTCGTCCCCCCGTACCAATCTCAGCGATCGCGCTCGGCTTGTTTCTGATATCGACGATTCCATTTACCCTGCGCAACGCAACGCGCGATCCCGCAGTCGCCGTCATCTCTCCGATGGTTCTCGCGGCGCGGTCATGCTCGCAACTATTCGGCGTTCTTGCCGGCGTTCTGAAAGCCAGAACCAGACAGGCGTGAGAATACAACTCTGAGTGGTGGTTTCCCCGGGCTGCGCCCTACAGCCAATTGATTCCTTCCGCGGGCAACAAAGTCGAGCAGATATGACTCTGCGAGACCGCGAGCCCACATTTCAAATAGACCTCGAAACGATCCTGCTGCCAATGCAGTAGCAGGCGCCGACGTGAATCTTTGCCAATCTTCTTTGCTCCGGGGGCAAATCATGATTGCAGAATTAAGGCGCTACAGGCTCGTACTGCGAGCTGCGATTTTTATCCTTCCGCTGGTGTCATTTCTGCTCGCAGGCTTTCTATGCGCACATTGGTTGGGTATCAAGCCGAAGTTTACGGCGCCCGAGTATCTTTATCTCACTTTGTTTAACATTATGGTCTGGTCGTTCGTGGCCGAGCGCCAGGAAGTGACTAGCATTACCAAGGTCAGCGCAGAGAACACCGGCATCCGCGCATCGTTTGCAGCATGTGGCATTACGTTTGTTGCGAACCTTATCGTGCTCTTCTTTGTGCATCAGTTGCTCTATTCGCGTTCCTTCATCCTTTTAAGTGCGGTGACACTTTTTATCCTCACCGTCTCGGTGCGCACTCTGGTCCGGATAGTGCTGCGTACGGTCGGCGGGCATCGTCCTGTCGTCAGGGTACTGATCGTGGGAACGGGGCGGTTCGCCGCACACGCGGCCTTGCGGATTCAAAACAACGAATTCGTCCGGTCGCTCGTGGTCGGGCACATTCAGCTCCCCGGAGAATCCATACACGTAGACCGTGCCCCGGTTCTGCAAATGGATCAATTGGATGCCATCGAGGCATTGAATGCCGACAGCATTTTGATTGCTGTCCCGATCGATGACTTCAGGGGCCTTCGCCGCTGCATCTCCAAATTGAACGGCCTTGGCAAGCCGATCAGGATTATTGTGAACTCGGGCAATGTCGTAAAAGTGCGGGACCGCGTGACCGAGCTCGGGCGGCTGCAGATGCTCGATCTCGATCCCAGTCCGATGCCGTCAATCGGCTATTTTCTTTTCAAACGCATCTTCGACATCGTCTTCTCGAGCCTGGTGTTGCTGCTGTTTGCCGTGCCCATGCTCGCCATCGCACTGGCGATATTCCTCACCTCCGGCGCTCCCATTCTCTTCAGGCAGGAGCGAGTGGGCAGGAACGGCAGGGTTTTCAACATGTACAAGTTTCGCACCATGCGGAATTGCACCACTCAGGAAGGAGACACCGGTTGGACCGCGGAACAGGATCCGCGGCGAACCGCGATTGGTGCCTTCCTGCGGAAAACGAGTCTGGACGAGCTTCCCCAGTTCTTCAACGTTCTTAAAGGCGAAATGAGCGTTGTGGGGCCGAGGCCCGAGCGGCCGCATTTTGTGGGCAAGTTCCGCAAGAACATCAATCTATATCAGACGCGGCACCATATGAATGTCGGAATCACAGGCTGGGCGCAGGTGAACGGCTTTCGCGGAAATACATCGATCCCCAAGCGAATTCGCTATGACCTTTATTATTTGCACCACTGGAGCCTGCTATTCGACATGCGTATCATCCTCATGACCATCTGGGGCGGATTCATGAGTAAGAACGCTTACTGATCTCAATCGCGTCCGCAGCGCCGAAAACTGCGATCCTGGCAGGCCGTCTGAATAAGGGATTGAGTCTGACTATTGTCTAAATAAATTCAACTTAGAGAAACACCGGGGCCACATACTGCGAAAGCGGTGTGTGGCCCTTTGCATGAGCGGTTTAAAGCACAGCAAAATCAAGCACTGAGATTCAACTGCCTTCAGCCTTCACGCCATGCGCTTAGGCGATTTCGTAAGGATGCCGCTGATGCCGCGAAAGCAGGCTCGCCGCAATATCGTCGCCCACGATCTCTTCTTTCTCAGGATCCCAGTACACATGGTGCTGTACCTTCATCGCGATCCAATGCAGCAAACAAGTTGAGCACGCGCGGTGGCCAATCTCCGCGCGCGCAACTGGCGCTTTTCTTGAGCGAATGCAGTCAAGCCAGTTGCCGTGTTGATCGTCGGATGTGTAAGGGTGCCAGCCATCCGGGCCGATCACCGAGTCAAGAATAGCCGGGTCGCTGGCGCGAAGCGGAACAATCGTCGGCGTGGGCGCGCCGAACGTCGCAGTCGGCGTTGTGCCGGTGTCGCGGCATACGAAAATCCAGCCCTTGTCCCCGATCCATTTAATGCCATTCTCAAAATCGCCTGAGATCGTCATCACAACGCCATTGGCATAACGGCCGTACGTTTTGAACGGACCATGAACATTCCATAGCCCCTCGGTTGGGAAATCCGCGTGTCCCCAGATTTCGACGGGACCGGTAAGCTCGGTATCCATTCCCCAGTGCGCTGTATCGACATGGTGTGCGCCCCAACCAGTGATCATGCCCGCGCCAAATTGCTCCATGCGCAGCCATCCTGGCCGGTCGAAGCCTTCCTGCGGCATCACGCGATCCACCGTATAAGGCACCTCAGGTGTCGACCCGAGCCACGCATCGTAATTAAACCCATCGGGAACCGGCATCGGCTGTGGATTGCCGCCGGCCGGATCGCCGGGAAGGCCGATCTCAACGCGCTGCACGGTCCCGATGCGGCCGTTGCGCACCAGTTCCACCGCGCGCGCAAATTGCTTCCACGATCGCTGCTGCGACCCGACCTGAAGAATCTGTTTGCTCGCATTCACATGATCGACCATGATGCGGCCTTCTCTAATGGTCAGAGATGCGGGCTTTTGCAGATAAACGTCTTTGCCGGCGGCAATCGCGGCAACGGCCAGCCTCGCGTGCTGATGGTCGGGCGTTGAAATAAGAACCGCATCGATATTCTTGTCCGCGAGCAGCTCTTTGTGGTCGGAGTATCCCTTGGTGCCGGAATAGGGCGTGCCCAACTTCTTTGTGTAGGCGGCATCGACGAATTGCCGGCCAAGCTCGACGCGCTTGGCGCTCAAATCGCAGACAGCAACGATGCGGTTGTCGCGGCCGGCAACGCCGGTGAACTGCAACACGCCAGGCATATCGTGACCGCGCGAGATGCGGCCCACGCCAATGGCTCCTATATTGATGCGATTTGAAGGCGCGGTAGCGCCGAATACCGAGCTGGGAACGATGGCTGGAAATCCGGCGGCGATGGCGCCGGCCATCGAGCCTTGAATAAACTTGCGTCGCGTCGCAATCATGATCACTGTCTCCCGTGCCGCAATGGCGCAGCGCAACTAATCTACACCAACGGGTGGGTCGCCGTCAGCAGCAAGGGGCGTCTCATTCGCGCAACACCCAGAGTGATAGCATCATAGAGACAGATGCAAACAAAAAAACTGAAGATCATTCCCCTGGGCGGGCTGGGCGAGTTCGGCATGAACTGCCTGGCAGTGCGATGGGAAGACGACATTATTGTGATCGACGCAGGGCTCATGTTTCCCGAGACCGAGCTGCTGGGCGTCGATATTGTGGTTCCCGACATCAGCTACCTGATCGAGAACAAGAAACACGTTCGCGCCATCGTTCTGACGCACGGGCACGAGGACCATATCGGCGGGCTGCCGTGGATTTTGAACGAGCTCAAGGTGCCCGTTTACGCCACCGAGTTCACGCTCGCCTACGTTGAAGACAAGCTGGAAGAGCACGAACTCCTCGATGAGATCGAGCTGATCGAGATCGAGCCGCGGGGAAAGTTCACAATCGGGCCCTTCACCATTGAGCCTATCCGCGTGACGCATTCGCTGGTGGATTGCGTGGCGCTGGCGATTGAGACGCCCGTCGGTGTGATCATTCATACCGGCGACTTCAAAATCGACCTGGCGCCTTTGGACGACAAGGCCTTCGACCTGCATACCTTTGCCGAATATGGCAAGCGCGGCGTGCTGGCGTTGCTGCAGGACTCAACCAATGTGGAGCGGCCCGGCTACACGCCGAGCGAGCGCGCGGTGATTCCGCGGCTCGACGAAATCCTGACGCAGACCAGGAAGAAGCTTTTCTTCAGCTGTTTCTCGTCGTCGATCTATCGCATCCGCATCGCCATGGAACTGGCGCGCAAGCACGGACGCAAGGTGGCAGTGATCGGCCGCTCCATGGTGGAAAGCACGGAGATCGCGCAGGATTTGGGCTACATCGAAATTCCGCCGGGCCTGATGATCAACCCCGGGCAGATCCGCGATTTTCCGCCCGAGCAGTTGATGATTCTTATCAGCGGAACGCAGGGTGAACCGCTCAGTGCGCTGAGCCGTGCGGCAGTCGACAATCACAAGCATGCACACGTCGATCCGGGCGACACGGTTGTGCTGAGCTCGAGGATTATTCCCGGCAACGAAAAGGGAATCTTCCGCGTGATCGATCACCTGAGCCGGCGCGAAGCAAACGTGATTTACGACGACGGGCAGCACGGCCTGATCCACGTGAGCGGTCACGGCAGCCAGGAGGAGATGCGGCTGCTGATCAACCTGGTGCGGCCGAAGTTCTTCATTCCTGTTCACGGCGACTATCGTTTCCTTCGCCGCCATGCGCAGTTGGCCATGGAAACCGGCGCGGTGGAGCATGCCATCGTGATCGAAGATGGCGACGTGCTCGAGCTGGACAAGGACGATGCGCGCAAGCAGGAGAAGGTGACGGCCGGTCGCATCCTCATCGACTCGGGTTCTTCGATCGATGTGGTGGAGGATCTCGTCATCCGCGACCGACGCATTTTGTCTGAAGACGGCGTGGTGCTCGCGGTGCTGGCCATTAATAAGAAAACCGGCAAGGTGGAGCGCGAGCCTGAAGTGCTGATGCGCGGATTCGGCGGCGCGGACATTACCGACCGGGCGCGCGAGACCGTGCTCAAGACACTTGACGGATTAAGCGCGGAACAGAAATCGGACTACGGCATGGTCAACGAGCGCGTGCGCGTCGAACTAAAAAGGCTGATCCAGAAAAGCACCGGACGGCGACCGATGATCATGCCGGTGATTCTCGAGATCTGAAAGACGGGGAGCAAAGAGAGCGGGCGAGGCCGGTATGAGCGCTGACTGAAAACGCCCTACCTGGCCAGATTGAACCATGCAGCCGCTCCCTGTTCAAACTTGTCGTCTGTTAATTGTCGAAGCCCAGTGCCATCAGCGCGGATCGTGAGAATCTCGCCATACGGCTGATGATCCAGGCCAACTGCTCGTTCATCCTTAAAGCCCATCCGCGCGCTGGAGAAGATCAGCTCAGTTCCGTCCGGCGACCAACTCGCGTGCGCGTCCCCCGGTGAGTCGGTCAGCTTGCGCAGGCCACTCCCGTCAGGCCGAATCATATAGATGCGGTATTCCTGGTCTGCCTCGCGGTTGCTGGTGAAAGCGATCCAATCCCCTTTCGGCGACCATCGGGGAAAGTTGTCGCGTTGCCCTCCGGGATTCGTCAGGTTCACGCATACGCCCGTCGCCAGAGTTTGGATCACGAGGTGCCCATCCTGTTCGTACGCGATCTTTTGCCCATCCGGCGACCACGAAGGGAATCCGCTGTTGCTACCGACAGGCGTGATCGTCCTGATCCCGGTCCCGTCGCTATTCATCACGGCCACTTGCGCTGTGGGACGGTGCGGGCCGGGGAAGTAGACGCCCTCTGAAAATGCAATATGAGAGCCATCGGGCGACCATGCCGGAGCCAGGACAGAACCATCGTCTTTGTTGAGAATGATCCGTTGATCGCTGCCGTCCTGCTTCATCAACACCAACGTCTTGAAGCCGATCGATACCGCGAAATCGTCGCTCTTCGGTGACTTCGTGGGAAAAAACATATCGGCAAGCTCGACAAACCGGAACTTCGCATCCCCCGAATACGCCGGAAGCACCTCGGCCTTCTGGTCGAAATACTTGCAATAGACCACATGCTTTCCATCCGCCGTCCACGAAGGCCCCTGAATCAAACCCGGTTTGCTGTCGACAAGCGTGCCATCTGCTTGCTGCACCCGGATCACTCGCGCGCCTTTCACATTGACGAGGTATCCCAGTGCATCGTCCGGCAACGGTTGCGGGCTCACGCGCACGCCGTCGCCGGATGTGTACTGCTTGAACTCGCCGGTTGAGACATCGACAGAGACGATCTCGGTGCGTCCTCTCTCCTCGTCGCCAATCTCAGCGTAGTACGCGCCGACTTCGTTGGTTTCGTAATAGAAGATCCGTTTGCCGTCCGCCGACCAGCGGGGCGAACCTGCGACACCGCGGCCTCTTGTGACTTGACGCAGTCCTGAGCCATCGGGATGAATGACGTACACCGCCAGCGACTGCAGCTTTTCGAACTGCCCCGGAACGTGACCCGCGTGGCTTCCGCGATCGGACGAGAACGCAATCCACTTGCCGTCAGGAGACCACGCGGGCCGGAAGTCGCCTCCTTCGCCCGGGGTTAGAAGACGCGCGCGCCGTGAGGCCACATCCATAACCCAGAGCCGCGCCCGCCCGGTTCCACGCGTGGAAACGAAGACCAGAGACTTGCCATCCGGTGAGAGCACTGCCTGGTCATCGAAGGCCGGATCGTCCGTCAGGCGTTCCATTCCGGTGCCGTCGGGATGCACGCGATAAATATCCGCCGAGCCGTTGCGCTGCGAGGTAAAGACAACCCACTGCCCGTCCGCGGAGAACGAAGGAGAGTAGTCCATCCCCGAGGATGGCAGAAGCGCGCGCTCGCCGGTGCCGTCGCCGTTAGCGATAAAAAGCTGGCAGTGCACGGGCGTCCTGTCCGTGCTGAACATGACGAGTTGCTGCTGCGCGTGAGCCAGGGGGAACACAAGAGGCGCCACAACCACGAGAAGCAGGCGTGCGGAGTTCTTCATTGATTTTCCTTTGCGAACTAGATCCGCCCGTCGCTCACGGTCGGATTTGGGAAAAAGGGGGCATAACGATCGTACAACCGGCGGCCTGCAGGCCGGCCAGAATCGTTAGGAAGTCGCGAAGAGCAGCCGCAGTTATGGCGCGGATTTCTATCACCGATTGGCGATGCTTTCCTTCTCCGCCAGCATCGTCCGGCGGGCGCGCGCGAGTCGGCCCTTAGCGGCGGCGCTAGCCTCCTCGATTCGCCAGGCCCGTTTATAGTTAGCTGCTGCTGCCGCGTAGTTGCCCATGTGCATCTGCCGGTTGGCCAAATCGAAATAGCTCTGCGCGGAACGTGCCACAGTTCCAAGGGGCCCAGGCGCCAAAGTCATTCGGCGAGTCGATGTCGACGCCGGAGCCCTCGAGAACGCCGCAGCACGCGAACCTGCTCTTGACCTGGATACAACACGTGCCGTCGCTCCGCGAGATGCACGTTCGGGTGTCGTCATCCGGTGCGTCGTGGTGATCGGCGGTGCAACCTTCGACGGTGACGGCTTGACCGCAGCGTCCGGGGCATCGCTGGCGTGAGGAGGCCCTTCAGGGACGCTCGCGGGATCTTCGGGGACGGAAGTTGATTCGGGCGCAGAAGGAGAATCGGGCACGTTGAGCTGCGGGAGCGAACTGTGCGCCTGGGAGCCAGGTGCGGCCCCGATTCGATGAAATGCAACGAAGAAACTTACGCTCAGCGCCAGCGCGACGATGGCGGCTGCGAAACCGAGAATTACATTTCTCGACACTTGAGGTCGAGACATTGCCGGCTTGAACGCTGCGAGATTCGACCAAGCACGCCTGAACCAAGGGAATCTCGGCGCAAAAGAACGGTCCAGAGCTTTACCGGGCGCAAATTCCGCACGATCGATTGCAGTTTCTTCCTCTTCTGCGTTTTCCATTTTCACGGCCGGCGGCACATCGGCCTCGGTGGCAGGCGTTGCTGCGATGGGAAGACCCGGCGGCGCGACGTTTTGAGGGGACGTTTGCTCAGCCAGCTCGGTTGCCACCACCGGCGAAGCGTTCGTTTTGGCGGCCAGTGTAGCGGCAATCTCGATCGCCGCAGGCACAAAGTTCTCAACCAGGCCGATCTCAAGCCATGGCTCGAATTCTTGCGAAGCCGCTTTCGCGTGCTGGCGAAATAGGTTGTTGATCAGCGCAATCTGGCGCGGATTCAACAGAGGAAGCGAAAGCTGCCGAAAGTTGCGGAAGGTCCAAAGCAGATAAACGCGTTGCCAAAAGGAGGGTTCAACGGCAACTAATCCTCGCTCCGTTTGGAGCAGCAGGAAGCCAGATTCAAGCTTGTTCAGAAGCACAAATCACCCCGTGACACAGCGGGCAGTTTGCGTCACACGTGGGGTCCAATCGCAACCTATAGATGACGGACCCACTGGTCACGGTGGCCGAACAGCCTTTGCAAGCGAGTTGCAAAGAGTTGTCACGGCTGTGACCTGCTGCATCCGACCGCCAGATCGTTGAAAACCGCAGCCAAGGGGGGATTGGCATCGCTTTCGAACGCCCAAATCGTACCCCGACTTAGACCCCGCATCCGCACCAAAGTTGCGTTCCGGTTTTTTTACGACGGACGCTGAGAAAGAGAAGTCCGAGGATTTGCGCAAACAGGGGCACACGGTCGTCGAGGCGGGCTGGAGCTACGCGAACTAAACGCCGGCCGCGACGGCACGGTCTTGTGACGCGGAGGCCCTCAGCGAAAAGTTCTCGAATGTATGCGGCGCCTCCAGGTCGTGGTCTGCCGGGAGAATCCTCATATCGGCAAACGGCTTCGAGGCGAGGGGAACTCTCTGTGTGCGCCGAGGAGTGGAGGTGGGGACGCGCGCTGCGGCCGTTACGCCGAGAGCGCGAGTGCAGGATGCTTCTGAGATATCTTCGGCAAGGCATTGGGAAGAATCGGGTCGACGCCCGCGCGCGGAGGCATCATTTGTGGCCGTGCGGACACTCGCGCTGCAGGTTGGCGCGGCAGCGAGCGCATCACGATGAAGAAATCGCCGATATTCAGCCGCGCATTGCCTTCGAAATCGAGAAAGCCCATCTTGTTTTGCTTACAGAGCGTCTGTGCCTCCTCAGAAAGGTGAGGCGCGATGACGAAGGGAATGGCGCCGGCCATGTTGGACTCGGAGCCTGCCTGCATCTGGTGCAAAGCAGCGCGAAGCTGTCCTGTTTCACCGGAGACATCGGTGTCGCAGACGAGAGTATGGATATGGCCGTGAACGTCAATGCGCGCCCGGATTGCCGGCGAGCCACTGGCTTGCGCCAGATGCTCAACTTCAATTAGCTTCACGCCGGATACGCGCGTGAACAGCGATTTCAACGCATCGGTAGCGCGCGCTTCAAATTCAGTCGACGTTGCGGCCGTCTTCATCGGAATCTCCCATGTCATACAACAACGGAGCGGTGGGCTCCTTTTTTGCCGGGCCGAGAATGAACGAGTTATTTCCGGATGGAATCATTGCCAGCGGAACCGGCGCCTTTCCGCTGCTGCGTTGTTTCGACTCCAGCCATAGGCACAAACGCGGATCGTGGATCTCCGGCTTGTCGTGCCAAAAGCCCGGAGACAGCCCGCATTCGATGAGCAAGTGGTCAAGCCGGATCTCGATCTGCGTAGCTCGTTTTGAAAAATAGCGGCGCACATTGTTCGCGCCAACATAAAGTCCAGTGACGCGATGACCATTGCATTGTGAAGTAACAACCATCGCACTCCTCCGCCCGGCCGAATGTCCCATCGGTCGCTTGTGAATGGAAACCGCGACGCAGGTCTCCGAAGCGATCCGCGTGTAGCCCTTAGCCCGAACGAGGTCCCCCTAAGCAGGGACACGTTGATGAACGTGCAAGATCCGAATAGGCGTTGAGATGCACAAATACGGTCCTGCGATACTTTGATCGGCGAACAAACCCGAGGAGAACTTGCAACCGAGGCGCGACAAACTGCGCAGTGACTGACGGCGGGAGATATCGCCGATCAGGAGGGGACGGAAGGAGGGCCAGGCTGAGTTCCGACGTGCGCCGAGCGGCAACCATGACCGCTTGCGTCTCTTCCCTCACTCTCTGTGGAAATCTTGGACCAATTCTTATTGCGTGTCAAGGCGATTTGATGAATGTTGCGTGGAGAATTGCAGAATCGCTGTGGAAAAGCTCGCGCGAATTGCGAACGCGAATCGGTGAATCGCTTTATCGATTTGAGGAGTGAGATTCGGTAGATCGTAGAGGGAGATTCGATGAATCTCTCTATCAATTCGCTGACGCCGCGGACGAACGCACCCGCGCCGAGGGCTCGTCAGAAAAGATCTGGCCGTCGCGAATGTGAACCACGCGGTGGGCGAACTGCGCGATGTCGGCCTCGTGCGTCACGAGGACGATGGTATTGCCGCGCGCATGGAGCTGATCGAAGAGGGCCATGATCTCGTTCCCGGTCTTGGAATCGAGGTTGCCGGTAGGCTCGTCGGCGAGGATGATCGAGGGATTGTTGACCAGGGCGCGCGCGATTGCGACGCGCTGGCGCTGGCCGCCTGAGAGCTCATTCGGCTTGTGCATCATGCGCGATTCCAGCCCCACATCGGCCAGGGTTTGCCGGGCGCGCGCAATGCGCTCGGCTGCAGGCGTCCCGTTGTAAATCAGGGGCAGCTCCACGTTGTGAAGCGAGCTGGCGCGTGCCAGCAGATTGAAAGTCTGAAAGACGAATCCAATCTCTTTATTGCGGATGCGGGCGAGTTGATCGTCATCGAGATCGCTGACCAGTTGGCCGTTGAGCCAGTAATTACCCTTGGAAGGCGTGTCGAGACATCCGATCAAATTCATCAGCGTCGACTTTCCCGAGCCGGAGGGACCCATGATGGCGACATATTCATTGCGCCGGATGCGCAGCGAAACTCCACGCAGGGCCTGGACCTGTTGCTCAGACCCCATGTCATAGGTGCGCCAAAGGTCCTCAACGACGATGATGTCACTTGCATCCACCGTCTTTGTCTCCGGTAATTCCTCGATGCCGATGCTATTCAAGGCCATCTGAGATTCATCCTTAGTCGGAATTCGGCCGCCGCGTCAGGCCAATCAACTTGAACTGTTCGAACTGTCGCTTGATACCAGCGGAGCAGACTTGTCCCGCTTGAGCAAAGTTCCGCCCTTCAAGTCGCGTAAGGTTTTGTACGGGCCGGTAACAACTTCTTCGCCGTTTTTGAGCCCCGAGAGGACTTCGATGTCAGTCGCTCCGGTGATTCCTGTGGTGACGGGGATGAACTTCGCGCGCAGCCTGCCATGGTCGTCTGCCTGAACGATGAAGACGCCTTGAATGGGATTGGACTTTGGCGGAGTTGATGCAGCCTGAACGGATCCGCTTTTGGAGTTGTCGCTGGCCGGGTCGTGCATCGTCAACGCCTGGATCGGCAGGGCCAGCACATCGGTCTTGTGCGCCGTGGTGATTTTGGCCGTGCAGGAGAGTCCGGGCCGAAGCTCGTCGGAGGTTTGGTCAAGCGTTACGACCACTCTGAAGTCCTTGGCCTCCTCCGTGCCGGTGGTCGACTGCGAAGTGGCAACGCCAGTCGACCGCAGCAACGCTTGATCGCCAACCTCGGTAACGTGGCCCTTGAAAACTTTGTTCGGCAATGCGTCCACGCTGACTTCAGCAGGCTGTCCGAGTTGCACGTTTACGATGTCGGTTTCGTCCACCTTCACGTCGGCAGTAACGACGCTCATGTCGGCAATCGTCATCAGCGTTGAGCCCTCGGTGTTCTGAATGCCGGTGACCACCATCTCTCCTTCGCGGAGAGGTTCGTTCGTAACAATGCCGTCGAAGGGCGCGACAGCGATGGTGCGGTTGAGAAGATCCTGGTTGACTTTCAGATCGGCTTGCTGCGTATGCAGGCGGCCGCGCGCTGAATCGGTATTCGCCTTGGCCTGATTCAATTGGGCTTCGGCCTGCGCCACATCGGCGACGTCAAGATCATAAGCCGCCTTTTTGGCATCGTAGTCCTGCTTCGCCATGATGCCGGCCTTGTAGAGGGATTGAGCTCGGTCCCAGTCGAGCTTTTTCTGTTCCAGATCGGCTTTCGCATGCTGCACGTTGGCCTGAGCGGTTTTTTCCGCGGCGATATAAGCGGCAATGTCGGTTTGCGCCGCCGCGATTGCGGCCTCCTGGCCGGCGACATTGGCTTGCTGCTGCACGTTTTCGATGGTGGCCACCATCTCGCCTTTGTGCACCTTCTCGCCTTCTGCGACGTAGAGGTGCGTGATGCGGCCCATTGCGTTGGCGCCGACATTCACATAGTTCTTTGGCTTAATTTGCCCAGTTCCGCTGACCACGCTGGAAAGATCCTCGCGCGTGAGGGTTGCGGTGTACACCTTCGTGTAGCCGGACTGCTGCCTGTGGACCATGAACGCAACGAGCCCGGCCGCAATGAGCACAGCTAGAACAATAAGAAGAATTTTCTTCATGAGTGCTTGATTCCCTGAAGTTTTCTACACTCAAGTGTACGCGAAAGAGTGTCAGATGGTTCCCGCGTGAGAATTCGCACGGGGCTGCGCACCCGATTGCCAACTCCAAAAAGCCTTGACAGATCGTGATGTCGGGCCAGGATGCGGTCTGCAATTACCCTTTGCCTAATGTGCCGGGCCGGCGGGTAAAAAATGCCCTTCGATTTGACGTTGCGAGCCCGTTCAAGCGAGCCGGCCGATCCCTCGGAACATTAGATTTTCATCCCCGGATCGCCCTTAAATCGTTGACCTTGGCGCGGCTTAACCGTCCAACCGGTGAACCACTGCGCTCTCAACCTTGCCCGGCGGCAAAAGTAGCCGTAAAATGAAGAGATTGCAGGAGTCTTGAAGGCAATGATGTTCCCGAGCCGCCATCTTGTTTTTACCGTTGTTGGTTTCAGCCTGATCGGTATATCCGCCGCTGCACTTCGGGCGCAACAAAGTAGCACCCCGTCCGGTACGGATGCCCAGCCGGCCGCGACAGCGGGCGCTGAGGACCAGGACCCGCTGCATCGCCAACTCTCCGACAAGGCGCGCTACAAGGCGCAGCGCGAATTGCGCCAGGAGTTGAAGGGCCCCTATAAGACTTGGCTCAACGAGGAAGTTCCTTACATCATCAGCGACGATGAGCGTAAAGCGTTCATGAGCCTGGCCAACGACGAAGAACGTGAAGCATTTATTGAAAACTTCTGGCAGCGCCGGAACCCCAATCCCGATTCACCCGAGAACGAATTTCGCGAAGAGCACTACCGTCGGATTCAATACGCCAACGATCACTATGCGGCAGGCAAGCCGGGCTGGAAAACCGACCGCGGCCGTATCTATATTATGTGGGGCCCGCCGGATTCCATCGACTCTCATCCTTCGGGCGGACAATACGAGCGCCCCATGGAAGAAGGCGGCGGTGAGACATCCACGTTTCCCTTTGAAGTGTGGCACTACCGCTATCTCGAAGGCATTGGCGAAAATATCGACATCGAATTTGTAGACACCTGCCAGTGCGGCGACTACCACTTCACCATCGACCGCAGCGAAAAAGACGCACTGAAGAATGTGCCCGGCGCGGGCCTGACGCAATTTGAAGAGCTGAGCCATAAGGGCAAGGAGGATCGATTCCAGGGTAACGGCCTTGAGCAACTGGGCAACGGCCCAATGGGTACTGATGACCAGGCAAAGGAATTCGATCGCATTCAGTTGGCTGCCAAATTGTTTGCCCCTCCGCCGGTAAAATTCAGCGATCTCGATGCCGCCCTCGATGCCTTCAGCTCGTCGCACAAGCTATTGAGTGGCCCGCCCTTCCCATTCGATGTGCGCACGGACTTCGTGAAGGTCACCGACAGCATGGATCTGGTGCCGATCACGATTCAACTTCGCAATCGCGACATCACCTTCGTCACCAAGGATGGTGTGTCGAAAGGCGTGGTGAACATCCTAGGCAAAGTTACGACTATCATGCACAAGACGGTGCAGACCTTCGAGGATACGGTCGAAATTGAAGAGCCATCTGAGCTGTTGGAAAAGGCGCTCAACGGCCAGCGCGTTTATCAAAAATCCCTGCCGCTGCCTCCGGGACTGTATCGGCTCGATATTGCGATCAAGGATGTGAACAACCCCGACCACATTGGGATCTTTGGCCGAGCGCTCGATGTTCCCATTTATCAGGACGACAAGCTGGGCGCATCGTCATTGATTCTCGCCGATTCCATGCACACCGTCTCATCGCATGACATTGGCGACGGAATGTTCGTGATCAGCAATATGTATGTGAGGCCGCGCGTTGCCGCGAACCCAGCGACGCCGGCGGATTTCAAGCGCAACCAGGATCTGAACTTCTGGATGCAGTTTTATAACCTGGGCATCGACGAGGCTACCAAGAGTAACTCCGCGACGGTTACCTACCAGATTACGGATTCCGCAGGGACCGTGATTTTGCAGAAACAGCTTGATTCAAAGGATTTAGGGGCCCATAGCGACCAGCTGACGGTAGACAAGACTCTGCCCATTGCCGGCCTCGAGCCGGGAAAGTACAACGTGATAGTGAAGATCGATGACGCCATCTCAAAACAAGAGATTGCGCAATCGGCTCCTTTTGTCGTCGAATAGGACTTACACGCGCAGAGGCCATCTGAACCGGAGAGTTCGGGAGCTTGCGCGGTCTAGCATTCAGGAATTTGCAGCCAGGACGCGGTGGGATCTCAGATCTGTTGATGAATCGTAGTACCCATCTCGCCGGATTAACCGTGCTCGTTCTATTGAGCGCCTTGCCCGCCTTCGCAGCGGCGCCCGCGTCGGTATCCGGCCTCGTCCGCGATTCGGCCGGAGTGCCTCAGATCGGCGCCGAGGTCCAGCTTCTCCGTTCCGACCTGACGGTAGTCACCAGCGTCTACACCGACAGCGCCGGCCGCTTCAAAATTTCATCGCTCGTACCCGGTAGCTACGCGCTCAAGGCAATGGGCCCATACTTTCTGCCTTCACTCCGCGAAGGCGTCAGGGTTCGCGGCGCAGTCGTCGTCAACCTCACGCTGAACACTCTCTACGAAGTCATGCAGTGGCTGCCGGCGAATCCGCGCGGAAGCCAGTCGGAAAAAGATGATTGGGCTTGGACGTTGCGCTCAGCGGCGAATCGTCCGTTGCTACGCTGGCTCGAGGATGGGCCGCTGGTTGTGGTGTCCGACGGTTCAGGCGCCAAGCCGAAGCTGAAAGCGCGGCTAATGGCAACCGGCCAGGCCGGAGCCTTCGGCGAAAGCGGTGAGCGCTTCTCGACCACCGTGGAAGACACGCCGGCCGATAGCCGCGAATTGCTGGCGCGCGTCGATTTTGCGCCCGGCACTGACGGCAGCATGGAATCGATGCTGGGCTTCCGCCAGGATCTCGGCATGGCGGGGTCGGTGCAGTCGGTTGCTGCGGTGACCATGTCGCCGGAAGTTGAAGGAGCTGGTGATCAAGGCCTGGATGAAGCCGCCGTGCGCAGCTTCGAGACGATGCAATTGGGGCCGGATCTTAATGCCGAGGTTGGTTCGGCCGCGGTCGTTGGACGGCTGAACGGCAACAAGCCAAGTACCGCTGCGGCAATGCTTCCCTTCGTGAACGTTGCGTGGCAGCATGGCGCCAACACCGTTCGCTA
>Ga0335071_10000537_pt1 | contig 41871 bp, 41 predicted proteins | sample Lox_Sample_15_FD_206724 | JGI IMG/M metagenome (GOLD analysis project Ga0335071, IMG submission 206724) | Soil microbial communities from Loxahatchee National Wildlife Refuge, Florida, United States - Lox_Sample_1.5 | ecosystem: Environmental > Terrestrial > Soil > Wetlands | place: USA... | reverse complement strand
TTTGGACGGTTTCGTCGCCGGCCTTGCGGGCTAGCCGCGCGGTCACGCCATCCTGGTCCTGCTCCAGTCCAGTGAGCTCGCATCCGAACTCGACGTGATGTCCGAGCTCGACGAGGCGCTCGCGCATGACGCGTTCGGTCAGGAACTGCGGCACCATCAGCGGGATGTGATACGGCTCGGCCGGCGTCGGCTCGACGTGCTCGATGACGAGGGATTCGCGGGTGCTGCCGTCCTCGCGATATTCGCGCTGCGGCGGGTACAGCCCGCCGGCCGCGACGATATGGTCGATGATGCCAAAATCCTCAAAAATCTCCTGCGTGCGCGGCTGGATGCCCTTGCCGCGCGAGCCGGCGAACGGACCATCCATCTTGTCGATCAGGCGGAACGACACCCCGCGCCGCGCCAGGTCGATCGCCAGCGTGAGGCCGGCGGCGCCGGCCCCGCAGATCAGGACATCGGCCGCAAAGTCGTTTGTCATCGCTCTCTCCATATGTGTAATATGCACATAATTGGAGGGTCGGCATGGCGTCAAGAAAAAGCGTGCAAAATACACATAGTCGTGACCGGGTGCGGGCGCTGCACGAGGCGCTGGTCGACATCGTCGGCGTCTTCAATCGCCCCCAGGGCGACGAGATGATGGTCCGGGAAGCGGGGATAGCGCTCGATCGCGCGCTGTTTCCGCTGCTCGTCGTGATCGAGCGGCGCGGTCCGATCGGGGTCGTCGATCTCGCCGACCGGGTTGGGCGCGACTACACGACCGTGAGCCGCCAGGTCGCCAAGCTGGAAAGCCTTGATCTGGTCGAACGCAAGACCGCCGCGGCGGATCGTCGGATCACTCTGGCGAGTGTGACGGCGAAGGGCAAAGCCATGACAGACGTGGTCGACCGGACCCGCGAAAGGCTCTTGGGCGCGATGTTCGCAACATGGGATGACCACGATGTCGAGGAACTGGTGCGGTTGATGCGCAAATTCGCAGATGGCATGAGCGGCGATGTCTCCCGGTGATCTCGCAATTGCTTTGCAACCACATTCAGCCGGCCCCTCGCTTGGCGCTGGAAGCCCGGCTTCCTATCTGACCATCGCACCCCTGAAGGTCTGCCGGAGGCTCAAGAAAAATGCTGAAAGTGCTGATCGCCAATGATGACCTGACTCCCATGGAATTCGTCGTGCTGCTGCTGGAACGCTTCTTCGGAAAGTCGACCGACGAGGCGACCAGGATCATGCTGCAGGTGCATCATGAGGGGCAGGGCGTATGCGGTGTCTACGAGGAGGCGCGCGCCCGGGAGCTTTTGAACGAGGCGACCGCCTTCATCGCGGAGCACCGTCATCCCTTGCAGCTCTCACTTGCGCCTGATGATACAGGTCAGCCCGCCTGACCTTCTTTCCGACCGATGTTTTGGCATTGCGAATGGGCACAAATCTCGTCTAGAAAGTGAGGGGTCGCGTTCCCGGCAACGGACCGTCAACCGTTTTGCCGGAGGATTTGGCGTCCAATCAGGGTCCGGCAATGCCGATTCGCAGCTACCTAGACGGAGTTTTGGGAGGAGCGGCCTCGGCCGCCCCCACGATTCCGGCTGCGTCGCAGCCCACCCTGCTGCTTGGCGGGCTCCTTCTTACCTGCCCCTGAGGGCCGGCTGGGCGGTATGCGCCTGGGCACTCAGGGGTTGTGCGACATCAAAGACCCCTTCAGCGCCCAACAGACAAGGCGCGCAGTTTTAAGGAAAAATCTGCCATGACCACGTCACCCAAGTCCGAGAAGGACCGCGTCATCATTTTCGACACCACGCTGCGCGACGGCGAGCAGTGCCCCGGCGCCACCATGACTTTTGAGGAAAAGCTCGAAGTCGCCGAGATGCTCGACGACATGGGTGTCGACGTCATCGAGGCCGGCTTCCCGATCACCTCGGAAGGCGATTTTCAGGCGGTGTCCGAGATCGCCCGCCGCTCCAGGAACGCTGTCATCGCCGGCCTGTCGCGGGCGCATCCCAACGACATCGACCGCTGTGCCGAGGCGGTGAAATTTGCGAGGCGCGGCCGCGTCCACACCGTGATCGCGACCTCGCCGCTGCACATGCGGGTGAAGTTGAACAAGACCCCGGAGCAGGTGATCGAGACCTCGGTCGCCATGGTGGCGCGCGCCCGCAACCAGATCGACGACGTCGAATGGTCGGCCGAGGACGGCACCCGCAGCGAGATGGACTTTCTGTGCCGGATCGTCGAGGCGGTGATCAAGGCCGGCGCCACCACGGTGAACATCCCCGACACCGTCGGCTACACGGTGCCGGAGGAGTACACCAACTTCATGCGCACGCTGATCGAGCGAGTGCCGAACTCCGACAAGGCGGTGTTTTCCGTGCACTGCCACAACGACCTCGGCATGGCCGTGGCCAATTCGCTGGCCGGCATTGCCGGCGGCGCGCGCCAGGTCGAATGCACCATAAACGGCATCGGCGAGCGGGCCGGCAATGCCGCGCTCGAAGAGATCGTGATGGCGATCAACGTGCGCAACGACAAGTTTCCCTGGTGGAACAGGATCGATACCACGAGGCTGACCAGCGCCTCAAAACTGGTGTCGGCGGCGACCTCGTTCCCGGTGCAGTACAACAAGGCGATCGTCGGCCGCAACGCGTTCGCCCATGAGAGCGGCATCCATCAGGACGGCGTCTTGAAGGATGCCTCGACCTACGAGATCATGCGGCCGGAAATGGTTGGCCTGAAGCAGTCGTCGCTGGTGCTGGGAAAGCATTCCGGGCGCCATGCCTTCGTCCACAAGCTGGAGGAGATGGGCTACAAGCTCGGCGCCAACCAGATCGAGGATGCCTTCGTGCGGATGAAGGCGCTCGCCGACCGCAAGAAGGACATCTATGACGAGGACATCGAGGCGCTGCTCGACGAAAAGATGGCGGCGGCTCACGACCGCATCAAGCTGACCTCGCTGACCGTGATCGCCGGCACCCATGGGCCGCAGCGCGCCACCATGAAGCTCGATATCGACGGCCAGACCCGGATCGAGGAGGCCGAAGGCAACGGTCCTGTGGACGCCGTCTTCAACTGCATCAAGGCGCTGGTGCCGCACGAGGCCAAGCTCGAGCTGTTCCAGGTCCATGCGGTGACCGAGGGCACCGACGCGCAGGCCGAGGTCTCGGTGCGCCTTTCCCAGGACGGCCGCTCGATGACGGCGCGCGCGGCCGATCCCGACACGCTGGTGGCGTCGGCCAAAGCCTATCTCGGTGCGCTCAACAAGATCGTCATGAAGCGGCAGCGCGACGTCCCGGCGGCTGCGGCAAGCTGACGCTTGGAGCAGGGCGCAAGGTTCATGCGAAGCTGAACGCGGCGGGAGATTCCCGCCGCGTTTTGCGTTGCAGCAAGCGTTTCGCGAAACTCCTGCTAAAGCGGCAATGGCTTTCCAGTCGGCTTCTCGCTATTGGTGGGACACCAAATACCCAGGGGCGACGCGCGCGCATCCTGCAAGAAATGGGGAGAAACAATGCGCAGACTGATCTGGACCACGGCCGCGATCACGGCGCTGGCTTTGTTGGGACCTGCCGCGGCGGCGGACCAGCCCATCGTCATCAAATTCAGCCATGTCGTCGCCGCGGATACGCCCAAGGGCAAGGCGGCCGACAAGTTCAAGGAACTGGCCGAGAAATACACGAACGGCAAGGTCAAGGTCGAGGTCTACCCGAATTCCACCCTCTACAAGGACAAGGAGGAACTCGAGGCGCTGCAGCTCGGCGCCGTGCAGATGCTGGCGCCGTCGAACTCGAAGTTCGGTCCGATCGGGATCAAGGAATTCGAGGTGTTCGACCTACCCTACATCCTGCCCGACCTGAAGACGCTGCGGAAGGTCACCGACGGGCCGCTCGGCGCCAGGCTTCTGAAGCTTCTGGACGCCAAGGGCATGACCGGGCTGGCCTACTGGGACAATGGCTTCAAGGAGATGAGCGCCAACAAGAAGCTGATCGCGCCTTCGGACTACAAGGGGCTGAAGTTCCGCATCCAGTCGTCCAAGGTGATCGAGGCGCAGTTCCGCGAGCTCGGTGCCATTCCGCAGGTGATGGCGTTCTCGGAAGTCTACCAGGCGCTGCAGACCGGCGTGGTCGATGGCCAGGAGAACACCTGGTCGAACATCTACACCCAGAAGATGAACGAGGTGCAGAAATACGTCACCACCACCAATCATGGCTATATCGGCTATGTCGTGGTCGTGAACAAGAAGTTCTGGGACGGCCTGCCGGCGGATATCCGCGAGGCCTGCGCCAAGGCGATGAAGGAGGCCACCGAATACGGCAACAGCCAGTCGGCGAAGGAAAACGACGACGCGCTGGAGCTGATCAAGAAGGCCGGCAAGACCGAGATTGTCGCGCTGACGCCCGAGCAGGACGAGGCGATGCGCAAGGCGATGATGCCGGTCTACAAGGACGTCGCCTCGCGGGTCGGCCAGCCCCTGATCGATGAGTTTTTGAAGGAGACCGGGCGAGGCCCGATGAACTGAGCTGAGATCGGCACCGCACGACAGGGGACGGTCGTGCGGGGCGCGGTGCGAAGAGGCGCATGATCGGGCGGCTGTCAGGCTGCGCGGTCACAATGGGGGATTTGGATGTTGCTGCGAATTCTCGACCGGCTCGAGGAAACCATTATTGCTGGCCTGATGGCAGCCGCGACGATGATCACCTTCGTCGCCGTGGTGCATCGATTCCTGGTCGATGTGCCCGTTCTCTATCCCTATTTGTTCGGGATCAACCTCGCCTGGTCCCAGGAACTCTGCATCTACATGTTCATCTGGATGGCGAAGTTCGGTGCCGCCTATGGCGTGCGCACCGGCATCCATGTCGGCGTCGACGTGCTGATCAACCGCCTGAACGACCGCTGGCGCAAGGGCACGATCCTGTTCGGCCTCGCCGGAGGGGCGCTGTTCACCGCGATCGTCGGCACCATGGGTGCCAAATTCGTCATCGAGCTGATGGGGACCGACCAGGTCTCGCCGGACCTCGAACTGCCGAGCTGGCTGGTCTATGCCTGCATCCCGCTCGGCTCCTACCTGATGTGCTTCCGCTTCCTGCAGGTGATATGGGCCTATTACTGGACTGACGAGTTGCCGCATCACGATGCCGCTCATGTCGATGACATCGAGGTGAGCGCCAAGGCGCCGATCTCGCTCGGAGAAGCCTGATGAGCGCGGCGCTGATTTTCGGCCTGTTGTTTGCCCTGATGCTGACGGGCATGCCGATCTCGATTTCGCTCGGCCTCACCGTCCTGACCTTCCTGTTCACCATGACGGAAGTGCCGATCGAGAGCGTCGGCCTAAAACTGTTTTCCGGCCTCGACAATTTCGGCATCATGGCGATCCCGTTCTTCATCCTGGCCGGCACCTTTCTGACCCGCGGCGGCGTGGCGCGGCGGATGATCGCGTTCACGACCTCGCTGGTCGGGCACCTGCCGGGCGGGCTGGGCCTCGCCGGCGTCGCGGCCTGCGCGATGTTCGCGGCGATCTCGGGTTCCAGCGTCGCCACCGTGGTGGCGATCGGCTCGATCATGCTGCCGGCGATGGTGCAATACGGCTATCCGCGCCGCTTCGGCGTCGGCGTGATCTCGACCTCGGGCGCGCTCGGCATCCTGGTGCCGCCGTCGATCATCCTGGTGCTGTACGGCGTCTCCACCAACACCTCGATCGGCGCGCTGTTCATGGCCGGCATCGTGCCCGGCATCCTGCTGGCGCTGATGCTGGCCGCAGTGACCTTCTTCGTGGCGCGCAAGAACGATTATCCGCGCATGCGCCGGGCTTCCTTTGCCGATCAGTTCAAGTCATTTCGCGAAAGCATCTGGGGCCTCTTGCTGATCGGCATCGTGCTGGGCGGCATCTATGGCGGCATCTTTACGCCGACCGAGGCCGCGGCGGTGGCCGCCACCTATGCGTTCATCATCACGGTGTTCGTCTACAAGGAGCTGAAGCTCACCGAGGTGCCGAAAGTGCTGCTGCAGGCGGCCAGCATGAGCTCGATGCTGCTCTACATCATCACCAACGCGGTGCTGTTCTCGTTCCTGATGACGCATGAGCAGATCCCGCAGGCGATGGCGGCCTGGATCATCGACAAGAATTTCTCGGTCTGGATGTTCCTGCTGGTGGTGAACGTCATTCTGCTCCTGGCCGGCAACGTGATGGATCCGTCGTCGATTCTGCTGATCATGGCGCCGATCCTGTATCCGCTGGCCACCAAACTCGGCGTCAACCCGGTCCACCTCGGCGTGCTGATGATCGTCAACACCGAGGTGGGGTTGTGTCATCCGCCGGTCGGGCTCAACCTCTACATCGCCTCCAGCATCGCCAAGATGGGCATCAGTGAAATCACGATCGCCGTGCTGCCGTGGCTCTGCGCGATGCTGGTCTTCCTCGGCCTGATCACCTACATCCCCGAGATTTCACTGTGGCTGCCGCGGCTGCTGGGAATGATTTAGATCAATTCTCGAGAGCAAAGCGGCGAATTACATCTTTGTTAGGAAGCGCCCATTTCCAAACTGTAAGTTGATTACGCGCCCAGCGGCGATCATCCTGAGGCAGCCTTTTCGAGATGGAGGTTCGCATGAGGAATTTCGCCATCGCCGGTATCGCCGCACTCGCGATTGCCGGCTCGACCGCGGTCTACGCCCAGCGCTCGTGGTTTCACGAGCACATGCAGCACATGCGCATGAGTCCCGAGGATCGGGCCGCTTTTGCCGATGCGCGGATCGCCGCCGTTCATGCCGGGTTGAAGTTGACGGCCGACCAGGAGAAGCTGTGGCCCCCGGTCGAGAGTGCGGTGCGGGATCTCGTGAAGATCCGGATCGATCGCGCCAATGCGCGGATGACGGCCGATCCGTCACAGGACCAGCAGCAGGATGACCCGGTGGCCCGGCTGCGCGAGCGCGCCGACACGATGGCTGCGACCGCGGCGGCGATGAAGAAGATCGCCGATGCCGCCGACCCGCTCTACAAGTCGCTCGACGATGCGCAGAAGCGGCGCCTGGCCTTGCTGACGCACCATCGGCAGGGCCGGTTCGAGGGCGAGGGCTGGCGGCACCACTGGATGGAGCGCGGCATGGACCGGGATGGCGGAGGAGGGGATCGGGACGGCGGCGGGCCGGACCGGCTCTGAGCCGGGGCCGCGGCCGACCTGAAAAAAGCCGCCGCGGTCCGGCGGCTTTTTCTTATCCGGCGCCGCGCGAGGAACGGGAAAAATCCCTTTCTCTTGCTGGACATCGCAAGATCGCTTTGCTAAACGACCGGCTCTTGCAAGGGCCGCCCCATTGGCCCTGCGGGCGCATAGCTCAGTTGGTAGAGCAGCTGACTCTTAATCAGCGGGTCCCAGGTTCGAGCCCTGGTGCGCCCACCAAAGCAAGAAATCCTGTTTTCCAATCTATTCGCGCGATGATGGCCAAGAACAAAACGGGTCTCGTGCGACCCTTTTTGTGGATGGACGTTGACTGGGTGCCCGAGCCGATGGCCGGCTGCGGAGCTGATCTCAGACCGCCCAACTCCGGATCGGATCGCGTTGCGAGGGCGGCGCTCGGCAAGAATGGCCTCGTTCGTCATCACCGGGAAGCCGAGTATTAACAGGCCGAGCAGCACAGCATCGTGCAAGTCTACGAGCCGCCGCCGCAATGAGATCCGGTCGGCGACAGGCCCTTAATCCTTTCCTTGCGCACCTGCAATTCGAGCCGGTCGATGCCAGCATCGGCGCGATCGATATTGCACGCGCGGCAATGCTTCACGATGGTCTGCGCGCTTCGGCGCGAGTGCCCCGCGATGTCGCAGATCGTCAGCAGGCCGCAGCCGGTGCGGTCGACCAGCATGAGGCAAGTATCGCGCGGCGCGGCTCGTTCGGAAAATGCACGTCGACAATGTCAACGGCTACGCGGCCTGCGTTCTGGTGACGGCTCTGGTCGTCCTGCATCGGAGCATCCGCATTCTGGACTTGCTATGGTCAGAATCCCGCGTACAATTGAGCGACATTGTGGGATGGAGTTCCCCTGTAACCGCCCCTAGGGCTGATAACTCCTACCGGACGCTTGGCGTCGGTGGGAGTATTTTTTTCTCTTACCCTTCCAAGCATCCATGACCGAAGACCGGCATCTGAATGATGCCGTTGATCGTTGCTGCGTGCGCGTATCTTCCATGGAGGTACCGGTGCGAGAGCTGTTCGTGAGTTCTGGCTTTGCAATTTCCGCTTTCCTCGCGGTCGCGATCGCGGTCGGGGCCGCTTTCATCTTCGAGACGTCTTTGGAGATTGTCGTCAGCATGCGCGTGATGGGGTCTGCAACCGCGATAGCCGAATACGTGATGCAATCTGGGCAGCAACCGCCATAGGTGGATCGAGAGAACGAGGAAAAGACCGCGGCTACATAAGGGATATCGCCAATGACTGGAGTGTGGGCTCTCGCTGCATTGTGGTTAGGTCTTGCGTTGGTCGCCAGCCTGCTTTCGATCTGGTTCCGCATCTCGACGGCGCTTTCCGAAATCGTTGTCGGAACGATCGCGCAGCTGATCATTGGGGCAGCGATCGGGTCCGCCGTTCTCGGTACGGACGAATCGTGGATCAAGTTCCTCTCCGGCATCGGGGCCATCGTTCTGACCTTTTTGGCGGGCGCGGAGCTTGATCCTGACGTGTTCAAGAAGAAATGGAAGGAGGCCACGGCTGTGGGCCTGGCCGGCTTCCTTTTTCCGTTCTTTGTCTGCGCCGCTGGTGCCTACTATGTTCTCGGCTGGGGCGTGATGCAGAGCTGGCTCGGCGGCGTCGCATTGTCGACCACCTCGGTTGCTGTCGTCTACGCGGTCATGATCGAGTTCGGGCTGAACAAGACCGAATACGGCAAGACCGTTCTGGCCGCCTGCTTCGTCAACGACCTCGGGACAGTGCTTGCGCTGGGCTTTATCTTCGCCCCGTTCACGATGAAAACGCTGATCTTCGCCGCGGTGGCCGTGGTGGTTTTTGCCATATTGCCGTGGATCACGCCGCGATTTTTCCGCCTGTACGGAAATCGCCCCTCGGAGTTGGAAACCAAGTTCCTGTTGTTGTGCCTGCTCGGCATGGGCGCGCTTGCTGGATGGGCCGATAGCGAGGCGGTGCTGCCGGCCTACATCATCGGCATGGTGCTCGCTGGCACCGTGGGCAAGGATCATGTTCTGATCCGCCGGCTTCGCACCCTGACGTTCGGTCTCTTGACGCCGTTCTATTTCATCAGGGCCGGATCATTCGTGTCCATTCCGGCGCTGATGGCGGCGCCGTTTGCCTTCGTGTTCATGCTGCTCGCGAAGATGGCGGCCAAGTTCGTCGGCGTCTATCCGGTCACTCGATTCTACAAGTCGCCAAACCCGGAGGCGATGTACACGACGCTTCTGATGTCGACGGGACTGACTTTTGGAACGATCTCTTCACTGTATGGTCTCTCGCACGGCATCATCGATCGCTCGCAGTATTCGATTCTTGTGGCCGGTGTGATCGGCAGTGCGGTTATTCCGACCTTGATAGCAAATGCCTTCTTCCTGCCGCGGCACCTGTTGCCTGACTCGAGCCCGGAGAAGATCGACGATGAGCCGGAAAGTTCGCTTCGGCCGATTGCGCAACGCGGCAAGTGATCCGAGGAGAGGCCGATGTTCGACAAGATCCTGCACGCCAATGACGGCTCCGAGCACGCCTTTCACGCCCTGGCTTTTGCGATTGCACTTGCGAAGCAGAACAGCTCCGAACTTCATATGATCTCGGTCGAAGAGATCGACTATATGCCCGAATTCATCGAGGAGGTTCGGCAGGAAACCGGTACTGCGGCGCGCCGCTTTCATGCGGTCGTTCAGCGCGCAAGCGCCGCGGCCGAACAAAGTCACGTCAAGCTTCATACCCATGTCGTCGCGGGCCACCCGGTCCGCGACATCGTCGAGTTCGCGAGCAAGATTGGCGCCGAACTCCTGGTCATCGGGGGCACCGGCCATTCGGCGCTTTATGAGCGTCTGATCGGCAGCCGCGCCGACCGGATCGTGCAGCTTGCGCCGTGTCCGGTGCTGGTCGTGAAATGACGATGCCCATCTAGACGATTCAGCGGGTGAGGGCGCTTCAAATGGAGACCAGAAGGCGTTATGATGCGCGGTACCGAATGGCTCCAGGTCGGCGGCGTTATCGGACTGTCGGCTTTACTTTGCCTCATCGCGGTGTGGGCGGGGACGTCGCCAACAGCGTAATGCAATGCGGGGGGTCTGACATGCAGCTTCCTCGGGACGCGGTACTGCTGAGAATCTTCTTCGGCGAAGAAGACAAGGTGAACCGCCTGCCTCTGCACGAGGCGATCGTACTCAAGGCGCGAGAAATGCATCTCGCAGGGGCAACAGTCCTGCGCGGCCACGTTGGATACGGCCATTCCAGCCGTCTCCACACCACCAAGATCCTACGTCTGGCGCAGGATCTTCCTGTCATCGTCGAGATCGTCGATGTCCAGGAGAGGATCGACCAGTTTCTACCCGTGCTGGATCAAATGATGTCGAGCGGTCTGGTGACGATTGAAAAGGTGCAAGTTCTGCAATACGGCTCCGAAATGACCTCGACCACCGTCAGGGCCTAACTCGTCGAGACTCGACGTATGAGACGAAGGCCGCGGAAAATCCAGTGCGGTCAATGTTGCCGTGTGATCATTGGGGGTGGCTCACTGCGTTGTCTCCGTATTTCAGCACCTGGACCTTCTCCAGCGTGATGAGCCCGCTGGACATCATCTCGTCGAGCATCGGCAGAAAGCGGTTGATGTTGTCCTCGCTATCGACGATTTCGATGACCAGCGGCAAGTCTTCCGAGAGCCGCAGGATCTTGGCGGTGTGAAGGCGGCTCGATTTGCCGAAACCCATCGGCCCGCGCAGCACCGTGGCTCCGGCCAGATGTTGCTCCCGCGCCTTCAGCACGATCGCCTCATGGAGCGGCGATCCGTTGAACTGGTCATTCTCGCCGATGAAAATCCGGAGCAGGAGCGCCTGTTGTGGAATTTGCATCGTTAGTCCCTTTTCAATCGATTGAGGCGGGCGGCGAGCAGGTGGCCGAGCCATACGGCGAGGAGCCAGCACACGAGCGAGGCGAGCACGTTGGCAAGCGCCGTGAGCGTGAGCCCGGTATGGAAGAGCTTGAACGTCTCGAGACTGAAGGTCGAGAAGGTCGTGTAGCCCCCGCAAAACCCCGTCATGACAAACTGCCGCTGCTGGGCGCTCGCAAACAGGCGTCCGTCGGGTCCGCTGAGAGTGGAATAGAAGCCGATGATGAAGGAGCCCGTCGCGTTGATAAAGAGCGTCGACCAGGGAAGCCCGGGGCCGGTCTGAAGGGCCAGGGCGACAAGGTAGCGCGCCAGCCCGCCGGCAACGCTGCCGGCGGCGACGCAGGCATAGAGAATGGCGGTCCGCCGCCGCTGGTTGGAAGAACTGGTTGCAGTCATCCTTGCGGTCTCTCAGGCTGCCAGCCATTCGGTCAACGCAAAGCCGCAGGCGACCGCGCCAAGGCAAAGCGATACGGACAGGATAATATTGAAAAGGGCCGAGCGCACCTCGCCATCGCGCGCGAGGGAAAGAGTCTGCAGGCTGAAGGAGGATACGGTCGTGTAACAGCCGAGAAAGCCCGTTACCGCAAACAACCATGGTTCCGGTGCGGCCATCAGCGACGAGGAGTTGGCGGCGAGAGCGCCGAAAACGCCAATGACAAAGGCGCCGGTGACATTGACGGTCATCGTCCCCCACGGAAAGGTCTCGCCGACGTGCCGGGCGATGTAGCCGGAGACGAAGTAGCGCGCGCTACCCCCCAGGATGCTTCCGATCACAAGGCATATCAATCCAGCCAGCAGGTTCAAAGGCGCTCCATTTGCCGTTCCGGCGCCAGCGTCATCGGCATCACCGTTCCAAGTCAATGCCCCTATGGATCATATGGACCCGGACCAAGGCAAGACCCGCCGACTGCCAGATCGCTGCGACAACGACCATGGCCGCGAGTAGCATCAGGATTGCGATGGGTTCGGCCGGCCCGATTTGCGTGTAGTCAGGAAAAATTGGACACCGCCGAGTAGCATCGGCATAAAGCCGAGCCGGATGATCGTGTAACCATCTGCCCAGCGTTTGTGCAAATGGATGATGCGCGCCATCTCTCCGGTCATGACGTCCTCCTCCTCATCGGGCGCCGATATCAGGCCTTGCAGCCTGCGAAAGCAACGAGCTCCATCCTACCTGGACGCACGACCAACTGTTATCGCCGGTGTCAATATTACCCGAATGGGCTCCACTGGGCCTTCAACCACCCGCGCGGATATCTCGGAATTTCAACGATTGGTTTGGCACCAAGGATACTTTGCCGACATATCGATTGCGCCCGGCGTGCCTCTTTCCTGATCAATGGATGATCCGCTCTCATGCAGTCTTGAGGCTCGAGCGTGCCGCGTCGGCGCGCATCTTGCGTAGCTCTCGCGCGAGATGACCGATCCATTCGTCGCGGAAGATGTCGGCAGAAAGCGCGTCGCGGTAAGGAGGTGCGTCGGGACGTCGCTCGCTACACGTTGTGGTCGGCCGGATCCTTGCGGACGTCGCCTATGGCCATCGAGCTATCGCTTTTTCCCTAATCGATCGGACCACAAAAATATGGCCACCATGGCCGCGATACCAAGGGCGGAGGTCAAGGCATCGCTGCGGATCGAGTACCTCGATAACCCAAGATCGTTATGAGCAAAATTGGCGAGCCACGCCGCAGCCAGAAGTGCGCTGCCGATGAAAGCGACAAGCCTTGGGATCGAGATAATCATTCGTTCGTGCTTCCCGCCGTCACGCCAGCGTGCGTCAGCCTGCTAAACGCAATACCGCACCCGCCTGATTTATTCCAGTCGCCCCGCGGAGAATCTCTGCGACCGGGTCGGGATCGAGCAGAGCCTTGCGGCGGCGCAAACCAGCCGCGACGCGGAGAAGGGGGGCGTGTTGGCTCAGCCCCATCGTCGTTGGATACGGGCGGAGCATGCCGCCGACACTTCTGTTTGTCGGTCTGCGCTGCTCGAACAGCAGTCTGACGACTCGGCAGCACGCCGTCGCCGTTCCGTGGATCGGCCTCGATCTCCTTTACAGGTGAACGTGCCTGGCGCGTCCTGCAGCGCGCGCAAGCGGGACGGGTTTCATCAGCGTCCGAACATATGCTCCGGCGTCCGCAGTCACGTTGATCCGCCGGCCAGGCGTCCCGCTCCGACAATTCGTCCATCGGACGATTCGATGACGACAGCGACGTCTTGACCTTCCGGGAACCGTTCGTCGATCTGAAGAGGCTTGCCGGACCACTCGCCGACTGGGCGAATTGACCGAACTACATTCGATTCAATGAACGTCCGACCGCCATTTTCACCACGCGCGATTTTCGTGGTGTGCTCATGGTCGAATCCGATCAGCAGGACCGTTCCGTTCCCGGTTCCGGATCCGATCCTGATTGCAACGCTTTCTCCAACCCTGCCCACGTTCACGTCGGTGGCGGTATGCCGGGCACGCTTCGCTTGCTCTATCGCCGAATTGACTTGGTCGCGATACGAGCCGACCAATCCAACTGACCCATCGACAACCATCTCCGGGGTGTAGGACCCGTCGCCGAAGCGATGGCCGTAGCGGTCTTGCCGCGCAGTCGCGGCTTCGAAAGAGAATGGATCCTTCCAACCCAGTCGGTCCCAATAGGTGACATGGAATGCGAGAGGAAGGACATCAGCACGCGTCTTCGACATCTCGTTCAGGAAGGCGTTCGCGGGTGGGCAGGATGAACACCCCTGGGATGTGAAGAGCTCGACCACCACAGGGCGCTCGCCCGCCAACGCGATTGTAGGCAGAAGGCTGAGGGCAAGACCAAAAAGGGCCGGACTGCGCGCTTTCATAGGATCCTCCAAAATTTCGTGCTGCCTTTTTCTTTCGGTTGCTGAGGAGCTTTGTTACGGGGCGCGCCAACACGAGATCGTGAAGCGCGCGGCAAATAGGCGGACGACACTGCCGCTGCTCCGACATGATCTCGGCCGCGGGTCGTGGTGCAGCCTCGCCTTTTTGCCGCTTGGAGCGCTTCTTCGAACTGTGGGCGCTGCTGGTCCCCGTGCGTTCGATTGAGAAATTCTGGCCGACATTCTGCTTCCATGAAGGCGAGCATTGCTTGGGAATCCCCGATGCCGCGGCCGATCGACAATACGTGCCGGCTCTCGCATTCGAGAACGCAGGTCACCGGTCCTGCTGAAGTCGAAACAGCGCCGCTGCTTCACCCGTTGGATCGCGGAGCCCTTCGACGATCGACCGGGCGGCATTGACGATATCGAGTCCCTTCGGCGGCCTGGAGCACAGGGACGTCTGTCTGGCGCAGTCGGCGCGCAAGCGGGGTATCCAACTCTTGCATCGCACGTTCGCGCTCGTCAGCATCAAGCGAGGCACCCCCCTCCGCAGGAAAGGATGTGCATGCGCTGGATTTCGGCTAGTCGCTTGGTTCAGCACCGCAAATCGCTGCCCGTCCATGGACATGGCTATCGAGTTGGCTGTATTGTTGCGTTGGAACGATGCAAGAGAGCACACGATTCAACATGCCCGCCGATCGCGGCCGAGCCTCGATAGTCCGGCGGCCGCCACGACACCCGCTCAGGCAAGACGCACCAACACTGGCCTCGCAGGCTATTCATGATTTTGACCGGATCAGAAATTGCAAAGCAGCGTGAGGCAGGGCGCATCACGATCGAGCCCTACAGTGCCAGTCACTTGAATCCGAACAGCTATGACTTCCGCCTGGGGACGCAACTCGGTGTGCCGGTGTTCAAGGACGGCGTCTTGGAGTTCGACATCGTCGATCTGCCCCTTGATGGCTACGCCTTGCGACCGCGAACGATGTACCTTGGCCATACCTTGGAAAGACTCGGAAGCGACACATACGCGATGCGGCTGATCGGGCGCAGTTCGCTCGGCCGCCTCGGTCTCTTCCTTCAGGTATCGGCCGATCTGGGGCACACGGGTGCGTGCCATCAATGGACACTCGAGATCGTGGCTGCATTGCCCTTCAAGCTATACCCCAAGATGCGGATCGGGCAGATTTCGTTCTGGGAAAACCTTGGTACGCCGGATGCGTACGAGCAGCGTTACTCGGCCTTCAACGCGCCAACCCCGTCCAGCCTCGGCACAAGAGCACGGGACACATAATGATCCTGACAGGTAAAGAGATCCTTCGCGAACACAAACGACAGAAAATCAGGATCGATCCGTTCGACCCAGCGAGGGCGACCACGAATTCCTACGACCTCACGCTTGGCCACGATTTCATCCGCTATCGGGAGGCGTTGATCGATCCACGCAAGGACAATGCCTACGAAAAGTTCTCCGTCGGTGCCGAAGGGCTGCAGATGGTCCAGGGCGACTTCCTATTGGGCCACAGCGCGGAGACGATCGGGAGCGACCACTATGTCCCTCTGATCCACGCGAAATCAGGCATTGCTCGATTGGGATTGTTCGTTCACGTGACCGCCGATATCATCGACATCGGATCCCATGGGCACGTGACGTTTCAACTGCACAGCACGCTGCCGATTCGATTGTATCCCGGAATGGCCATTGCACAGGTTACCTTTTGGAAGCCCAAGGGCAAGATTGTCCTCTATGAAGGAAGGTACCAAGGGTCGAGGGGGCCACGCGCGTCGGAGGTTCACCGGGATTTCGTCAAGTCCGCTTCGTCGGAGGAAGACGTCAGCATGACTGGCCGGGACCGATCCAACTCATCGCGCGAAAAGCGAAAGTCGCGATAGACCGGAATCTTCCGATGCTTATGGCCGGCCGTCGGAAATTTCAGCGGAAGTCTTTCGGAGACTGGATATTCTTCGCACGCGCTGTCAAGGCCTGGCCCGCGCACTCGCGATATCTGTTACCATCGTGTTATGAGGCCGACGCGGCGCTGCTGGCGGCAGCGGTTTCCCCGACCGCTCACGCCCGGGCTGCACCTTTCCTCTCCCGAGGCTTTCGTAGACAAAGCCATGTGCCGCCATGTCCTCGGGCCGATAGACATTGCGCAAATCGATCACGACCGGCTGAGCCATCTCGCGCCTGAGGCGTTCCAGATCCATTGCACGGTATTGGACCCACTCGGTGACCAAGACCATTGCGTCGGCGCCCTTGGCGCAGAGATAGGGATCGTCGCAATATTCGACCTCGGGCAGATCCTTGCGCGCTAGCTCCATGCCGGCCGGATCGTGCGCTCGCACCTTGGCCCCCATGTCGAGCAGGCCGACGATCAGCGGGATCGACGGCGCCTCGCGCATGTCGTCGGTATCCGGCTTGAAGGTCAGGCCCAGCACGGCGACCGTCTTGCCGCGTAGGCTGCCGCCGGCAGCGGCAGCGACCTTGCGTGCCATGGCGCGCTTGCGGCTCTCGTTGACGCCAAGCACGGCTTCGACGATGCGAAGCTGCACGTCGTGATCCTGCGCGATCTTGACGAGGGCACGGGTGTCCTTGGGAAAACACGAGCCGCCGTACCCGGGGCCGGCGTGCAGGAACTTCGGGCCGATGCGGTTGTCGAGGCCAATGCCGCGCGCGACCTCCTGCACGTCAGCTCCAACTTTTTCCGAGAGGTCGGCGATCTCGTTGATGAAGGTGATCTTGGTGGCGAGAAAGGCGTTGGCGGCATATTTGATCAGCTCGGCGGTTCGGCGCGTGGTGAACATGATGGGGGCCTGGTTCAGCGACAGCGGCCGGTAGATATCACCCAGAACTTTTCGCCCGCGCTCATCGGAGGTGCCGATCACGATGCGGTCGGGAAATTTGAAGTCGCGGATCGCCGCGCCCTCGCGCAAGAATTCCGGATTGGAGGCGACGACCATTTCGGCGGCCGGATTGGCTTCGCGGATCAGCATTTCGACCTCATCGCCGGTCCCGACCGGCACGGTCGATTTGGTCACGACCACGGTGAAGCCGGAGAGCGCCTCGGCGATCTCGCGCGCAGCGGCATAGACGTAGGTCAAATCGGCGTGACCGTCGCCGCGGCGCGACGGTGTGCCGACAGCGATGAAGACGGCGTCGGCTCTTGCCACCGGAGCCGAAAGGTCGGTGGTGAAATCGAGCCGGCCGGCTCTCACATTGGTCGCGACCAATGCATCGAGACCGGGCTCGAAGATGGGAATTTCGCCGCGCTCGAGCGATGCGATCTTCTCCGCATCCTTGTCCACGCAGGTGACCTGGTGGCCGAAATCCGCAAAGCAGGCGCCCGAGACCAGTCCAACATAGCCAGTGCCGATCATGGCAATTCGCATCGAAAAACCTCTGTGCATTGCAGATATAGATTTCAGAAAACTATTTAATGTATTCGGTCCGGCGAGCAAACGGCTGGATCCGCCGGGCGGGCCGTTCGCAAATTAAATATTAAATCATGGTAAGGCGCAGGGCTCGGATACCGCCAACAAATAAATGCGATCATTTGCGGGACGGCCGAGCGGCGACCGTCAAAAGCGGCGGCGCGTGCTGCACGACGGACGTCGAACGCCGGTTGCGCCAGCTAGAACCATTCCACGTTGATGGTCGCTTGCCGCGAGCAGATTGAAAGGAGGTCTGCCGCCGCTCGGGTCACGAAGCTGTCTTCGACGGTGTTTATTTTTAAACAGATTATTCGACAAATTAAAGCTGCAATTGTCGTAGACCAACAGGGCGCGAGTTGCTCTTGCCGGATCGGCGTCTGGTGATGGATTACCACAAACATTCTGGGGCGGAAGCCGAGCCGAACGCCTTCTGCGGCGGAGGCCGGACGGAGTGTTGGGCTACCTTCAGCCACCTCGAAAACGATTAAGTTAATTCATGAAAGGTGGTTAATTTAATCGCAACGTCAGAATTCTGGTCTATGCGGCAAGAACCTGATGATGTTTGAGCGAAAATCATTCAACGTTCTCCAGCCGGACGGGTGAGGTCTGCATTTTTGGAGCGAGCGTAGCGTTTAGGGAGGTTTGGAGTGAGAATTCTTAATAGTGCCGGCCTATTTAATCATGCCTTGTCAAAATCGTTGAAGAAGATCCGGGTCGCGAAATCACGTTTCCATTCATTGACCGCGCGCGGTTCGACGCGAGCCGTGCTGGCCTCGCAGATTGAGCTTTGTGACGTCCTGCTCGAGGAAATCCGATCGATCAGTTGCAGCCTGGAAAAGCGGATCGACAAAGGCAGCGCGACCAGCCGTCGCTCGGCAGTGACCAGGCGCAACCGCGGCAACAGGTATCGGATGGTCCCGCAGCGCGTACAGGGTCGCTCGAAACGCGAAAACAGTTGACCGCCGCTTCTCCTCGGCAACAGCGGCCCTCGCGCGCGCTGTCGGTTGATCGGAGCGATCGGGCCTCCGGCAGGAGGCCAGTTCAACCAAGCTTCGCCAGGCGCCCCTCCAGCTGATGCTTCTCCACAGCTATTTTCTCTGATCATAACGCTGGTTCTCGTCACGTCTTCAAGGCGCCTCAAATTGCGCTGCAGCGACGTTCGGCTCGTGCACCGGGCTGTTGGAGATTTGTACGCGGAAGCCAAGGCGGCGGCGAAGCCGCCCCGCGTTTGGCGCGCTTCGGCCCTCAATGCTGGAAATCGCAGTCCTTGCATCGGTCCCGGCCGTCTCTGGTAAATCGATTGCACGCGGCCAGTATTGCCCAAATCCGGTTTAAGAGCGGGCCGCTCCCTTAAAATTCCGATATTTTAATGCATTTTTGCAAGCCTGCGGCAGAGCACGCGGAACTGGAGCAGGTTATTGCAGGTGCTCGGGTGACCCCGTATGGCCCGCCGGGGAACGCAACCACATATTGCGAGGTTGCTCGATGGTTAAAATGCAACTGTCGCCCAAATTTTGACGATTCCTGCGGCGAACCACTTGCGGAAAGGGATACCAAATTATATGACATTAATCAGACAAGATCGAGATCCCAGATAAAAGGTTGCGGGGAATGTCTGTGAAAAAGATCGATATCGAGGCGATGTCCTTCGATGACCTCTGGTCGCTCCATGAGCAGATCAGCCAAATATTGTCCGTGCGGATCACGTCGGAAAAGCGTGAGCTTGAACGGCGCCTGGCCGTTCTCAATCGCAGCCGGGACCTCGGCGCGGGGACGGACAGCGACAGCGGTCAATCCTACAACGCGAATGGCAAGACGCGGCGCAAGTACCCGCGGGTTCTTCCGAAATATCGCAATCCGCAGACGTCCGAGACCTGGTCCGGCCGGGGCAAGCAACCGCGATGGCTGGTCGCTGCCATAAAGACCGGCCGCAAGATTGAGGATTTCGAGATCGGCGGCGCCAGTGGATCGAAGGGGCGGCGTCAGAGAGCTTGAGCGATCGGTAGGTCGTCTCTCGGATTCGTGCCGGTCCTGAGCACTTTGTCCCCAAGGGCGGCACCTGGTTCTTTCGAGGCTTGAGGGGCAAAAAACAAGCCGCCGCGAGGTCGCTCTCGAATACGCACGCGTCAATACGCGTTGTGACCGCGGATCAGCTCGATGGGTGTCCAGAGCAGGATCGCAATGTCGAGCGAGAGGCTCCAGTTGTCGATGTACCAAAGGTCGAACTGGACGCGTTCCTCGATCGAGGCACGGGTGGGCGTTGGTCCTCTGCAACCGTGCACCTGCGCCCATCCGGTCAGTCCGGGCTTGACGCGGCGACGGAACGCATAGTTTCGGACGATCTTGTCGAACTCATTGTCGTGGGCAAGTGCGTGGGGGCGGGGTCCCACGAGGGACATGCTGCCATTCAATACGTTGATCAGTTGGGGGAGTTCGTCGATGCTCGTCCGGCGCAGCCAAGCTCCCAGCCGCGTGAACCGTTTGTCGCCAAATTGTGCCTGAACGATCGAGGGGCCGTCCTCGAGCACCGACATCGTACGAAACTTGAATATCTGGAAGGATCGGCCATTAAACCCGCAGCGCTGCTGCCTGAACAGGATGGGGCCCGGCGAGTCGAGCCTGATCGCAACCGCGACGATGACGAGCAGGGGCAGCATCACCGTCAACGCCGCTCCCGCCAACAACAGGTCCATGCCGCGTTTCGCTGCATGTTCGAGCGGCGTCAGCAGGCCGCGCTGCAACTCGACGCAAATCGCATGACCGAGTTCGCGGCGGGGACGCTTGAATATCTCCGAAGCCATCCCGAGGGGGACGAAGCTCACGGGAAATGGCAGGACGCGCAGCTCGGCGGCAAGCGTTCGCAGTTCGGACAACGGGTCTGGGCTGGCGCCGACCACAATCTCCTCGACGTCGGAGCCGCGAACATAGTCGATCACGCTGGTGACGACTCTCTGCCTATTGTCCGGGTCCGCACCTGATGCCGGGAGGAGGAACTGCCTCTTGACCCGAAAGCCGGTGTCCATGAGCGCCTGGGCCAGGCCGGCATTGTCCTTGCTCGTATGATCGGTGATCAAGACGATATTTCGACCGGAAAACCGCTTTTCCGCCAGACCTTTTGCGAGCAGATATTCGACGATCCGCCGATCCACGATCAACGCGATCAGCCCGAGCATTGCGAACACGATGCTGGTGCCGCGAGAGATTTCGCTGCCGATCTTCAGGGCAAAAATGGCGCCGGCGAGCAGCAGGAACACGGTGATCCAGGTCAGGCAAGCCGCGCGGATCTGACGCGGCAGGACCAGCAGTTCGGCCGGCTTGTACATTCCGCGGATCTTCATCAGCGAAACGAACAGGGCGGAGACGAGAATTGCCAGACCGAGAGATTTGCTGATGTCGTTCGCCGTGCCCTGGTCCTGCAGATGATACAGCAGACCGGAAAGGACGCTGGACACGGTAATCGTCGCGACGTCGGCCGCAATCGCGAACGGTTCCACGGAATGATAGTGGATGGGCCATTTGCGTCCCTCGTACTGCCGTTCGGTCAGAACGCCAGCCGAAACACCGTTGCGGTCAATGGCCTCAGGCTGCTTTACGAAGTTCATGGATGCTGGGGGCGCGACATGTGTGAGAAAAATACGTCGGTTGGGGTATTTAATAATGCATTATTTAAATTAAACAAGCCAAATTTATTTAAATAGTTTAAATTGGAATTCCTTCCCGGTTTCAATGCTCTCCGATGCCGGCGCGCCCGGTAACCGCGCTGGCCGCGTTCGATTGGCGGCCATCCGCTTTGCTTTTCCGCCGCGAGGTTCGGCCCCCGCCGCTGGCGCCCCGCGCGCGGCACGCGTGACCGTTGCGTGCCCTCGATACCTTCGAGCGGCCGGCGCTTGCCTTTCGCTCCGACGGGCGGCGCGCCGACCGGCATCTCGCCGTAGGCGCGTCGGGAAATTAACTATTAAATACCAAATTATCGCACCCCCTTCACCAGAACGGTGTTTAAAAATAAATAGAAATGCCGTATCACTCGCTGCGCGAAGAGCGAGATTTGGCACGAGGAACGGCGCCGGGTATTTAATTTTAGAGGCAATTGCGCAAGAGCGATGCATTGAGCCGCTTTCGGATCCCCGAAAGCGAGCGGGAGACAAAGCCGGACTTGTCGTCGACACCGGCAACCGAAGCTGGATCGGGATGTCCATTCCCGATGTTTTGGATCCAAAGGACGCTGAACCATGAAAGTCGTATTGTTCTGTGGAGGACTTGGGACGCGGATACGGGAGTATTCGGAGAGCGTTCCGAAGCCGATGATACCGATCGGCCATCAGCCCATCCTTTGGCACGTCATGCAATATTACAGCCAGTATGGGCATCGCGACTTCGTCCTGTGCCTCGGCTACAAGGCCAACGTCGTGAAAAACTACTTCCTGAACTACAATCAGGCAGCAAACAGCGACTGCACGATCTCGCAGTTCGGCAACAAGATCGAATTGCTGGGCGAGCGTCCGCCGGATTGGCGGGTGTCGCTCGTGGACACCGGAATCTGGCGCAATATCGGTCAGCGTCTGCTGGCGGTGCGTCATCTCGTCCAGGATGAGGAGGTTTTTCTCGCCAACTACAGCGATGGCCTGACCGATGCCCCGCTGCCCGACATGATCGACCGCTTCAAGCGGAGCGGCAAGATCGGCTGTTTCATCGCCATCCATCCGCCGATCAGCTTTCATCTCGCCGATTTCGACGACGGAGGCGTGGTCCGCCGCATGAGCGCGAGCAACGATTCCAACATCTGGATCAACGGCGGGTATTTCATTTTTCGCAAGGAGATATTCGACTACATTGAGGAGGGTGACGAGCTCGTCGTGCAACCCTTCAAGCGCCTGATCGATCGCGGGGAGCTGATGGCCTACCGGTATGACGGATTTTGGCGGGCCATGGACACGCTGAGGGATCGGCAGGTGCTCGAGGAGATGATCGAGCGCGGCGATACGCCCTGGCAGCTGAGCGCCAACGTCGCCGCCGTGGTGAACGGATGAGGGCCCTGCAGATCGCCGGTCGTGGCGACCGGCTGTCGGTGTTGTGCCTGGGAGCGCACTCGGACGATATCGAGATCGGCGCGGGAGGCACGCTGCTGAGCTGGCTGGAGCAGGGCATTCGCCTCGATGTTCATTGGTGCGTGCTCAGCGGTGTCGACGAGCGCGGCATCGAGGCAAGGGCGTCCGCGAACGATTTTCTGGCGGATGCGCCTGAACGTACGGTCGAGATCATGAATTTTCGCGACGGCTTCTTTCCGGAGCAGGGCGAGCAGATCAAGGTCTGGTTCGAGCAGCTGAAGCGTCGCGTCAACCCCGATGTGATTCTCACCCACCGGCGAGACGATGGGCATCAGGACCACCGCCAGGTCAATCGGCTGGTATGGAATACGTTTCGCGACCATCTTGTTCTCGAATACGAGATCCCGAAATGGGACGGCGACATGGCAAGGCCCAATATCTACATGCCCGTCTCGGCATCGGTGATGAAGCGGAAGGTCGAGTTGCTGATGGCGCACTTCGGCAGCCAGCGCTCCAAGCAATGGTTCGACCCGGAAACCTTTCTCGGCCTGGCACGGCTCAGAGGCATGGAATGCCGGGCCAGCGAGCGCTACGCCGAGGCGTTTGTCGCTCGCAAGCTCTCGCTGGGCTGACAGGTGCGGCGAGGCGCAGCCCTCGCCGCCGGCGCGATCAAGCAAGTTTGCGCAAGGCTCCTTGGCGCCCGCTGCTAGCCGGTTGCCCGTTTGGGGATTGCGGCCTCTGCTTCTGTCGGAACACCCTTCAGGGCCTCCGCCGGCACCTTCTCCAGCCAGACTTCCCGCCACCAGGCAAAAATGCCGCGCGGGCAGAACAGCCTGTTTTCACTGTAGCGCGACTGGCAGTAGACACCGTCCAGGATGACCGCGGGCGTTTTCATTCGCCTGATGTAGCCGGTTCGCTCATCGATGAATTTTTCGACACGGGTTCGGACCCGAAACACCTTTCCGCAGTACGGAACCATCTCGGCATCAAAACCCATTCCGCGATTGTTGGTTCGCTTGTCGATGGTGGCGAGAATCTCCTTGTGCGGACGGATGCGGACCAGGTCGCCCGGCTGTAGCCGGAGATCGGCGATGGGCGCATCCTTGTCGGTTTCCAAATCGCCACGTTGTCTCGGAAAGGGCACGCCTCCCCAAAGCGACTGGATCTGATTGTAGATCCAGCGCGCTGGTCGCCCAAGCCTGGGTCGCCGCGCCATCGTGGTACCTACGAAGGCGAAATAGAGGAAACTGCGGAACATCCTGGCGGGTGAAACATTGCCGGACGCGATGTCTTCGACATATTGCCGTGCATCCCACCATTTCAGCGGCTGCGTGTAGCTTGGCAGCTCGGTCGCCTGGCAGGCGTACCTGGTACCCTTGCCCGGACTCTGGTCGGGCGACTTTGTCGCATCCAGGACTGCACGCTCGGTGCATCCAGGTGAAATCCGGAACGGCACCGGTTCGGCCGACGCGGCGTCATTCCGGTCGACCGGCTTGAGCCATGCCTCCTTCCAGAAAATCAGGCATGCCGCCTGACAGCCTCCATAGGCCTCGCCGTCACAACGCAGGTCCAGATGCACCGCATTTGGGAGCTGGCGCCCGAGCCATTCGTTGGTGGTATATCCGGTCACCGTATCGCAGGTCTTGTGGGCGCGCTTGTAGACCTGAAAGCGCTGGCCGCACCACTTCAACATCTGCGGCATCAACGGCATCCCGTCGAGGCGGCCATTCGCGTCGAGGGTGGCGAGGATTTCTTCCTTGCTGCGGATTTGAACCCAATCGCCGGCGGATAGTGTCATGCCCTGTCCTCTAAATTGTCCAAATGAATTCGAGACGAATGCTGCGGCCCGCAGCCGGCAGCGGCTGCCGACGCTGCGGTGTTCGAATTGAATTACAAAATCCCGCCCTGATCATCCTGTTCATGGCCCTTGATTAAATAGTTTGAACCGGATTTTAAATCCACTGTTGTTTTGGCCGGGGTGTGGCGATCTGTCGATATTGCGGCCCTGTTTCGGAAGGGTGCCTCGGGCGGAAGCCCAAATACCTCTCCCGAGCGGCTGCGCTGTTTAATTGCGGCGTCGACTTGTTTTAAGTTGCCGACAGCTCTATTAAATCTGTCGCCGGATGGCTGGCGCGCCAGACGTTCCTGGGGCTGCCGGCGGGCGATGAAAACGGCCGGATTAACCAGAAAACGAAGATTCATAACCTGAGCATGCATTTAATTATACTCTGATCCCTGCTCGCAACCGACAACGGACGACTCCTTTGAAAATCCTCATCACCGGAAATATGGGCTATGTCGGTCCGGCGGTCGCAAGGTATCTGCGGGCGCGCCGGCCAAACGCCACGCTGCACGGCTTTGACAACGCCTATTTCGCGCATTGCCTGACCGGTGCGCCGGTGCTTCCCGAGCGATATCTCGACGAGCAGTTCTATGGCGACGTCCGCCACATGTCGCTGGACCTCGGGGGATACGATGCGGTCGTGCAACTGGCGGCGATCTCGAACGACCCGATGGGCAACCGCTTCCAGGACGTGACGCTGGACATCAACCAGAATACGACGGTGTCGCTTGGCAAGGCGGCGGCCGCGGCAGGCGTGAGGAATTTTGTGTTCGCGTCGAGCTGCAGCGTCTATGGCATTGCCGATGGACCGCCGCGCAGGGAGACCGACCCGCTCAATCCGATCACCGCGTACGCAAAATCCAAGATCGGATCGGAGCGGGAGCTCGCGGCCATCGACACCGACATGACCATCACGTGCCTGCGCTTTGCCACGGCCTGCGGCATGTCGGATCGGCTGAGGCTCGACCTGGTGCTCAACGATTTCGTTGCCTGCGCGCTCAGCCGTGGGCAGATCAGCGTGTTGTCCGATGGCACGCCCTGGAGGCCCCTGATCGACGTTGCCGACATGGCGCGTGCGATCGACTGGGCCGTCGGTCGGCCTGCCGGCACCGGAGGCCGCTTCCTGACGGTCAATGCCGGCTCCAATGAGGGCAATTATCAGGTGAAGGAGCTGGCCCACGCCGTGGCGAGCAGAGTGCCGGGGACCGATGTGTCCATCAACACCTCAGCTCCAGTGGACAGCCGCTCCTACAAGGTCGATTTCAGCCTGTTCCGTTCGCTGGCGCCGGATCATCAGCCGGTGGTGACGCTGCATCAGTCGATCCAGAATCTGGTCGATGGCCTGACGAAGATGAACTTCAGGGACACTGAATTTCGTTCATCCGATCTGATCCGTCTCAAGGTGCTGCAGGACCACATGGACACGGGGCGGATCAACGACAGGCTCGAATGGCGGTGATCTCGTCCGAGGCGGCGAGCGCGACGTTGCTCGGCTGGACGAAACAGTGATGGAGAAACCATGGACCTCAGTATTCCGACAGCGGTCGGCGTTACGCCAAAATGCCGTCATTGCGGCCATGATCTGGCGCTCAAGCTGATCGATCTCGGCCTCTCGCCGGTTGCCAACGACTATGTGGATCCGGCGAACTACATGAAGGCGGAGCCGTTCTATCCGCTGGAAACCTTCGTCTGTCGGGAATGCCGTCTGGTGCAGACGCGCGATCTGCTGGCCGCCTCGGACATCTTCCGCGCGGACTATGCCTATTTCTCCTCGCATTCGACCTCATGGCTGGAGCACGCCAGGTCGTATGTCGACGCCATGGCGGGACGTTTCAAGCTGGGACCGGCCTCGCGCCATGTCGAGATTGCGTCGAACGACGGATACCTGCTGCAGTACTCGATCAAGCGGGGGGTCAACTGCCTGGGTGTCGAGCCTTGCGAAAGCGTGGCGCTCGCCGCGCGCGACAAGGGAATCGAGACGCGCATCGCGTTCTTCGGCCGCGCCTATGCCAGCGAGCTTCACGGGGAAGGATGGTCGGCCGATCTCATCACGGCGAACAACGTTCTCGCCCATGTTCCCGACATCAATGATTTCGTCGGCGGCGTCAAAATCCTGCTGGCGCCGGAGGGCGTCGCGACGTTCGAGGTGCAGCATCTCCTGACGCTGATGCAGCGGCATCAGTTCGACACCATCTATCACGAGCATTTCTCCTATCTGTCCCTGATTGCGGGGCGACAGATCTTTGCGAGAGCCGGTCTGCGTGTGTTCGACGTCGAACTTCCCGAGACTCACGGCGGCTCGATCAGGTTCTTCGTGTGTCACGAGCAGGCCTCGCATCGGGAAAGCCCGAATGTGGCCGATGTCCTGGCCCGGGAACGGGCCTACGGTCTGCACGATGACGCGATCTACATCGCGTGGAACGAGTCGGTGAAAGAGACCAAGCGTGCGCTTCTCGAGCTGCTGATCGGGCTCAAGCGCGACGGCAAGAAGGTTGTCGGCTATGGCGCGCCAGCCAAGGGCGTCACGCTGCTCAATTATTGCGGGGTGCGAACGGATTTTCTCGACTTCACGGTCGATCGCGCGCCCTCCAAGCAGGGGCGCTACATGCCGGGTGTCCGCATTCCGATCCTGCCGCCGGAAGCGATCGTCGAGGCCAGGCCGGACTACGTCCTGATCCTGCCGTGGAACATCAAGAACGAAATCAAGACGCAGATGGCCGAGATCCGCAGCTGGGGCGGGCGCTTCATCGTGCCGGTGCCCAAGGCGACCATCGAGGACTAGCAGGCCTGAGCGCCCGTCCCGGCTCGGCCTTGCATCTGCTCGGCCGCCGCCCGGAAGGGGCGACCGGCAGACCGAAGGGCTGGGTGCCCAAGTTATTGGAGAGAGTTTTCTGCCATGAGGTTTGTCCAGCTGGGGCGTTCAGATGCGCGTCTGATCGAGCTGAACGTTCGGGCCGACGACCGCGGCAGCTTCACGCGGACATGGTGCGCAAAAAGCTTCTCGGATCAGGGCATCGACTTTCAGCCGGTTCAGGGCAATAGCTCGGTGACCCGTTGCCGCGGAAGCGTTCGCGGAATGCATTTCCAGCGTTCGCCGAAGGCCGATGCCAAGATTGTCCGGTGCACGGCCGGACGGATCCATGACGTCATCGTCGACGTCAGGCCGAATTCGCCGACGCGGGGCGAGGTCTTCGCCTATGAACTGGGGCCCTCGACCGCACGGATGCTCTTTATTCCGGCGGGATTTGCTCACGGCTTTCAGACCCTGACTGATGATGTGACGGTCGAGTATCTGATGGGCATCGACTATGTCGAAGACTTGTCGGACGGCTTTCGACACGACGACCCGGCGATTGGTATCAAGTGGCCGGAGCCGGTGACGGTGCTGTCGGCGAAGGACGCCGCATGGCCGCCTCTTGCCGAACGAAACCTGTGGTGAGGCTTGCGGACACAAGATGCTAGTCAGATCCAATGCTTCCGTGCTCGACCGGCGGCCCGGCATCGACCTTCACGATATGATCGGCGAAATGTTTCCGATCAACCGGAGCCTCACCGGGGAAGGTGTTCGCAAGACGCTTGCGATCGTCGGCCGGCATATCGATCTTGCAGTTCATGAAGTCGAGACCGGAACGGCCGTGCTCGACTGGCACGTGCCGATGGAATGGAACATCCGCGGCGGCACGATCAGGACACTGGACGGACGATGTCTGGTCGATTTTGCCGAGCACAACCTTCACGTCCTCGGATACAGCAAGCCGGTGCATGGCGTGTTCAGTCGCGCCGAGCTCGCGCGGCATGTCCACACATTGCCGGAACAGCCCGATCTGATCCCGTACCGGACCGGGTATTATGCCGACGATTGGGGCTTCTGTCTGCCGGACCGCCTCTGGCAGAGCATGACGGATGAATCCTATCGCGTCGATATCGATAGCGACCTTTCGCCCGGCGCCATGACATACGGCGAGTTCTTCGTTCCCGGGGAGACGCCAGGCGAGGTCCTGATCACCTGTCACGTCTGCCATCCCAGCCTCGCGAATGACAACCTGTCTGGAATCGCGATCATGACGGCGCTCGCCATGCGGCGGGCGGAGCGAAGAGGGCGGCTCGGATATCGCTTTCTGTTTCTGCCGGCGACGATTGGCGCAATCACCTGGCTTGCCCGCAACGAGGCGACGGCTGGCCGCATCGAGCATGGGCTGGTCTTGACGTGTCTGGGCGATGGCGGTCCGTTCCACTACAAGCGGAGCCGCAGGGGAGCGACTATCGATCAGGCGGTGGCCCACGTTCTGAAGCATGCCGGTGAGTCACATGAGATCATGCCGTTCAATCCCTACGGCTATGATGAGCGTCAGTTCTGCTCTCCTGGATTCGATCTTCCCGTCGGTTGTCTGATGCGCGGCGTGCACGGCACTTTTCCCGAATATCACACCTCGGCGGACAATCTGGATTTTGTGAAGGTCGAGGCTCTCGACGCCTCCTATGCCGTTCTGGACACGCTGCTGGATCTGCTGGACGGCAACTGCATTTATCAACGGGTGGATGGTCGGGGCGAGCCTCAGCTCGGCAGGCGCGGACTTTATCGCGCAATCGCCGGACAGCGCGAGGCCGGCGGCGCGACCCAGATGGACCTGTTGTGGTTTCTCAACCTGGCCGACGGCAGGCACAGCCTTCTGGACATGGCGGTCCGCGCCGACGTGCCGTTCGCACGGATCGAGGCAGCCGCGCGACTCGCCCTGGATGCGGACCTCGTCCGCCCGGTCGTCGCCGCGTGAGCCGTGATGTCGTTGCTTCAACTCAGTGTCCGGATCGAGCGCCTTGAAGCAGGCCGGGAGCAGGGAGGTATCGATGGCCGCTGAGCCCGGTAAACCCCGTGTCCTGATTTTTTCGCTTAGAAATATTTTCGGGAAAGCGCTCAATCGTTGTCCGCACTATGAGTTCGAAGACATCATCCGTGAGATCGATTCCGCCGAGCTGCTGGCGCCCACCGTCGATCCTTCCGGCAGACGTGCGAGTTTTGCCACCCGATTGGCCTACCATGCGCCGGTCGCGCTCAATCCGGGTATTCCGAAAGTAACGGCAAACGGACGCTACGACCTTCTCTTCACGATCTGCGCCTTTCCGCAGGACCTGCTCATGTTCAATGCCGTCAGCGATCTGAAGGACCGCTGCGGAACATCGGTATGCCTGCTGGATGAGCTCTGGGCGAAGGACATCCACAAGCATCGCCATTTCCTGCCCATCCTCGCCAAGTTTGACGTCGTGCTGCAGTACCACAGTCAGACCGTGAAGCCGCTCAGCGAGCTGATCGGACGGCGATGCGTGTATTTGCCGCCGGGCGTGGATGCCGCGCTGTTCTGCCCTTATCCGGACCCGCCCAGGAGGGTCGTCGACGTCTACAGCATGGGGCGGCGCTCGAACGTCACGCACCAGAAGCTGCTCTCCATGGCCCGAGATAGCGGTCTCTTCTATCTTCACGACACGATCGGCGGCAGCCAGGCCATCAACGCCGGAGAGCACAGGGCGCACATCGCGAACGTGGCGAAGCGGAGCAGGTACTTCCTCGTCAATCCCGGGAAGTTCGATGAGCCGCAGGAAACCGGCCGTCAGGTCGAGTTTGGCTACAGGTATTTCGAGGGAGCCGCATCCGGAGCCGTCATGCTCGGCGAGCGTCCGAACAACGAGGTGTTTCCAAAACTGTTCGACTGGCCCGACGCCGTGATCGAGGTGCCTCACAATTCCAGCGACATCGATCTGGTCATCAGGGGTCTCGACCGCGATCCGGAACGTCAGGACCGGATAAGACGGACCGGCGTGGCGCAGGCCTTGATGCGGCACGACTGGGCGTATCGGTGGGAAGCGATCCTCGAGGCCGCCGGTCTCGAGCCGCAGCCAGGGCTGCTCGAGCGGAAGGATCGTCTCAGGAGGCTGGCAGAGGCGGCGTCGCCGTCTTGACGATGCGGCGGGAGCCGGGCGCGTCCGCCCCGGCCCCGCCATTAACGGTTCTCGATTTAATATTATATTTAATATGGTGACTGGATATTTAATCCTTGTCTCTGCCGCAAAGCGACGTCATAAGGTCTGTCATTGCGCCGGTCTCGTCCGACGCATCCGATTTTTGAAATGGCCCCATCTTGTGCTGGCCGTACCTCATGTCTCGGACCTTCGCGTCGATCCGATCGTCTCACGACGTGAACTGGCGACACCGTATCCGAGGGCCCGCCTTGAGAACAAGGGATAGTTGACAGGCATGTCGGAAGGGGTCGCCGCCTATTTCGAGGAGCACAGGGAATCGAATGATCTGGGACGCCGCGCCCTGCGCGGCGGCCTCGTCTCCGTCATCATTCAATACGGCAACGCCGTGCTTCAGATCGGCGCTGCAATCGTCCTGGCGCGGCTCTTGGCGCCGGAGGATTTCGGGCTGGTCGCGATCGTCACGGTGCTGACGAGCTTTGCTCCGCTGTTGATCGATTTTGGCCTGCTCGACGCGACGGCGCAGAGAAAGACGATTACGCCGGCCCAGGTCAGCGGCCTGTTCTGGGTCAGCAGCGGCATCGGGCTGGCGGTCGCGGTGGTCGTGGCCGCTTCCAGCCCGCTGATCGCATGGGTCTATGGCGAGCCGAGGCTGCAGCCGATTGCGCTCTGCGTTGCGATCACCTTCGTGCTGTCGGGGATGTCGAACCAGCACATGGCGCTGCTCCGGCGCACGATGCAGTTCGGCAAGATTGGCCAGATCCAGTTTCTCGGCACCCTGGCGGGGACGGCGGCCGCCGTCGTCGTCGCAATCTTCGGCTACGGCTACTGGGCGCTGGTGGTTCGGCCGATCGTGACATCGTTTTGCGTCGTCTTCGGCGCGTGGTCGGCATGCCGCTGGAGACCCGGCGCTCCCGTCTTCGACGACGAAGTGAAGTCGATGGTGCGGTTCGGGCTGCACGTCGTGGGCTTTACGGTCGCCTATACCCTGTCGAGGGCGGTGGACCGGATCGCGCTCGGCCTGTTCTACCGGCCCGACCAGGTCGGCTACTACCAGAACGCCATGAACCTGTACGAGAACTCGATCTATTCGGGGCTCAATCAGATGCATGTCGTCGGAAGCGCGGCGCTCAGCAAGCTGCAATCCAATCCGGCCGCGCTCCGTCAGAAATATGAAACGGCGTTGTCGATGCTGGCCTTCTTCGTCATGCCGGCGGCGGCGATCCTCTCCGTCACGGCGGAAGACCTCACGGTGATCCTGCTCGGCGAAAAGTGGCGGGCCTCCGGCGCGCTCCTGAGCATCATTGCGCTACGCGGTATTTCGCACGCGGTCGAAGGCTCGCAGGGCTGGCTGCATCTTTCCCTCGGACGGGCGGATCGCTGGCAGAAATGGGGCATCGTTTCGCTTGTGGTCCAGGCCGCAGCCGTGCTCGCAGGACTGCCCTTTGGCCCGACGGGGGTCGCTGTGGCGGTGGTAGCGGGATGCTCGCTGATCGCCTTGCCATCGGTCACCTATGCGGGCCGTCCGATCGGCATCGGTGCCGACGTCGTGATCCGCGCCGTGGGCCCGCAACTGGTCGGCGCGATCGCTACCGCGGCGGCGGGCTGGTGGCTGCAGGCCGGGTTGCTGGTCGATTATTCCGGATTTATCCGTATTTTCGTGTCGGGCTGCTTCTGCACCTGCATTTACCTTGCCGTCGTGGTCGGCTTGTTTCGGCGCAGCGAGCCGCTTAGGGTCGCGGGCGCGATCGTGCAGGATTTAATCGGGAAGCGATAATCGGTCGGCCGCAAGGCCGCGCAAAGATCTCGTCTCTTCCAGGAATAATGATCGCGGTCGCGACGATGAGTTTATTGCAATCGGTTTGTGTGATTTAATTGTGCGCAGTTAAATCGTTAACCAAGTCACTGCGGCCGATCCCGATCATCCACGGGACCATCCCCGCCATTGGGACCTTCGATGTCGACTTTCCTCCGCAGAACGACCGGGCGCCTTGCGCGCCTGCCAATGACGGCGCGCTAGAGCCGGAGTCATGAACGGACAGCGTCTCGACATTCTCTGCGTATCCCAGATGCCGGCGAGCCCCCCCCGCTTCGGGGCTCAGGCGCGGATGCATGGGCTGATGACGCAGCTCGCCCGGTGCCACGACCTGACGGCAGTGATGCTGGTCGACGACGCGTTCGACATCGAGGAGTGCCGCGGGGCCATGCGGGCCTATTGTCGCGACGTCGTGCTGGTCCACAATCCCTTCGGCGACCACGGCCCTGCCAAACGGCTGCTGCAACTCCGTTCTCTCGTCTCGACCCAGAGTTTCGACCGGCTGCGGGTCACGCTGCCCACGCTGCAGCGGGCGCTGGATCAGGTGCTGCGCACGAGACGGTTCGACATCGTCAACCTGGAATTTCCCTACCTCGGCCACTGCGACCTGCGTCAGGCGCCGTCGGGCGAGAAGCTGCCGCGTCTGGTCGTGGACTCGCACGAGATCGCCTACGACCTGGCCAAGCAGTTCGCCGGCGCCGGTGCAAACCTCAGCCGTCGCCTCTACGCCGGTGCGAACTGGCGCAAGCTGAGACGTGAGGAACTCGGTATCTACGGTGAGGCCGATGGCGTCTATCTGTGCAGCGCCGAGGACGAGCAGCGTCTGCTCGACGAGATTCCGGACGCCCGCACGGCGGTCATTCCCAACGCCGCGGATGTCGACTACTACCAGCCGCGCCGCACCGACCCGGCGCCGGACGGCCGCACCGTGGTCTATTTCGGGCTGCTCTCCACGATTCCCAATATCGATGCGGTGACCCACTTCGTGCAGGACATCTGGCCGCGCATCGCAAAGGCGCATCCCGGCGCGCGCTGCAAGATCATCGGCGGCCGGCCACCGCCGTCGCTGCTGGCGCTGGCCGGGCCAGACATCGAGCTGACCGGTTTTGTGCCGGACCTGCGGCCGCACCTTGCCGAGGCCGCGGCCGTGGTCGTGCCGCTGCGGCTCGGCGGCGGCACGCGCCTGAAGATCGTCGAGGCCATGGCGATGGGCAAGGCGATCGTCTCGACCAGCCTCGGCGCGGAGGGGATCGAGGCCGTCCCCGGGCGCGACATCATCATCGAGGATCAGCCCGCGGCCTTCGCGGACGCAGTCAGCGGGCTACTCGCCGAGCCCGACCGGGCGGCGCGCATCGGCGCGGCCGCGCGGCAGGCGGCCGTGGAAAAGTACGCCTGGAGCGCGGCGGCGCAGTCGCTGGAGAGCTTTTATCGCGAGATCCTGGAGGTCAATGCATGAAGGCGGCGCTCATCGGGGCCGGGCAGATCGCCCGCCAGCATCTGGCCTGCCTCAATACGCTGCCAGGGGTCGAGCTGGCAGCGATCTGCGATCTCTCGCCCGCCACCGCGGAAGCGGCCGCCGAACGCTACGGCATCCCGGCCTGGTTCACCGATCACCGCGCCATGCTGGAAAAAGTCCGGCCCGACGTCGTGCACGTGACCACGCCGCCGACTTCGCACTTCCGCCTGGCGATGGACTCGCTCGACGCCGGCGCTCACGTCATCGTGGAAAAGCCGGCGACCTCGACCTTCGAAGAACTCGAGACCTTGACCCGGCGCGCCACGGAGACCGGCCGTCACATCGTCGAGGACTACAACTACCTCTTCAACCACGCACCGCAGGAGATTCTGCGACATATCGAATCCGGCGCATTCGGCGCGGTGACGCATGTCGAGGTGCTGATCTGCCTCGACATCCTTGGTCCCGGCGGTTTTGCAGATCCCAACTCGCCGCATCCGGCACTCAATCTGGCTGGCGGTGCGATCGCCGACTTCCTGCCGCATCTGGCGTCGCTTGCGCACGTCTTCGTCGGTCCGCATCGGACCGCACGGACCGCCTGGAGCAAGCGCAAGCCCTCGCCGCTGCCGTTTGACGAATTCCGCTGCATTGTCGACGCGGAGCGCGGCTCCGCGGTCCTCGGCTTCAGCTCCAGCGCGCAGCCGGACGCCTTCTGGCTGCGGGTTTACGGCGAGCGGATGCAGGCGACCGCCAACCTGTTCGAGACGCGGCTCACCTTCGACGGACCGCGCAATGTGCCAAAACCGCTGCGGCCGTTCTTCAGCGGCCTCGACGAGGGCAGGGACATCCGGCGCGCCGCGCTGGCCACCTTGCTGCGCAAGTTCAAGGGGCCGGGGGCGTATGAGGGGCTGTGGGAGTTTTTGGCCCGGACCTATCGGGCGCTCGCCGACGATGCCGTGTTGCCGATCACGAGCAGCGATGTCCTCGCGGTGAACCGGATGGTCGAAGCCCTCAAACCGGCGGAGCAGCGAGCATGAAAGCCCTCGTCACTGGCGCCAACGGATTCCTGGGCAGGCACGTGGTCCAGGCGCTGCTCGCCCGGGGCATCGACGTTCGCGCCATGGTCCGTCCCGCCGCGCGTCTGGACGCGTTCGGCTGGCCATCCTCTGTCGAGATCTTCAGAGCCGACCTGCGCACGTCGCGCGAACTCGTGCGCGCCTTCGCGGATGTCGATGTACTGATCCATCTGGCGGCCGTGGTCTCCGGAGGGGAAGACGCTCAGTTTTCCGGCACCGTGGCCGGCACCGAGCGGCTGCTGGACGCGATGGCCGGCAGCTCCTGCCGGCGGCTCGTGCTGTGCAGCAGCTTTTCGGTCTACGACTACAGCGCGACCCGGGGGACCCTCGACGAGAACTCGCCGCTGCAGCAGACGCCGGACGTCTACAGCCGCGGTGGCTACACCATCGCCAAATGGTGGCAGGAGCGGGTGACACGGCGCGAGGCCGAAAAGCACGGCTGGGACCTCACCGTGATTCGCCCCGGTTTCATCTGGGGACGCGATCACGGCTATCTGGCTGCGCTGGGCCAGCAGATCGGGCGGCACCACATCGTGATCGGGCCGCTGACCCGCATCCCGATGACCCATGTGGAGAACTGCGCGGACGTCTTCGCGCTCGCGGCGCTGGACCCGCGCGCGCGGGGCCAGACCTTGAACGTCGTCGACGGGCCCGGCGAGCGCGTATGGGCGTATCTCTCCGACCACATGCGCGGCATCGGCGAGCCGGGCTGGCGGCTGCCGATTCCCCATTGGCTCGCGAGCGCAGCCGTGCGGCTGGCCTTCGTCACCGTATTCAGGCGCGCCACCAAGGTGCCGGCGATCCTGACCCCAAAAAAGTTCGACGCAATGCTCAAGCCGCTGCGCTTCGACGACCGCAAGCTGCGGGAGACGCTCGGTTGGAAGCCGCCGCTCGATTACCGGCAGTGCCTGGCGCGGACGTACGGTCCCGAGTCGTCGCCTGCGGAGGCGCCGGTTCCGTGGTCGTCCGGAACGGCCACCTCAACCTGAGGACCCGATGTCCGTGGCTCGCGCGCGCGAAATTCGCAGAACAAGCCTGAGCTCTCGGCCATCGAGGCGAAGCGTGGTGCTGATCGCGATCGTCCTGGCCGCGACAGTTCTCGTTGCCGTTCCTTCCGTTGGCGAGCCGATCTTGCGCGCAACAGGAAGGGTGCTTGTTGTCGACGAGCCGATTGCGCCGGCCGATATCATCGTCATCGCGCCTGATTCCGGCGGGGCGGGCGCGCTGCAGGCGGCAGACCTCGTTCACGGCGGCATCGCAACGCGCGTCGCGGTCTTTACCGATCCTCCAAGCGGAGAAGATCTCGAGTTCATCCGCCGCGGCCTCCCTTACGAGGATCTGGCGGCGAGGCAGATCCGGCAGCTGGGATGGCTTGGTGTCACGGATGTCGTGAAAATTCCCAGAAGCGAAGCCGGATCCGAAGGCGAGAGCCAGGTTCTTGCGCCGTGGTGCGACGCGCAGGCGATCCGGTCCGTCGTCTTCGTGGCGGCCAGAGATCACTCCCGACGAATCAGGCGCGTGCTCAATCGAGACATGAAAGGGCATGCGACGAGGGTCATGGTCCAGGCTGAGCGCTATTCCGGTTTTGACCCGGACCGATGGTGGGAAACGCGCGGCGGCATCCGCACCGCGATCATTGAGCTCGAGAAACTCGTGCTCGATGTCGTCCTGCACCCGTTTTCATGAGGGCCTAGTCGATGTGTGGCATTGCCGGGATCATTGGTCGACTGGACAACGAGAACCGCGCGGCGCTGGAGCGGATGAACGGCGCGATGCTCCATCGCGGCCCCGACGCCGAGGGAACGTGGGTCTCGGCACCGGACGCGCGCGGCTGGGGCACGCTGCTGACGCACCGCCGGCTCTCGATCCTCGACCTTTCGCCCGCCGGCGCGCAGCCCATGACGGACCCGGTGACCGGGCACACGATCGTCTTCAATGGCGAGATCTACAATTATGCCGATTTGCGGCGACGCCTGGTCGACGAGGGGCAGCAGTTCGCTTCCACCGGCGACACCGCGGTGATGCTGCGCGCGCTCGGCTTGCACGGGCCGGACGCGGTGAAGTGGCTGCGTGGCATGTTCGCATTCGCCTCCTGGGATCCAAAACAGCGCCACCTCCTGCTCGCGCGGGATCCGCTCGGCATCAAGCCGCTCTACATGGCACGCAACACGGATCCCGACGCGCCCTGGTCGGTCGTCTTTGCCTCGGAGCTTCGCGCCCTGTTGGCGTCCGGGCTGTTGGGCACGCCGCATCTCGATCCGCAGGCCGTCGCCAGCGCGGTATGGAACGGCTTTGTGGTCGGCCCTGGCACGGCCGTCAGGGGTGTCGAACTCCTGATGCCGGGCCGGCTGATCGAGTTCGATGGCGCCGGCAAGACGATCCGCGACGAGGACTTTTGGTCGATCCCCGGCCACGCCCCCGATCCGACCATGGATGAAGATGAGCTGGCCGCGATCCTGGAGGAGGGGTTGAGGCTGCACCTCGCCAGCGACGTGCCGCTCGCGGTCTTCCTGTCGGGGGGCGTCGATTCCTCTGTCATGGCCAACCTGGCTCAGCGCGCGGCGAACAGTCCCATCCACACGTTCACGCTGGCATTCGAAGAACAGGAGCTGAACGAGGGACCGATCGCGCGGCGCATTGCCGCCGCCATCGGGACCGAGCATCACGAGGTGGTGTTGACGGAGCAGCACTTCGTCGACAACCTGGAAGCTGCGCTCGACAGCCTGGATCAGCCCACCTTCGATGGCCTGAACTCCTACTACATGTCGCATGCGATCCGCTCTGCAGGCTTCACCGTGGCGCTCTCGGGCACCGGCGGCGACGAGCTGTTCGGCGGCTACGCCTCCTACCGCGATCTGCCGGTCCTGCAGCGCTGGTCCCGCCGCACCGCTATGGTGCCGAACTGCCTGAAGGTCGCCGCGGCAACGCTTGCGTCCCGCCTGTTGTCTCCCTCCGGCAAGACGGTGCCATCGCAGACTCGCTGGGCCAAGCTCCCCGAGATGGTCCGCCGCGGCGACGACCTTCTGGCGCTCTACCAACTGGCCTATGCGCTGTTCCTTCCCGGTTTCCAGCGCGAGCTTCTCGCACCGGGCTTTGCCGAAGCGCTCGCCGACGGATTTCCTTCGGCCATGAGGAAGCGCATCAGTGCGGAGACGCGTGCCCGCACGCCGCTGTCGGCGATCAGCGTCATGGAGCAGCGCCTCTTCCTCGGCGAGCGGCTGCTGCGCGACAACGATGTGGCGAGCATGGCCGCTTCCCTCGAGCAGCGCGTGCCGCTGGTGGACCAGGTTCTGTTCGAGAGCGTCGACCGGCTGGGCGACCAGGCGCGCTATCAGCCGCTGCGCAGCAAGGCCATGCTGAGGCGCATCGGCTTGCGCGGTCTGGACCCGGCGCTGTTCGACCGGCCGAAAAGCGGTTTTGTGCTGCCGCTCGATCGCTGGATTCGGCGCGGCTTGCAGGACGCCATGGACCAGACCCTGCGCGATCCGCAAGCCATTGCTCCGGTCGGCCTTGACCCCGTGGCCGTCGAGCGCCTTTGGCGGGCCTTCCTCGAGGGCGCGCCCGGCATGTACTGGTCGCGGGTGTGGTCGGTCTATGTCTTCGTCCGCTGGTGCCACCGCAACCGCGTCTTTCGCTGAGCGGGGCGAGCAGGGCACCCAGCAACGCACCGATCGCGGCTATCCCAAAGCCATCGTGCTCTCACGCCAGCTTCGCGTCGCCCGGATGAAGACCTCATGCAATTTGCCGTGGTTTCCGGACTCGAGCATATTGTAATGCTTCCCCGATATTTCGAAGATCTCGATGTCGGGGCATCGGCGCCGCCAGGCTTCGTCGTCGTTCGCCGCAAGCTCAGTTCGCAGCAGAATGGCGGGCGCGTTCAGCGCGACTGGATTTCGATCGAGCGATGCCATCCAGGGGGCGGCCAGCCGGATCAGGAGACGCATGGAGAGCTCGTGCTCGAGGATCGGATCACACCTGCAAACCAGCGACAGACCAGCCGCGTATCGACGAGCCGTCGCTGGCAGTCGATCCCCAAGCGCTCTCAGCAGCGCGCGCCAGAATTTTGAACGCATGAAGCGCGCGAGATCGCCCAGACGAAGCTCGCCTAGAAGCTCCAGCGCCTGCTCCAGCGCGCGTCCCCTCCATCCTGCCGACGGTGCGGACGTTTCGATCATGGTCGAGTCGATCGCGCACAAACCTGCGATGGCACGGCCCTGAGCCAGAAGCCGATGCGCGACGGCATAGCCGAAGTGTCCGCCGATCGAAAAGCCGACGATCCGAATCGGGCCGGTCGGTATTCTCTGGGCGATCTCGGCGGCCAGATCGTCGATCAGGCCATCCGCAGAACATCCTTTGGCGACATAGCGCCGCCACCCGGGATAGTCGATCACCTCGACCCGGGTCGGATCGCCGGCACCGTCGCGAAACAGCGCAAGGTCGGGCGCACCGCCGCCCGCACCCGACAGGAATACGATCGGAATAGACGCAGTCATGCGGCTTGCAAGGCCCTCGGCGCCAGTCCGACGGAGAGGACTTGCACGCTGTATTCTGCGCCGACAACGAAGCGAAAAAGCGGGCCAAAACTCATCGCCGATGCGGGGCCGATGAAATGGAGCCCCGGTACCGACGACTCGAAGAAGGCATTGAGCCTCGGAGAGCGCTCGAGGAGCGCGATCGCGCCGCGCAGCTTCTTCTCGATGAAGCCGAGGCGATCGACGTGGATATCGTAGCCGGTGCCCGCGACGACGTGGTCGACGAGCAGCTGCCGCTCACTGCCGTCCTTTGCATCGCGCAGCTTGAGTGCCGCGCGGCTGCCCGCCGCATGGGCCTCGACGACCGTTACGCCGCGATGCGCCGGAAACCTGTTTTCGACGCGGCTCTGAAGCCACCAGGCGCCCTCGGCCGGAAGATGACTCTTCGTGAAGCGCGTGCGCCATGCGTCAGGCACGCTGTGCAAGGCGCCTGGAAAATGGGTCAAGGTCCAGGCCTTCGGTCCGGTCCCGAGGCCGGCGATCGGCGAACGCACCCGTCGCCACAGACTGCGTTCGCGCGAGACGCGGGTCTGCCAGAGAATCGTGTCCTCGCGCACCAGGAGCTGCGGCCGCGCTCCCGCTTCGAACAGCAGCGCGGCCGCCTCGAGCGCAGATTGCCCGGCGCCGACGACGGCGACGTCGCGTCCCTTGAATGCGGCGAAACTGGAGACCGCGGAGGTGTGGGTGACGAGCCCCGCGGGCAGCGATCCCAACGGCCCGGGGATATGGGCGAAGCCCGATAATCCCGTTGCTATGACGACATTGTCGGCATCGCAGCGGCCGCCATCGGCGAGGCTGAGAACGAAGCCGCTGCCTTGCCGATCCAGACGCTCAACGTCTGTTGTCTCGACCCAGGGCACCAGGTCTCGCTGGAACCAGCGCCCATAGGCCGTAAAATTCTCCATCGAGCAGGGCTCGAACGTCTGAAGTCCGCGCGGCCGATTGTAGTCGGCAAAGCTGTAGCCCGGCGTCGGCGCCGATATGTTGGTCCCGAAGCAGTACGATTTCAGGTAGCGCTCGCCACCGGCCTCGGCGATGCCCGACCAGAACCGCATCGGCTGTCCGAAGATGCGGTGCTCGATCTTGCGGGCCGCAAGATGAGCTGCCAGCGAAAGCCCGTAGGGCCCGGCTCCGACGATTGCGACTGAGACTTTTTTCACGAACGGAAACCCTTCAACTACGCCCTTTTGAATGCACACTCTGTCGAAGAACTCGTGCCTCGCTTCGCGTGCATGAAGCGCGGAAGCGACCTGAGACCCAGATAAAGCTCGGAGAATACATGGATGACGCCGGGCATGCGGTCGTCGCGGTCAGCGGCGAAGTCGACGGCATCGTCGGCGTGCTGCTTCATCCAGCCCCGCCATTTCGAAAGCTCTTCGTCGGAAATGCGCGCCGTCAGCTTTTGGGCAAGAAGGATGGCCCGCAACGTGAAGCGATCACGAAACACCACTTGTTCGTCATCCTGCGCCTGTGCCTTGACGACTTCCTTTCGCAAGGACGCGGAATCTCCGACTGCATCAAGGCAGGCAAGCAATGGAAGCGGCATGCCCCGGCGGATGTCCATCCCGACCTGGCTGAACATCCGCGGGTTGAAGTCGATGACCGCCCAATGACCTTCGCAGCGCAGGAATTCAACTTCGAACAATCCAAAATAGCCCAGCGCGCAGCAGAGACGGCGAACGAGATCCGGCAGCTCCTTGGGGGTTGGCTGGGCTTCGAAGCAAACACCGACGCCAACCGGCTGCGAACGCTGGAACACCTTTCTTGCGGCCCGCGTCACGAAGAGCTCGCCCGTCCGGTCGATAAAGCCGGTGATCGACAGAACGCCTTCGCTTCCGACGTGGACAAACTTCTGCAGGATGGGCCGCCTGGCATCGGTTGGCTTGGGATCGTCAACCGCATGGTCCTGTTCCCGGTCGACGAACCTGCGGTACTGACGGATCAGCTCCTGCGGCGTATCGGCCAGCGCGCCCTTGTCGTTGCGAACGCGGTGAACATGGGTGCGTGGCTTGATCAGGATCGGAAAGGGCAGGGTCGGCGCCAGCGCGGCAAGTTCGTCGATGCCCGCAGGGTCCCAGCTCGGCAGCACCGCCAGGCCCGAGCCGATTGCGGCGTCCGCAAACAGCTTCTTGTCCAGGATGCGTCGCAGACTCGAGAGCGGAGGATGGTACAGGCGGAAGTGTCGCTCCAGCAGGCGCGCATTCTCCGCATAGACCCAGGCCGTCTTGTCCGACGTCGGTAGCAGGATCCGTCCGGGATTGGCCTCGCCGATGGCGAGCAGCCGCTCGAGGAATCGCTGGCTATCGCTTTCCGGGGGCGCAGAATAGGTGCGCTTGGCATAACGCGACCAGCCCGCCGCCCCAAGTCGTTCGCTCGAGACGATTTCCACGTCGACGCCGCTGGCTCCGAGACTGCGGACGGCGGCGATCGTGCCTCCGGCCGCCGCGGTCGCCAACATCACTGCAAGTCCCTGGGTCATGGCCGGTCACCACGATCGTTGCGCCGGCGTCTGCAGCGCCGCGGCCGTGCGAAGGCAGCCGATGTGGAGCCAACGGCCCGACACGGGGAAATTCCACCGACGCTTGACGACATGTCCGGTGCGAACGCACCGTTTGATCTTGACGAATTGCACTCAGAACTCACGTTTCCTGCACCCCGGTCTTTTTTTGGAAGTTTTCAAGTACGAAAACTCGGCGCTGGCATTCCTCTTGATGTCGGACCACGCCGAGCTAATCGGCCACCGGCGCCTGCTTCCTCGCAGGCTCCGGCCCGAACCTGCGTCTGAGCTTCTTGAAGTACGGCTCGATGAAACGCGCGACG
>Ga0335071_10000536_pt1 | contig 42034 bp, 36 predicted proteins | sample Lox_Sample_15_FD_206724 | JGI IMG/M metagenome (GOLD analysis project Ga0335071, IMG submission 206724) | Soil microbial communities from Loxahatchee National Wildlife Refuge, Florida, United States - Lox_Sample_1.5 | ecosystem: Environmental > Terrestrial > Soil > Wetlands | place: USA... | reverse complement strand
GACGTGTCATGCCCGAGGAACGCAAGGGGCAGGTAGGGCAGGAAGAGGATCAGAGAGAGGAGAATGGCGCCACGGACGATCCTCGCTGGGGGCCAGCAGCAGAGCAGCCATGCGCCGCAAGTCGCACCAGCGACCCCTGCGCCCCTGGCAGTGGTGACCGGAGCGAGGAGGCATGCCAGAAGGGCCGCGAACGCGGTCAGGAGCCGCGTTCGCGGGGAGAGCAGGACCACGACGCCCCGAGCCCCTCCCCAGACTGCGTGCCAGGACGGGGTCATCGATCGAGCCGCTTTATCGCCGACACTAGGTAGCGACGCTCGTCATCCACGACCTGCGTGAGCTCGAAACCGCGCTCCTTGAGGAGCTGCGCGGTCTCGATAGCCGGCGGCAGGCGGTCGCGCCGGATCGCCTCGCCGCCCGAAGCGTGGACCTCGTTCACCCGTTCCCGGTTCATGAGGTGCCAGACGTGCAGGTGACCGCCTGCCCGGAGCGCTCGCCAGGCCGCGTCAATGGCCTGGCAGGGCACCTCGAGGTGCGGCCAGACGCAGAGATAGAAGAGTCGATCCGCGCCACCGTCCGCGAGGGGGAGCGCCACCGCGTCGGCCAGATGCCATGAGACGCGTTCGTCAGCGTTCTTCCCCCGCGCCGCTCGCAGCATGCCGGGCGAGATATCGAGCGCGACCACATGGCCCTTCTCGCCGACGACGCGGAGCAAGGCGTTTACCAGGTTGCCGGTGCCGCAGCCCACGTCGACCACGGTCTCGCCACTCGAGACTCCCAACTCCGCGAGGCCAGCCGCGAGCTCCGCTTCGAGTGCGGGGAGGTCGTGCCACCCGTCCCACTGGAGGGCGACCTCGTCAAAGAACGCGCTGCGTGGATTCGAGGGGCTCATGTGCGCTCGCTCCCGGCTCGGCAGTGGGGCGGCGTGATGACCGTCGGCGAGACGCACGATGCCGGGGACCGCGACGAGCATGAGGACGACGCCTGGCCAGCCGCTCAGAAACGAGACGCTGGCCAGGAAGGGGGCCGGCAGCGTCATCGCTCGCGCCGCCGCGTATACGGGTCCGACCGATAGGAGGCGCCCGAGAACGAGGACCGGCGCAAGGATGAGCAAGACGTTGCCCCGGGGCCAACGCTGCCGCAGCGCGGAGAGGAGCGCCGCCATGACTCCGAGCTCGATCGCCATCAGGACGGAGATGGGAGGCCAGAAGGGGGGCATCCCCGTGAGCGCCGTAGAGAGTAGCGGGGTGACCACCGCTGTCACGGCGGCGGGCGCCGGTCGCACCAGCAAGGCGAGGGTTACGAGCGGCAGGTACATCGGCAGGAAGAGGCTCCCCAAGTGCACGAGGTGGAACAGGAACGGCAGCACCAGGGCCGCCGCTCCGAAGAGTCCGCACAGGGCGAGCTCCCTCGAGGGGCGATCCGACACCATGGAACCTCCCGTAGCACGAATCAAAGCATTGTCATACTACCATGGGAGGAAGTACTCAGGCCTCCGGAACCGGGTTGTGCGTCGAGCCGACCGCGGCTACCTTGGGAGCGACCGCGGACGGTTCATGCTGGAACGCATCGGGATCTCCCTCGAGGACGGTCTCCTCAGCAGTTCAAGCTCATCGAAGCCAAGGGATACGCCAACCGCTCGGAGGCGGCTTGTGTTCTCATCAGCGACTCCCCGTCCAGCGCGGCTGGTCCGAATCGACCGGCCAGGAGGAGCGGGGCGCCGGGGTGTCCTGGCGTACGACCACAAGTTCTTAGGCCTGCTGCAGAAGCTCGCGAACATCCAGCACGAAAACCACAAGGCTATAGTGTCGGCGTTGCATGTCCACATGGACGTGCATAACTACCTCGAGCTGCTGGTCCCGCGAGGCCGGGCGAGGGGATGTTCTGGTCATGGGGGACGAACTCATCAGCGCGCGTGGCGTCCGTTCGGGAAACTCGTGCCGGCCACCAGCGGGCACGGCCTCGAATGAAGGGGAAGATCTCTACTGGTCCGAGGGGGCTAACGCGGACCACCCGGAGCCACTCAGGCTTCAAGGCGAAGCCCGAGGAGAACGTTGAATCCTGGCATTACGTACCCGGCAACGTATGCGTACTGGCGATCGAAGACGTTGCGCACGAGGAGATACGGCTCGATCGCGAGTCCCCGCGACGTGAACGAGTGCCTGTAGCGTGCGGCCATGTTCACGACGAAAACGTCAGGGATCCGATCGCGGCCGTAGTCGGACATGAAGAGCCCGTGGGTCCATTCTCCGTCCGCACTGAGGCTGACGAGATCCTCTCCTTCGGCGTGGGTCGCTTCGAGACCGAAGGTCACTCGTCCATCGGGATTTTGCCGAGTGAACCGCCCGACGTCTTGCCAGTCTCCCGAGACGTACGCGGTGAACGGTCCCAATGCCTTCACGGATAGGTTGGCCTCGGTCCCCCAGATGACGAGGTGATCGACGTTCACCACCTCCGCCGCCGGGAATACCCCGAAGTACTTGATGAGCTGTGAGGCCTCTGTCCTGTAGCCGGAGACGTCCACCAAGAGGTGACGGGACTCGATGCCCACGCCCACGTCGGCGTTGAGGGCCCGCTCTGGCCTCAGGTCGGGATTGGCCGTTGGGTAAGGCAGGTATAGCTCACGGATGGTTGGCTGGCGGAAGTTCTTCGTCACGCCGGCCCGCACATACGCGCTGGGGAAGAAGTCCCAGCGTGCTCCGGCCTTGTAGAGTGGAATCCAGCCATAGGTCGAGCTCGCGATCTCCCTCACGCCGGCAACCACGATCAGTTGCGAAAGAGGTTGCCAGGTGGCCTGCCCGTACACGGAGTAATTCCAAGTGCTGCGCACTTCCGGCGCCTCGCCGGTGATCTGGTTCTCCACACGCCCGCCCACCCCTTCGAGGGCGAGCCCACCGAGGAGATGCAGGGAGGACGTGAGCCGCGTCTCCCCCTCGGCGATGATTCCGCCCACGTAGTCGTTCGAGTGATAGCCGTCATAGAGGTGGTGCACGCCGGCGTTGAGATACGGCGTCACGACTACCGAGGTTCCACCTCGCGAGAAGGAGAGCTGGAGGGACGCGGTGTCGCGCCAAACGTCATACCAGTGATCGGTGGTGGGATGCGTGACCGGTCCAGGGTCGTTGCCCTCAAGGTGGGCCACCTCGTTCCGGACGGTGAGGCTCAGGTCGAGACCGAAGCGGCACCGCACGGCACCGATCCCGATAGCTTCGGAGCCGCCAGCGCCGTCGCGGTGGCCTTGCGTGTCGAGGAAGAAGACACCGCCGGCGAGGTCCCAGCGGCCCGAGCGAGCCAGCAACGCCCCTTGTTCCCGGAGCGTCGAGTAGCTCCCGGCGGCGCTGTCTGCCAGCAACTCGAGACCATCGCTGGTGCGCCAGCGGCTCCGGATGACGAGCGCTCCGGCCAGCGCGTTCGTCCCGTAGAGCGTGGAATCCCCACCCTTCACGACCAGCACCTGGTCGATGAGCGTTGAAATGTAAGAATCCGCGATGGGATGTCCGAAGATGCCCTGGTAGTCGGGAACACCGTCCTCGATCACCAAGACCTGTGTGTTGGGGCTGCCGCCGAGGCCGCGGATGCGGATGCCCCCCGTCGCGCCGTTGGACACCCCATGCAACGCCACGCCTCCCGCAGGTACGTACACACCAGCATCCTCCTGAGCGACGGCCTGGAACGTGGACGTGCGTGTGCTCTCACGGAGCCGATCCCCGGGGATCTCGGTCGAGTCCTGGGTGGCATCCTTTGAGACCGGCCGCTCGACGGGGACGACAATCTCGTCGAGCAGCACTTCAGCGTCCGTAGGGGGAGGCGTGCCATCCATCGATTCCTTTCCCGCTGGTGAAGAAGAGCCGCCCGCAGGATCGGGATGGGGAGGCGACGATGAGACAGCACCGGTTGCCTGCGATCCAGGGTCAGCAGCGAGCAGGATCGAGGCGATGATGCCAAGAGTCATGCAGGTTCGGGCTAGTGGCCGTAAGGCCCGGGGACTGAGAAGTCCTGCTCCAGGTCGTCGTTCGTCACTTCGAAGGTGTGGAAACTGCCGTAACCAACCGACTTGACCGAGATCGTCTGGTAGTTGAACCAGACGGGTGTTCCGGCAGAACTTGCCTCCTGATCGAGATCGAGCTTCTGGAAGTGAACGTGGTCGGTCCCGGGGAGACACCTGTCGGGAGCAGTAACGTCGCCCAACGCTAGCGTCACGTTCCACACGCAGCCGTTGAAGGACGGATTCCGGATAAGGACATGGGCCGAGATCTCGTTAGTGACCACGACTTGCGGGTAAACCATGTCACACCCGCCCGCAGAGACCACGCCCAGCACCAGTCCGATCGCCAGTGCCGTGCGGATGCTCCGTGCTAGGGGAGACACTGCGGGTTCTCCGCACGCTGGTCGTACGGCTTGAACCCGAACTCAGGCCAGAGCGCCAGGATCCGATCGTAGAGATCCTGTGGAATGGGGGCGACCCCCTCCGGCGGACAAGGACCCTCGTGATTGCTAAGGCCGATGACGACTGTCCGGTGTTGGCCCGGCACGATCTCCTCTGCGTTCTTGCTGGCGATGGGCAAACAGTGGGATGGATCGCAGGTCGGGTCGTCCCAGGCTGCTACCATCAACACGTTGTCCATCCCAGACTCGACCTGCTTTCCCGAAGTGGTGTCACCGAGCGCGATCTGCCCGAACTCGACTCCGAGGTAGGAAGATCGGCAGATGGTCCAGGGTGGCTGGAAACCTGGGATGGTGGGATCGTTGAAGTCGTTCTTGATGGAAGCGTAGGCGGTCCCGCTCTCGCTGCCGCCGCAGCCGACGGCCGCGAGCGCGCTAACCACCATCGCTCCCACTAGCATGCGGGTCACTGTAGTCATCCGCTCTCCTCATTTCCGCGTAGCATGATTTCCGAATTCGTACTACACTTCGTTTCCAGAGAGCGCAATCGCCAAAGTTGCGGAGAGTCCGGGGTCCCAGGCGCGACCCTCGTGGTGGTCCTTGTGCCGATAGCGCTGCTCGAATGCGGTGCTCACCTGCCGGGGGCCGACGCTGTCTTCAAGCACGAGCGAGGACGCGGGCTTCCATACTTCGAAACCGTCGCCGCTAAGCCACCTGCACCAACAGTCTTCCGAGATGCGTGCGAGCCTCGCGAGCCGCGTGTGCCGTCGCCGACGGCGGCGTTGATCCGCGTCACGATAGCGGTTGGTACCCTGGGGCTTGACCCACGTCACCTCCGCCTACGCCCCGCCTGTAAGAGTTGCGACGTCCGGCACAGGAGAGCGCGGGACCAGGTCTCGGGCAAGAAGTTGTTGGTGGGGGCGCTTGCGATCGTGATCTGCTTGTGAGCGCCGCAAAGGCTCAAGAGCAACCTGATTGACCTGATCGACCAACGCTAGAAGCGAAGGGTAACCGTTCCGCGAAACTCCAGAGGCTCGGAAGGATGGACTTCGTAATCCCAGATCCCTTGCGGATACAAGGTGGGCGACTCGCTGCGGAGACGGGACTGATAGTAGTAGGCGATGTCGTCGACCCGAGCGTTGAGTAGGTTCAGGCCCTCGAGAGACAGTCTGAGGTGGCGGGTGGCATCGTAGGAAACTTGCCCGTTGAGTATCGTGGTGGGCGCGGACCAGATGGGCGTGCCGTTCGCGGGCCCCCCAGAACCGCCGCAGGTCCCTTGTGTGCAGAGTACGCGTGGGCCGAAGTAACGCAGAAAAAGGCTCCCCGACCACGGCCCGAACTCATGGATGGAGACGCCAGCTGCCACGGTCCAGCGAATGGCTTCGGGAACGGGTTGGCCGGCGAGCTCACCGGTCGTCGGATCGTCTTGAGTGAAGAACGCCTTCGAGTAAGCCAGGTTGAGGTCGCAGGCAAGCCACCGTAACGGCTGGTACGCGTTGGCCCATTCGACACCAAGCCGTCGGGTAGGTGCCGAGGGAGCCGTCGTGCCATTGTCAGCGTCCCACACGAGTTCGGAGTCGAGGTCAAGAAGCCACAGGGCGAGCGAGGCTTGTAGTCCGGGAACGAGCTCGGTGCGCGACCCCAGTTCCGCTCCCAGCGACTTCGGAAGTGGAATGACCGGGGCGATGGGCTCGCCCGTCTTTGCATCGATCCTCCCTGTGATCCCTCGCGCATCGTTGGAGTGGTACCCCTCGCCGAAGTTCGCGAAGAATTCGGTTTTCGCCCATGGCCCGAGCACGAGGCTCGCCTTGGGGAGGAGAACCCCCGCACCCGCCGTTCCGGAGTTTCGCGGATCGTTGCTCTCGACGTTGTAGTGGTAGACCGTTCCCCGTAGACCGAGGATGGTGCGGAGCCAGGAGGTGGGTTGGATGGTGGCCTGTCCCCAAAGCGCCCCGCTGGTCTGGTACACGCTATCCCGACTCCAGGTTTGTATCTCGCGCCGGTCCACCGTGTGAAACAGGCCGATGGGACTGATTTCGTCCGCCCGTCCCTCCCACCCGAGCTTCCAAGAGACGTTCATGCCCGAACCGTGGGAAGCATAGCTCCAGGTACCGGAGGTCCCTCCGTACCAGCGGGTCTCCTCTTGTTCCATCTGGTCACCGTTCTCGGGGTCATCCAGGAAGTAGGTGAAGTCCGAGAAGAGATCGAGACCGTAGTGCACACCGTAGACTGTTGCCCGGAGTCGTCCTCCGGCGAAGTCGCCCTCCCATGTGGCAGACAGGCTGTATCTCTGCGAAGAACCACCATCGGCCGGGTTCAGCGAGCCGAAGTATCCGATCTCGCCCGACGAAACCGCTCGCGCAGCGACTTGGTTCGTGGCGTTCCAGCTTCCCGCGTAGCCCATCCCGATTACGGATAGGGCCCCGGTCCAGAGCGGGTATGTTAGACGCACCACACCGTTGAGCTTGCGGTAGTTCTCGGGGACTTCCCATGGGCCGTCCTCGTGCAACACCTCGAGCGCGAAGAGCACCGTTCCAGCCCCAAGGTCTAGGGAGGTGGCCCCCAGGGCACGCTCGTAGTTGCAGGAGCCGACGGTGCCGAGCAAGAGGCTCGATGGCAGTCGGGACGCATAGTAAACGTCTTCTGCGCCGGCGGACGAGAAGTCGCCTTTCTCTGCGTAGTACGGACCCTTGAAATAGTCGGCGTGTGTCACGAGCTCGGGGATCAGGAAATTCAAGTCCATGTACCCCTGCCCGTGGGCGTTCGTGGGAAGGTTGACCGGGACACCCTCCACCGTGGTCGCGAAGTCGGTTCCGTGGTCTAGGTTGAAGCCGCGGAGGAAGTACTGGTTCGCCTTACCGGCTCCGCTGTGCTGAGTAACGATGAGCCCTGGCACGAGCTCGAGCACCTCACCGGGGCGCAGGAGCGGTCGATCCTCGATGAGATCCTGGGTGGCGGTGCCCGCGCTCGCCGCCTGAGAGGTTCCGACCTTGTTCTGGTAGTGGAGGGGAATGACGACCTCGGGTAGCTCGACCTCCGCGGCGGGGCTTTCGCTGGACGAGGTAGCCACCTGCTGTCCGTCCGCCTCCTGCGCGGAGGTCACAGCGCCACCGGCCGCCAATCCCAGGAATAGCAGAGCTCCAGCAGCCCTGGTTCCGAGCGGGCGGGGCGAGTCCAACGTCCGTCTTCGCACCATGAGTACTCACCTGGTCATGCGGGCCGTCGGGGGAATCTTGCTACGAATGCTCGCATTGTGCTACCAGGGTTATGCCACGACCTTGGGGAGGCGAGAGCCTCTTTCTTCGTACCGAGCGGCGAAATCGGGGAGCGCGCACGTTCAAGCTCGTGAAGGCGAAACTCTGCACGCGAGCTACGGAGCGGACGTCTACCGAGACGTCTTCGCCGCCGAGGGCAAGACCCGCGACTCAGCGGATGCCGCTCGAACGCAGAGTGTCAACGACGCTCCCGTCCCTGCAGCGGCACCAGTCCGCTGACTCGGGCGGCGCGAGCGAGCCGAGTCGAGCGCCAAGAACTCACCGGCGTTGCTCAGGCCTGGTCGTGGCACATTCCGCTAGCGCAGCCCCTTGCCAGTAGTCGCGGGCAAAACCCTCCCGAACTTCACCCCCCGCGTGCTCACGAGGCCTTCGCCCATGGCGATGACCTCGCTCGCCCGTCCGCGCAGCACGAGCACCTCTAGGCAGTTGTGCTCATCCATGTGGACGTGGAGGCTGGACACCACAGCTTTGTGGTTCTCGTGCTGGATGTGGGCGAGCTTCTGGACCAGGCTCGATGCGTCGTGGTCGTAGACGAGTGCCACGACCGCCACGCGTTCTTCCCTGCCGATGGACTCCGACCACTCTCGCTGCACCAGCGAGTCGCGGATGAGATCCCGGATGGCCTCGGACCGGTTGACGTACCCCTTGTGAGCAATGAGCCGGTCGAACTGCTTCAACAGCTCGACCTCGAGCGAGATCCCGACGCGCTCCACCATAGCGCCTCCGTTCCGCGAGGAGGCTAACCGGCCACCGCGCCGGTGACAACTCCACCGTGGCCATGTTCAGGTTCCACAACGAGGGCAGCCCTGCAGCCGCAGGGGACACTCGAGGCCGCAGCGCCGCATCAGTGCGCCGTTGGCGAGCAACTCCGCGGTCGGACCGTCCGCGGCCACGCGGCCGCGGGCGAGGATGATGGTTCGGGCGCACACATCGAGTACGAGGTCGAGGTCGTGGGTTGCGATGATCTTGGTGTGTTCGAAGGCGCCCAGCTGACCGATGAGTTGGCGGCGAGCATGGGGGTCAAGGTTGGAGGAGGGCTCGTCCATCACCAGGATGTTCGGAGTCATCGCCAGCACTGCCGCGATGGAGACCGTCCGCTTCTCGCCTCCGGAGAGCCGATGCGATGGCCGCTTCCGCAAGTGAAGGGCACCCACGTGCTCGAGCGCCCCGACCACTTGGTTCTCGACCTCGTCCGGTGGGAGGCCGAGGTTGGCGGGCCCGAAGGCGACATCTTCTTCCACGGTCGGCATGAAGAGCTGGTCGTCGGGGTCCTGGAACACAAGCCCCAGACTTCGGCGAACCTGCGGCAGGGTCTCCGGAGTGACGGGCCAGTCGCCCACGCGGACGGTTCCACGCGCCGGCCAAAGGATGCCGGCGAGCTGCAGGAGAAGGGTGGATTTTCCCGCACCGTTCGCGCCGACCAGTCCCAGCGACTCGCCGTGGTGGAGCGTGAAAGTCACACCGTCAAGCGCGGGCGTGCCATCAGGGTAGGCGAACGACAGATCCTGGACGGAGATGAGGTGGTGGCTCATCGGAGCGCTCCGGACGCGGTGAGGCCAGCCAGCGCGGTCACGTCCACGAGCCGCACGACTGACAAAAGGAGGAGCACACAAAAGAGGAAGGCTAGGTCCGCTCCCCGGAACCGCCAGCGGCGGCGGACGGGGAAGCGTCCATTGAAGCCTCGCGCCAGCATGGCGCGGTGAATGCGCTCGGCCCGGTCGAGCGCTCTCACGAGCAGGTGACCGATCATTGTGCCGGCCGTGCGGGCTGTGGGGCGCCTAAGGGCAGGCGCGCGCATCGCGTGGGCACGCACCATGCGCCCGGCCTCGGCGCCCAGGACAAAGAGGTAACGGTAAGTCAGAGAGAGCTGCGCAACGACCACCCGCGGGGCACCTAGCCTTCCGAGCGCGGCGCAGACTGAATCGAAGCCGGTTGTGGCGACGAGAAGGAGCGCCACGCCGAGAGACAGCGCGAACTTCGTCATAATCACCGCGAAGGCGACCTCACCCGCCGTGATCTGGGCGCTGGCTAGGGCGAACACGACGCGGCGATCGAGGAACGGTTCGAAGGCGGCGATTCCCAGGGCGAACGGTGACGCCAACGCGAGCCGGAGGAGGACCGGTCGCCAGGGAAGATCGCAGAGCGGCACCAGCAACAAGAAAACCGCGACCAACGGGATGAGTCGACCGAGCTCGAGCCTCCCGAAGCTCGCCACCACTGCGACGAATGCGATGGTCGCGACGAGCTTGCAGCGAGGATCGAGACGGGCAGCCGCTGTGTCGCGCGTCGAAAGCTCGTCCAGGGTGCCCACATCGTGGAGCGCGGTCTCGACGTGGCTCATGGCGGGGCGGAGTCTCCTGCGCAGGGCCGGCTCGGTTCAGGGAGGGAAGAGTATGAGAAATCCCGCACACTTGCTACCCGGCCGACAAGCTCTATCGCCGAAGGTCCCGGATGCGCCCGAATGCGCACGAGTAACGGTATCGTATGTTGAAAGTGCTCGACCTCAGGTGCTACGAGTGGCACAGCCATGCTACTCGCCCTGGATCGTTTTACGTCCCGGTGGGAGAGACCGTGAAGACAGCCCCCACCGCATCTACTGCATGGTCGTTGCTCATCGTCTACTCCCTCCCTGTGGGGCCTGCCTGGGCGGAAGAGCCGGAGGCAGGGCTGGCAGAACTCGCGGGGACGGAGCACGGCAAGCCGGCAACCTCGGACGGGAGCCCGGTGGGGGCTCACCTCATCGAGGGCGAGACGTCCTACGCGCCCTCGTGGAACTTTCGAGGGCGAGGAGCCTTCGACTACTCCGCCGCGTTTGTTACGCACGCGTTCGGCGTGGAAGTGGCGTGGGGCATCGCCGATGACGTGCTCACGGCGGGCCTCCAAGACGCCGCCTGGGGGCATCACACAGGACAGTTTGCTGGCGCGACCGCCGCCTTCAAGTGAGCTTTAACCTGTCGCCTCTGCTTCGAGGATACCGCCGTGCACATGTCAGACGCCCTTCTCTCTCCCGCGGTCGGTGGCACGATGTGGATGGCCACCGCCGGAGTGGCGGCCTACTCTGCTCGGAAGGTCGATCGGCCGGGTGAGGTATCGCGCGTGCCGCTCATGGGCGTCCTCGGTGCGTTCGTTTTTGCGGCGATGATGGTCAACTTCAGCATCCCCGGGACCGGCTCGTCTGGCCACCTGGGTGGAGGGCTGCTGCTTGCCATCCTCCTTGGCCCGTATGCGGCCTTCATCGTGATGGCGAGCGTCCTGACGGTTCAGGCGCTCTTCTTCGCCGATGGTGGGCTTCTGGCGCTGGGATGCAACGTCTTCAACCTGGCTTTCTTCACCAGCTTCCTTGTGTATCCCCTCGTATGGAAGCCACTAGCCGGGGCACGCCCCAGCGGCGCGCGGCTTTTCGCGGCCTCCCTGGTCGGGGCGGTCATCGGGTTGCAGATGGGCGCGTTCGGCGTGGTCCTTGAGACGGAGGCCTCGGGCATATCCTCGCTCCCGTTCGGAACTTTCGCCCTACTCATGCTTCCCATCCACCTCGCCATTGGCGTGGTGGAGGGACTCGTGACCGCCTCAGTGGTTCTCATCGCCTGGCGCGCCCGCCCGGAGCTCTTGACCGCGGAGGCGCAGCAGCGAAGCCTGCGGCCGATTCTGATCGGGTTGGGCGTGACCGCCCTCGTCACGGGCGGCGTGGCTTCCTGGTTCGCCTCGACACACCCGGATGGTTTGGAGTGGTCCGTGGCACGCGCGACGGGCTCGGAGCTCTCGCTTCCGGCGGATGCGGTCCACGCATGGCTCGCGAGGATTCAGCGGACGACGGCGTTCCTTCCGGACTACGACTTCAAGTCATCCGCGGAGCAGAGCCGGAAGGGAGGCGTCTCTTCGGCATGGCCAGCACCGAGCCCTGGGACCTCCACGTCCGGGGTCCTCGGTTCGTTGCTGGTTCTGGGCATCGCCGCGGCCGCAGGCTACGGGATCCGCCTGGCGCGGCGCAGGGTGGCTCGAGAGTAGCGGACCGGCGTGGGGGGCGGACGGGTGTGACAAGCGCCGTCCGCGTGGGTGCCGCCAGGCTCGATCATCAGTAGGTACATGGAACAAGCCTTCCAGATCTATGCTCTGAATCGGACTGCCGATAAGTGGAATCGGTCATGTCTGACCGGGACTTCCTGCCGCCCAACGTTGGGGAGGCGGCGCTGGGCCGGTGACGTCGAGGCCGTGGTTGCCGGGCCTCACGACGCGATCTCCAAGTAGGCCGCGCCGCAAATGGCGGCCATGGCAAGCAGGGAACGCGGGGAAGGTCTGCCCGGATCGTGCCGCTCATCGAGGTTGAGCTCGCCTGTTCCGGAGCGGGCCCTGAGAGGCTCTCCGGTTTGCTCGACGGCGAGCGGTGGCCCCGGAGCGCTCGGCCAATGCGGGTCTGCCACGGGCAGCAAGAAACGAGTCCTGATGGGCTCGACGCCCACGGATGAAGGGTCGAGGCCTCCCACCGGTGGACCGCGCCGGGGATCCCCCGAGGGGTACGTCAACTACGCGGCGCGGGGCACGGGCCTCCTTGATTATTCAATGAAGAAGGAGGCCGCGATGCACGAACACCCGCACACGCACGAGCACTCTCACGAGCACACGCACGCGGACGGAACAAAGCACAGCCACCGGCACCAGCACGAACACACCCACAGTCACGAACACCCCGACGGCAGAGAGGGCGCGCACGCGCACGAGCACGGGACGGGGCACGAGGCGGGAAAGGATCACGGGCACCATCACTGAACCGTTTCGGATAGCCTTGCGCGGGGCCGCGACTCGGCGGTCCTCGCGGCCCACAGTGTCGTCCTTCGTGAGCCATTGCATGTTGCTCGGGTCGCCCGCACCACCGCACGCGAGCGGCTTGACGTGGTCCACCGCGTAGCCCGGACACGCGCCGCGGGTCTTCCCGGTCGAGGGGCACGGGTGGTCCCGGCGGAAGGCGGCCCGCTGCTCCGGGTCCCGGTGGATCTTTCCGTTCGCCGTCTCGCCGGACGTAGCTGGGAGAGGTCGAGACGTGGTCCCGGTGGCGGCGGTGGTAGCTCGAGCTCGTCCGGTATGACGTCGCCGAGCTCGAGAGTGGTGCGGCCACGCGGAGGTGCTCGTCGGGGCGGCGAGGACGAGCAGCACCAGGGCGGCCAGGACGGCTCGCACGGGATCAGCCTACATCCACGGCTGACACGGCGGCCCGGGAGTTTTCCCCGCCAGGCTCCCCGTGGCACCCTGCTCGCGACAAAGGAGGGGCTGCATGCTGGCAGATCTACTTGAGGGGACCGGCCTCACCGACACGAGCGGCCTCGTCTACCACTACACGAGGGCTTCCGCTGCGCTTGAGGGCATTCTCGAGTCCATGACGATGCGGCTCACGCCCGTTTCGGATGGCAACGACCCCTGGGAATCTAGAACTCAGGCAGCGGGCTTCCACGCGGAAGGCGAGGAGGGCTTCCCGCCCGACCTCTTCGCGAGCCTCGACCGTCGAGTGAGGCGGGCACGGCGAGCCTGCTTCTGTCGCGACGATCCCGACTGTCCGCTCGACGGGCTGCGAAGGGATTACGCCAAATCCTGTTACGGGTGGGCACGCGATCGAATGTGGGGCCAGTACGCCGACGCTCACCGTGGCGTCTGCCTCTGGTTCAACCGAGACAAGCTCCAGCAGTCGGCGCGGGAGGCTCTCGGCCTGCTGGGCGAGTGCATCGCGGCTGAGGTCACGTACCCGGACGACGACTGGCCGCCCAAGAGCCAAGCGATCGATATGGTCGCCCTTCGTGACTTGGGAGAAGAGGCCTATCTTCGGCGACAGGCCCGGTGGCGCTTCTTTGAGAAGCGCAAGGACTGGGAGGGCGAGCGAGAGTACCGGATCCTCCTACTTCCGGCCGAGGGGAACCCTGTGGCCCAAGTGCCGATCGCCACCTCCCTCGTTGCGATCATCATCGGCCATCACTTCGGGCGTGCGTACCAACCGTGCATCGATGCCATCTGCGAGCGCGCCAAGATCAAGGCCCGACGCCTCCTGTACTCGCCACACCCGCACCTGACCGACTGCCGCAACCGGAGCGTGACCCTCTAGGGCCGCGCGGAACGCGGACGGCCCCGGCTAACCCCGCAAACGCCTCGCCAGGCGCGGGGGCTTGGCCCAGGACGGGCGCAGCGGGCCCTGGGCGTGTCCCAGGACTCCCCGAGCGCGGAGGGCTCTTGTCGCCCTCTTGTTGCCCTACGCTGCGAGAGAAGTGGAAGGCGCCGGGAATCGAATCCAGCCCGACAACGACCATGGGACGTAGGTCGAGCGAGGTTGAGCGTGGGTTGTGTTGGTCTCTGGCGGGCTTGGCGCTGGTGCCGGCACCACAGCATGAACGTCGAGCGCGGTTGATATCCGATCCACTGCAGCAAGTGCAGCAAGGCGTGGCCGCACTGGCGCGGGTGGGGAGGAGCCAGGACTGCAGCGGCATCGCCCTAGCGCCTGCAGGAGCGACGCTCCGGGTCGTGGACGGGGGGAAGGGCCTCCTCCTCTCCGTGCTCGTCGTAGCGGCCCGCCGAGGCGTTTCTACGGCCGCCGTGTACGCGCTCTGTGCGCGGGGAACTCCCGCAACGTCAGGGTGAGCAACGCGATCCGCGTGGAGCCCGGGGAGGTAGATGCGTTCAAAGCGCGGAACGCCTCGAACGGGACCGCCAAGCGGGCACTGGCTCGCGCGTAGCACAACCGCAAGGAGGGTGACCGTTGGCGTGGGAGCGACGTGGAGGCAGGCTCTATTGGCACAGTTCCCTCGCCGCGCTCCCGGCCGTGGGGGGGGGTAGGGGGGGGACGTGTACTCACGCTCCCGACGCTGCGCGCGAAGCCGGGGAGTAACGGCGAGCGAACTCCCTCGGATGACGGAAACCCCATCCCTGCCCCTCGTCGCCGCGGGGACCGCTACCACCCGCAACGCGATCCGGGTAGAGCCGGTGGCGGTCGAGGCGTTCACCGAGCCATCGAGGCCCCGTACCAGGAACCGGAAAGGGATCTAGATGCGACCCTCGACCTCCTCGAAACCCTCGTCTTCCCCGCCCCTTGAGGCACCCCCCACCCCCCCGGCTGATGGCCGGAGGCGCAGGCTTCAGACCATCACGTCCGTGCGGCACGAGTTGGCTGACGTGTACCGCGACCTTCGCGAAGGGCAGATTACGGCCGTCAAGGGTCGAGTTCTCGTTTATTCCCTCTCCACGCTGGCCGACCTGATCAAAGGCAGCGACCTTGAGCAGAGATCGCGGAGTACCAGATCCAGAACATACCCGATGAGGAACTGCTCGAAGAGATTCGCAGGTGCAAGAAGGTGAACTCCGATTCGTGAGATCGGCCCCTTCCATCGCCCAGCCTAGGGCGAAGGCCCGGAACGCCTCGAATGGGACTTCCAAGCGGGCCACGCGCGCGCCCGGTAGCACAACCTCATCACGATCCTAAACAGTCTTGCGATAGGGTCGCGGGCATGCTCCTCTGCCGGGATGAGAGGATTTGAGCTTGCACTACGGAGAGACCCCAAGCCCTGGTTTGGGGGAGTGGGTACGGGAGGCGAGCGCACGAGGCGCGGGCTTTCTCGCGGCCCTCTGGGTCGTCGCCATCCCCCTGCCAGGCGGGTCTAGCGCTGCCGAGCCCGCCGAGGCGCGCCAGACTTCGACGCCTGCACCGCCAAGCAGCGGCCCCAGCGCCCCCGAGCTGGGGGAGCCCATAGTTCTTGAGGAGATCACCGTTCAGGCGCCCTCGCGCCTGAGCCAGCGCCGGCCTGCCGACAACGGGCTCACCGTGCAGGTCGTGGACCGAGCGGAGATCGAGCAGTCGGGAGCGAAGACGGTGCAGGAAGCGCTGCGCGTCCTTCCCGCAGCCCATCTGTCGGACGAACAGGGGACCCCCTTTCAGTTGGATTTCACGCTGCGCGGCTTTACGGCGACCCCAGTCACTGGCGTGCCCATAGGGCTCAGCGTCTTCCTCGACGGCGTACGTGTCAACGAGTCCGACTGCGAAGAGATCAACTTCGACCTCATTCCGCTCTCGGACGTGGACCACATCGAGTTGATCCGCGGGCCGAGCGCGATCTACGGCCGCAACACCCTCGGCGGAGCCATCGCCATCTTCACCCGGCGGGGAGGTCCCGCGGTGTCGGCGGAAGTCGAAGCCGAGGTCGGCAGTTTCCTCGAGCAGGGCGTGCGTGCGCGGATTTCTGGCCCGCTGGGCCCGCTCGACGGCTATCTGTCCGTCGGAGAAATCACCGAGCAGGGGTGGCGGGTGGAGGACTCCGTCGCTCTCCTGCAGACGTTCGGAAAGCTCGGGCTGCGGCGCGACGGCACCGACGTGACGCTCTCCTACCAGTTCCAGACGGACCGCTTGTACCAGCCGGGCTCGCTGCCGCTATCGGAGTTGCTGGAGAATCCTCGCCAGAACTACACCGCGGGCGACTCTTTCCAGCCGAGGCTGAACTTCGCCATTCTGAACGCGAGCCAGCAACTCGCACCCGGGCTCTCGCTCACGGCGAACGGCTATTTCCGGTCGCTCGACGCTCAGCAATACAACTCCAGCGCCTTGAATCCGGACACCCGCCTCTTCAACAACACCCTCAGCTTCGGCGCCGCCCTGGAGGTGGACCACAAGGTGACCGCGGGGCCGCTCGAGAACTCGTTCGCGGCAGGCGCCGAGGTGGTGAGCAACCAGGTGCGGATGCTGGTGTACGAGGAGCCCAACGCCTATTTCACCAGTAGCGACACGGGCGTGCCGCTCCCGACCTTGGGCTGGAACCTTTCCGACGCGCAGCTCGAAACCGGCGTCTTCGCACAGGACCAACTCGTCCTCACCTCGGGCCCTCTGTCCGGTCTGGGGGCGCTGGTGGCGCTGCGGTTCGACTGGTTCTCCCACCATATCGTGGACAACTCGCCCGCCGACCCGGGGGCGGCAAACGGAGACGTCTCGTACCAGGCGTGGATCCCGGCCGCGAGCATCACCTACGCGTTCGCCAAAAACTGGCTCGCCTCGGTCTCCTACAGCGATGGGTTTCGCGCGCCCGCCTTCCTGGAGCTTACCTGCTCCAATCCCCAGTCGCCTTGCGTCGGGCTCCAGTCCGGGGTGGCGCCCGACCCGACCTTCACGCCGCTCCACCGGGTGCAAAGCCGCTCCTTCGAGGCGGGCGTCTCCGGCTGGCCTCTCGCCGGCGTCAACGTCGCGGTCAACGCCTTCCTGGTGAACGTCTTCAACGACATCTACAGCGTCACTCCACCAGGCACGACGCTCATCTATTTCCAGAACGTCGGCGACACACGGAGGCAGGGGCTGGACCTGTCCCTGCACGCGACCCGGGGCATTTTTCGCTTCGACGCGACCTACGCCTACACGCTCGCCACCTTCCAGAGCACCGTCCTCCTCGCCACCCCCCGCACTGAGAGCGGTGTCGAACTCGTGCTGCCCGGCAACCAGTTGCCGTCGGTGCCGAACCACATCCTCAACCTGGACGGGGGGGTTCGCCCGTTGCCGTGGCTGACGCTGTCCGCCGGAGCCCTCTTCGTGAGCTCGCAGTACTTGCTCGGCGACGAGGTGAACGTGGGACCGAAGCTTTCACCCTACTGGCTCCTGCGGGCGGGAGCGGAGGGCCGCTGGGGGCAATGGACCGCCTTCGCCCGAGCCGAAAACCTGGCCAACGTGAACTACCGGACATTTGGGACGTACTCGACCGACGTGAAGACGGCGGGACAACCCATCGTTCCGTTTTTGACTCCTGGCTTGCCTATTCATTTCGTCCTGGGTGTGCGATGGGAGCTCGATTGAGGGTTGGCGCATAGGGCGGCCACGCCCCCTTCTCGACCGCACCGGAAATCAAAAATAAATCAAAACGAATCAACTTGGGCACCCCAGCGCGCACAGGTTGAGGACCGCCCACGGCGGCGGTCCGGGGGAGGGAGGCAATCACAGACAGCGGTGAGCACCCGCTGCCGACTGTGTAGGGGCAGTCGAGTACACTACAGCCGGGGCTAGGGTCGCTCCCTAACACGCGCTCCCCAGGCGCGCTGCCCCGTTCCTCCACTGGGGCGCCTGTGGGAGGCGCGCAGGATGAAAGCTCCGTTCTTGCTTCCTGGCGACTTGCGGCCTGTGTGGCTTGCAAGGCAGCGGTTCCTCGCTGAAATGGACATTGTCGCGCCCCAGGTGTGGGAAGACCTTCGGTCGCTCGCCGTCCCTCTCTTTCGGGCAGGCCAAAGGTCGAAAGCCAGTTCGGAGATTCTGAAGTGGGTTGCACGCTGGCGAATCGGAGAAGGAAAGCTTGATGACTGGGCTTCGCAGTTCGCTCACAAACGTGTCAGACGGGAGGCCGTGCTCAGGCAAGCAGGGTGGGTGGGCGGGTGGGTGGGTCCGCCACTCGAGGTGCCGGACCTGCCCTCACGGGTGGCGGAGGCTGAACTGTATGTGGTCCCCGCATGGAACAAGCGGGTCGAGACCGCGGAGGAGTTTCGCGCTCGGATCGACGCTCACATCGAAGCCGTCAAGGCGGGCACTGAGGGAGTTCCTGAAGCCGGTGGAATCGAGCCGCTCGGCCGATGGTACCCTGAGCTTGGCGAAACCAAAGCGGACCTTCGCCGTCGAGTGAGTGCTCACGTGGGTGCCATCGAGTCGGAACTGCGCAAGGCGGGAGCCAAGCCAGCCAGGTTCATGACCGAACTGCTCTCGTTGGAGGGGGAGAGCGACCGCCGAACCCGCCGGGACCTGGGCCGACTGGTGCGTTTTCAGATACTCGGAATGAGCTTCCGCTCCATCGCACAGAATGAGTTGGAGGCGCGTCGAAAGCGCGAAGACTACGGTGAAAGACTGCGCCATCTAGCGGTCGAAGTGGGTAACACCGTCAAACGCTTAGCTAAATTTCTGGGTCTTCCCCTCCGCGAGATCAAGCGGGGTAGGCCGCGAAAAAGCCGGGTGAGTTGATTCGACCGTCTCCGGTATTTCGCCGTCATCGCCACGCTTAGGTTGGTAGCGATGACAGCGCGAGTCGAAGGACCAGGGGACCGAGTCAAGAAACTCCGCGAGGCGGGAGGCCTCTCGCAGATGGCCCTCTGCCGCTTGAGCGGCGTATCGCAGGCAACACTGTACCGGGCGGAGGTCGGGGGAGTCGTAACCCGTGCGACAGCGGAGCGGCTTTCGCTGGCCCTTCATTGCTCGCCAAAGTGTCTCCTCGGGGAGCCCCAGCCATGAGACGAGTCCGGCGCCTCCTGCTACCCGAGCCACCGGCCAGCGCGCCGAGCCCGTGGTCTGACGTGGAGTCAAACGAGAACGAAGAGCCGTAGATGGCATACACCACCGTTATCCGCGAGCGCGCCGCCCTTGAGCGAGAATTGCTCGCCGCGGTGGTCCAGCGGTCCCCCTCGGTCGAGACGCCCGGCCGCGCGCCTGGGCCCGAGTAGTAAGGGCCGAAGTGGAGATGGGGCGCCTCGTCAAATGGTCCAACAGCTGGCGCCCAAGGGCGTATCCAGCATCGGGTGTCCTGGCCAAGGCCGGGCACGGATAGAAGGCTGTCGCGGGCCCTTCCAACCCGCGCGCCCCAACAAAGGACCGGCCGACGCACTTGACTTCGTGGCCCTCATAGAAGGCGCCGGGAATCGAACCCTGGTCCCAATTCAGCTGGTGCGCCAACCGCAGATCCAACAGGAACTTGAACCGGCTCCGGCTGGTCGCGTTGGGCGGGCCAGGGAGTCCCGGGAGGGACCATCCGGCGGGTTGACCTGCACTGTCAAGCACAGAATAATATGTCGCAAGGTCGAGTCAAAGAGGCGTCCGTCTCGACGAGAAGTGGTGCTGACGTGGGGAGGTTAGGATGAATGGCGTGGCAACTTCAGCGGAATCAGAAGCTCTCCTCACGGCGAAGGAAGTCGCCGCCCTTTTCAAGGCGTCAGAGTCCCTCGTCTACAGGCTGCAGCGAGAGGGACGTCTTCCCGCGGTTCGCATCGGATGGCTACTTCGATTTCACCCAGAGACTGTCCGCGCATTCATGCGGGGTGAGCCTCGCCAGCTCCACAGGATCCGTGGCGACCACCAGGAGGGACGATGAAGAGCAGAGTTCGAGGCCTCACGTTTCGTCCCGACGGTCGTGCGGTCATTCAGTGGGAGGACGGCAGCTTCCGCCAGCGGCAGGAGACTATCCCCGCTGTCGGGAAGGACGGGCGCCCGCTCTCGCAGAAGGGCATGGAAGCGGAAGCGCAGCGGCGGCTGCATGAGTATCGGGAGCGGGCGAGGCGGGAGCGGCAGGGCCTGGATCCGCTCACGACCGAAGCGATGCGCATGCCGCTCGCGGACCTTCTCGACTGGTGGTGGGAGCATCACGGCAAGAACTTGAAGACCGTGGCCATCCCCCATCTCCTCAGCGGCCACGTGCGTCCGGACCTCGGGGCGGTGGCGCTCCGGGAACTCACGACCGCGCGCCTCCGTCGTTGGCTCGCGGACAAGGAGGCCGCTGGCGTCGGCGGAGTCTACCGGAATCACCTTCGCGCGCTCCTCCACAACGTCTTCAGCGTGGCAAGCACGCCCGGCGGCCCGTGGGCGGGTCGGCCCAACCCCGTGCAGCTAGTGCCGCGGGCCAGGGTGCACCCGAAGCCGAAGAAGATTCTCGAGCCACACGAGTGGGAACGGGTGCTGGAGGAGGTCCCCGAGCGCTGGCGAGGAGCTGTCGCCCTGGCGCTCTACGCCGGCTTGCGGGAAGGGGAGGTCTTCGGGATGCTGAAGGAGGATGTCGACCTCGCAGCGGAGCGCCTGATGGTGGGCCGGTCCTGGGACGAACAACGCCCGAAGGGCGGCAAGACGCTCCCGGTCCCCATCGCCTCTCGGCTGCTGCCCTACCTGGTCGAGGCACTGAAGTCTCCCGGGCTGCTGCTCTTCCCACAGGAGGACGGCTCCATGCAGCCGCGCAACCTGCGCCTCGTCCGTATGCTTCAGGCGGCGGTGGCCCGCGCGGGGGTGCTCGACGGATACGAGCACCGCTGCCGAGCCTGGAGGTGCGGGTGGCGCGAGAAGCGGCCTTCTGCAGACGTGCCGGATGCCTGTCCGCGCTGCGGCCGGAAGACAACCTACGCGATACCGATCGCACGGAAGGTGAACTTCCACGGCCTGCGGCACAGCTTTGGCACGGCGGTGGTCCGCAGCTCGGGCCTCGCCCTCGGGCAGCGCCTCCTCCGCCACAGCGACCCACGCCTCACTGCGAACGTCTACGCGCACCTCGACGACCGGGACTCGATCGCGGCGCTCGCCGCCGTCCAGGCCGAGGTTGAAGCGGGGAGAAGACCTGCGAGCTTCAAGATGAACACTGCGCCAGCACTGCGGAGCTCGAGCAGGGGAAACAAGAAGGCCCCGGAGCCGCGCTATTCGCTAGCAACTCCGGGGCCTTATGTGGTCGGGGCGACTGGATTTGAACCAGCGACCACTTGCACCCCAAGCAAGTGCGCTACCAGGCTGCGCTACGCCCCGGAGACACGGGGGGAGCATACCTAGCACCGCGAAACCCTTGGGTCAACCTCGAACCGGCACCGGGCCACGCCCCCGCGTGTCCGGGCTCCAGCCCTGGCAAAGCGAAGCGAGGCCCTTTCCCTCTCTTTCCGCGGTCGCCTCCGAACCAAGCGAGCCTTGCTACTTCACGAGGGGCGCGACTCTCTTGAACTGGGTCGTCCCGCACTGGCCCAAAAGGTCGAAGATCGCCGTCTCGGCAGTGGTCACCACCGCCCCTGCCTCTCGGCAGAGCTCGAGGCCCGTGCGCCGGTGCTCCTCGAACCGGCTCGTGACGGCGTCGGCGCAGACGTACACGTCGTAACCGATCGCGGCGAGGTCGCGAGCGGTCTGGAAGACGCAGACGTGTGTCTCCATCCCGGCGATCACGATCTGACGGCAATGGGTGGCCTCGAGGGCGGCGGCGAAGGCGGGCTCGGGAACGCAGGAGAAATGCATCTTCTCTACGGGCGGGGAGGGGAAGAGCTCGCGCAGTGCCGCCACCGTGGGGCCCAGTCCCTTCGGATACTGCTCGGTGGCAAGCACCGGCAACCCGAGCTCCCGTGCGGCTCCCATGAGCGCCCGTGCGTACTTCACCAACCGTTCCAGGTCCGCAGGGGGCATGGCGGAGCAGAGCCGCTCCTGGACGTCCACCACCAGGATTAGAGTCCGGGCGGGATCGAGTTTCAGGTTGCGGGTCGTCATGTTCTATTCGCCCTCCTAGATCGCGTACCCGGCGGCACGCGCCCTGGCCGCCGCCTCCGGGTCGATGGCCACATCCACGCAGTACACGGTCCCCGAGGCGAAGGCGCGCTCGAGCGCGGGCACGAGGTCGGATGGGTGGTCCACGTGTTCGCCCTTCCCGCCCAGCGCCTCCACCACGCGATCGTAGCGGGTGGGAGCGAGGCGGGTCGCGACCGTCTCCCCGTACATGGCGCGCTGGGGCACGGCGATCTGCCCCCAGGCGGCGTCGTTCCCCACCACCACCACCATGGGCAGCTCGAAGCGGACGGCGGTCTCGAAGTCCATGCCGTTCAGGCCGAACGCACCGTCGCCCTGGATCACGCACACCGGTCGGTCGGGCGCGAGGAGCTTCGCCGCGATGGCGAAGGGCGAGCCGACGCCCAGGCATCCGAGCGGCCCGGGGTCGAGCCAGCGGCCGGGGGTGTCGAGCCGGATCACCTTGGCGGCCACGGCCACGACGTTTCCGCCGTCTGCCACCCAGGTGACGTCGCCCGCCCGCCGCGCCACGTCGTCGAGCGCCCGGGCCAGGCGGAAGTGGTGGATGGGGCGCTGGTCGCTCTCCTCGAAGGCGCGCTGCTTCAAGGCCTGCTCCTCCTCCCGGTCGCGCAGGAACCTGCGCCAGGCCTCGGGGGCGGACCGGGCGGCGAGACCGTCGGAAAGGGCCGAGAGCACGCTTCTCGAGTCGCCCACGATGCCCACCTCGATGGGCCGATTCCGGCCGATCTCGACCGGATCCCCGTCCACCTGGATGACCCGGGCGCCGTGTGCAAAGGTCGGCTCCGTTCCGTAGCCGACGCGGAAGTCGAGCGGGGTTCCGACCACGAGGACCACGTCGGCCGCCGAAAGCGCCTTCGCCCGCGAGCGGTGGAAGAAGCAGGGATGGTCAAAGGGGAGGCATCCGCGCCCCATGCCGTTCAGGTAGACGGGGAGGCCGCTTCTCTCGGCGAACCGGCCCAATTCCTCGACCGCGTCGTCCCACCAGATCGACGAGCCGCCGAGGAGGACGGGCCGTTCGGCGGAGGCGAGGAGATCGAGCGCCCGGGCGATCTGCAGGGGATCTCCAGGGGCGCGGGCCTCGGTCCGGTAGCGGACCTGCGCCTCGGCGAGCGCCTCGTCGGCCCCGTTCGAGAGGACGTCCCAGGGGATCTCGAGGAACACGGGGCCGGGGCGCCCGGTGCGGGCCACGCGGAAGGCCCGGGCGAGGAAACTCGGGACGAGCTCGGGGGATGGGATCCGGTCCGACCACTTGGCGAGGCCGGCGAAGAGCTGCGTCTGGGGCATCTCCTGGAGAGAGCCGCGGCCCTGGTTGAAGGTCGGGGCCGCCCCCCCCAGCACGAGGAGCGGAACGGCGGCCGCTGAGGCATTGGCCACCGCCGTGACGGTCCCGGTGACGCCCGGGCCGGCGGTCACGAGGGCGACGCCCACCCCGCGCGTGAGCCGGGCCCAGGCGTCGGCCGCGTGCGCAGCCGCCTGCTCGTGCCGGGTGTCGACGAGCCTCACGCCCTCCGCCACGCACCCGGCGCAGATGGGCGCGATGTGGAGGCCCGACAGGGTAAAAGCGGTGGAGACGCCTTCCTTCCGCAGCATCCGGGCGACGAGCCGGCCACCAGTCTGGGTCTCCATCCGTCCTCCGCCGCGCCGACCCGGGCCGCCCGTACCTTCGCCCTCTTCGGGGCGCTGGCGCCTCCCCCATATAAGCGCGCGCCCCGCGGACCTCACGGGCACGCGGGGCGAGGAAAGGGGTGGGCGCGAAAGTGGCTCTCGCCCCTTACTTTCGGTAGCGGGACAGGCTCGGGGTCAGGTCGGAGAGGGGCGGGAACTGCTTGTCCGGGTGCAGCCCCGCGAGCTTGGCGTAGTTCTGCTCCTCAGTCTCCGGGCGGTTCGGATCGGGCACGCAGCAGTCCACCGGGCAGACGGCGTTGCAGGCCTCCTCGTCATGGAAGCCGACGCACTCGGTGCACTTGTTGGGGTCGATGATGTAGATGTCCTCGCCCTGGGTGATGGCGCTGTTCGGGCACTCGGGCTCGCACGCGCCGCAGTTGATGCACTCCTCGGTGATGACGGTCGCCATGGTTCTTACCTCGTCTCCTATTGCCCCGGCCGCCCGGGGAGCGATGGCGATCGTAGCTCCCCTTTGGCGCGGGGGGGTAGCCCGACAGGTGGCGCCTCAAAGGGCGGCCCCCTCACCTCCGCCGCCCTCCTTAAGTACCTGGAATGCCGGCTCTTGTCGGGGGAGCTACTTCACGCAGCAGTCGACCGGGCAGACGCCGGCGCAGGCCGGGTTGTCGTTCTGCCCCTGGCACTCGGTGCACTTCGCGCCGTCGATGACGTAGATGTCATCGCCCTGGGTGATGGCGCTGTTCGGGCACTCGGGCTCGCACGCACCGCAGTTGATGCACTCCTCGGTGATCTTCAGGGCCATGAGCTTTCCGCTCCTCCATGCCCGACGTGCGGGCGTCGCGCGACTTATCCCAACTGAGGGCGCCGGGAGTCAAGCGGGCCGGCTTGTCGCAAGGTCCCGCTTCTCGAAAACGATCGTTCAGGGTTCCAAGGGGCCGCCGCCTGCCGCGCCGTCTCCTGCGACGTGTCGCCTGTCCTCCTCCACCTCGGCGGCGATCCTGGACAGGGCCCGAAGGCTCGCCGCGGCAAGGACCGCGCTCCCGGCGGCGAGGATCCCGAGGAGCCGGTCCCGGCGAGCCACCGCCAAGGACAGGGCCACCGCGCGCCGCTCGTCGTAGGCGAGCCATTGCCGCTCGGCCTGCTCCCCCTTTAGCGTCTCGACGAACGATTCCCCTGCGGCCCGCCCGGCCGCCGCCAGCTCCGTGAGCTGGCGCTCGCCCTCGTGCACCCGCACGGTCGCGTGGATCGCCACCGCCAGGCCAAACAGGGCGATGGGCGCGCAGAGGAGGGCGATGCGGGTCGGGGACATGTCCTTGACTGCGAGGCGGGAGCGCAGGATACCCGTGCACGCCGGTGGGGGCAACGCTCTCACTGCCAGGCAAATGGCGAAACCCTACGATCCCCGGGACTTCTACTTCCGGCAGGCGAAGAAAGAAGGCCTACGGGCCCGCTCGGCGTTCAAGCTCATGGAGATCCTCCGGCGCCACAACCTGCTCGCAGCGGGGGACGCGGTGCTCGACCTGGGCGCGGCGCCGGGAGGATTCTTGCAGGTGTTGGCCGAGCGTGTGGGGGAGCGTGGGTTGGCGGTGGGGGTGGACAAAGAGCCCCTGAAGAACCTCGGGAAGCCCTGGGTGAAGACCGCGGTGGTGGACCTGCTCGCGCCCGACGCGCTCGAGCGGATCCGCGCCCTCCATCCCGGCCGGTTTCGGCTCTTGACGAGCGACATGGCTCCCAAGACGACCGGGGTGAAGGTGACCGACGAGGCGCGCTCCTTGGAGCTCGTCCGCGCGGCCCTCCGTCTCTCGGAGAGCGTGCTCTCGCGGGGAGGGGCGCTCCTCGCCAAGGCGTTCATGGGCGGCGACTTCCCCCTTTTGCGCAAGGAATTCGCGGAGCGGTTTGAGGCGGTCCGCGTCCTACGGCCCGAGGCCACCCGCGAGCACAGCATCGAGGTCTACGTCCTGGGGAAGGGATACCGGGCCCCTACCGCCGCCCCTTATCCGTCGCGCGGAGCCGCGGAGCCGGCGCGGCCGCCGGCCGCAGCCCCTCCCCCGGGGCGGTGCGACCGACCGGCGCGGCGCAAGGGAGATCCGGTAAGGTAGATGGGTCCATGCCCACGCTTCTCGACGAGCTCAAGGCCCGCACCTTCTTCCACGACGCCACCCCCGGCCTGGCCGAGCGCCTCGCCGAGGGCCCGATCACGGGCTACGTCGGGTTCGACCCCACCGCCGACTCGCTCCACGTCGGGAATCTCATCCCGGTGATGGCCCTCTCATGGCTGCAGCGCCTGGGCGGCACGCCCATCGTGCTCGTGGGCGGGGGGACCGGCATGGTGGGCGATCCGGGCGGCCGTCGCACGGAGCGGCCGCTGCTCTCGGTGGAGCAGATCGATCACAACGTAGCTTGCATCCGGGCCCAGCTCGAGAGGTTCGTCCGCTTCGACGGGAAGAACGCCGCCCGGGTGCGCAACAACGCCGACTGGCTACGGCCCATCGGGCTCATGGAGTTCTTGCGCGAGGTGGGCAAGCACTTCACCGTCAACTACATGCTGGCCAAGGACTCGGTGAAGTCGCGGATGGAGAGCGGGATCTCGTTCACCGAGTTCACCTACATGCTGGTCCAGGCCTACGACTTCTGGCACCTCTACAAGACCGAGGGGTGCGAGCTGCAGCTCGGGGGCAGCGACCAGTGGGGAAACATCACTGCCGGGACCGAGCTCATCGCCCGGCGGGAGGGGGCCTTGGCCCACGGGCTCGTCTTGCCTCTCATCACCACCGCGAGCGGGACCAAGTTCGGCAAGAGCGAGGAGGGGGCCGTCTACCTCGACCCGCGGAAGACCTCGCCCTACCGCTTCTACCAGTTCTGGGTGAACAGCGACGACCGCGACGTGGAGAAGTGGCTCCGGTACTTCACCTTCCTCCCCCTGGAGGAGGTGCGGGCGATCCTTTCCGAGCAGGAGCGGGACCCGGGCAAGCGCGCCGCGCAGAAGCGGCTCGCGGACGAGTTGACCGAGCGCGTCCACGGCGGGGAAGCCCTGCGGAACGTGGTTTCGGCGAGCCGGCTCCTCTTCGGTGGCGTCGGCCCGCGCGAGTCCGGGCCGGAGGCGCTCGAGGTCCTCTCCCGCGAGATCCCGACGGCGCGGGCGGCGCGGGAGGCGCTCATCGGGCTCCCGGTGCTCGAGGCGCTGGTGCGGGCGGGGCTCGCGACCTCGAAGGGCGACGCCCGGCGGGGCATCCAGGGGAAGGGGTTTCTCCTGAACGGCGAGGTCCCGGCGCCGGAGCGGTCGCTCTCCGCCACGGACCTCCTCTACGGCCGCTACGTGATGCTCCAGAAGGGAAAGAAGAACCACGCCCTCCTCGTGGCCGAGGGCTAATCGCTCGGAGAGGGCTCCTCGAGTTGCCCGCGGGGCAAAGGGGGGCCTCTTCAGGCGATCCCGGGCTCCCGCGAGGAGAGAGGGCGAAGGCGGCACCCGGGGCAGAGCCCCTCCGTCGTGATGTAGACCTCGTGAAGCTCGAACCCCAGGGCCTCGACGAGCGTGTGCTTGAGGAGCGCGACGTCGTCGCACCCAACGTCGAACCGACCGCCGCAGCTCGTGCACAGGAGGATCCACGACATCGAGTGCTCCAGGAAGAGATCCGCCGAAGAGTGGCGGTCGCTCCCGGATTCTACCAGGCGCTTCTACCGAATCTGCTCTTGCAAGGGAGCGAGGGGTCGATCGGCTCTCGCCGGGCGGCCGGGGCCGCCCGGTCCGCGACCCATAAGGGCGCCCGGCCGGGCCGCGGGGCGGCCGCGGGGCGACGCCCCTACGACCGCCCCGCGCAGGCGACCCCTATCGCGCTCGCTCTCGAAGGGGCGCCCCCGGGATGAGGGAGGTCAGGCGAGGTCGAAGCGATCGAGGTTCATCACCTTCTCGAAGGCCGCGACGAAGTCATGGACGAACTTCCTTCGCCCGTCCGAGCTTGCGTAGACCTCGGAGAGGGCCCTCAGTTGGGCGTTCGACCCGAAGACGAGGTCGACCCGCGTGCCGGTCCACTTGAGTTCTCCGGTCCTTCGATCGCGCCCCTCGAACACGTCCTCTGCCTCGGACACCGCCTTCCAGGTCGTGCCCATGTCGAGCAGGTTCACGAAGAAGTCGTTGGTCAATGCCTCCGGCCGCCTGGTGAAGACGCCGTGGGGGGACTGTCCGAAGTTGGCGTTCAAGACCCGCAGGCCGCCCACGAGTACGGTCATCTCCGGCGCGGTCAGGGTGAGCAGCTGCGCCCGATCGACGAGCAGCTCCTCGGCTGACAGGGCGTATCGGGTCTTCTGGTAGTTGCGGAAGCCGTCCGCGACCGGTTCCAGGACGGCAAAGGAGGCCGCGTCGGTCTTTTCCTGGGAGGCGTCCATGCGCCCCGGGGTGAAGGGAACCGTGAGCTCGACGTCCGCGTTCTTGGCCGCCTGCTCGACGCCCGCGCAGCCGCCGAGGACGATGAGGTCGGCGAGCGAGACCTTCTTGCCGCCCGACTGGGCGCGGTTGAAGGCGCTCTGGATCGCCCCCAGGGTCTTCAGCACCTTCGCGAGCCTGGCCGGCTCGTTGACCTCCCAGTCCTTCTGTGGCGAGAGGCGAATGCGGGCCCCGTTCGCCCCGCCGCGCTTGTCCGAGCCGCGGAAGGTGGAGGCGGACGCCCAGGCGGTCGAGACCAGTTCCCCGACGGACAGACCGGAAGCGAGGATCTTGCCCTTCAGGGAGGCGATGTCCCTCTCGCCGATGAGCTTGTGGTTGACCGCGGGGATGGGGTCCTGCCAGATGAGCTCCTCGGCCGGAACCTCCGGGCCGAGATAGCGAGCGCGCGGGCCCATGTCGCGGTGGGTGAGCTTGAACCATGCCCTCGCGAACGCGTCGGCGAACTCCTCCGGGTTCTCGAGGAAGCGCCGGGAGATCTTTTCGTAGGCCGGGTCGAACCGCAGGGAGAGGTCGGTGGTGAGCATGGCCGGTGCCCTACGCTTCGAAGGGTCGTGGGCGTCGGGCACGGTCCCTTCGCCCGCGCCCCCCTTCGGCCTGAACTGCTGCGCGCCGGCCGGGCTCCTCGTGAGTTCCCACTCGTAGCCGAAGAGGTTCTCGAAGAAGTCGTTGCTCCACTTCGCGGGCGTCTTCGTCCAGGTGACCTCGAGGCCGCTCGTGATCGCGTCGCCGCCCTTGCCCGTGCGGTAGCTACTCTTCCAGCCCAGGCCCTGCTCCTCGATCGGGGCTGCCTCGGGCTCGGGCCCGAGGTTCTTCGCGTCGCCGGCGCCGTGGGTCTTGCCGAAGCTGTGGCCGCCGGCGATGAGGGCAACCGTCTCCTCGTCGTTCATCGCCATGCGGCTGAAGGTCTCGCGGATGTCCCGCGCCGCCGCGATGGGGTCCGGGTTGCCGTTCGGGCCCTCCGGGTTCACGTAGATGAGCCCCATCTGCACGGCGGCGAGCGGATTCTCGAGATCCCGGTCGCCGGAATAGCGCTTGTCGCCGAGCCACTTGTCCTCGGAGCCCCAGTAGACGTCCTCCTCGGGTTCAAAGACGTCCTCGCGCCCGCCGCCGAAGCCGAAGGTCTTGAACCCCATCGATTCCAGGGCGACGTTGCCGGCGAGGATCATGAGGTCGGCCCAGGAGATCTTCCGGCCGTACTTCTGCTTCACGGGCCACAGGAGCCTGCGGGCCTTGTCGAGGTTGACGTTGTCGGGCCAGCTGTTAAGCGGGGCGAAGCGCTGGCTGCCGTGCCCCGCCCCCCCACGCCCGTCGCCGGTGCGGTAGGTGCCGGCGCTGTGCCAGGCCATGCGGATGAAGAGGGGCCCGTAGTGGCCGAAATCCGCCGGCCACCAGTCCTGCGAGTTTGTCATGAGGGCCCGAAGGTCCTTCTTCACCGCCGCTAGGTCGAGGCTCCGGAATTCCTTGGCGTAGTTGAAGCTCTTCCCCATGGGGTCGGAGAGGGGCGAGTGCTGGTGGAGGAGGTGTAGCTTGAGCTGCTTGGGCCACCAGTCGAGGTTTTTCGGGCCGCCGCCCGCCGCGCGCTTTGTTTCGGTCGACATGTGCTTCCTCCTTCGTCCTTTTCACACTCGGAGGGCGGGCATGGGGACGGGCCCTTCCACGAGCGTCCTCATGTCCCGCCCCCGCTCTTCTGCCGGGGGCTTTGCCTCTTCCCGGACTGGCAACGGTCGCAGAGGCCTCGCACCTCGACCTTCGTACCGACGACGCGGCCGAGCCTGCGAACCGCGCGCGGGAGGCGCAGGGCGTCGAACTGTGCGCTCTCGAAGTCCCGGGTGAGGCCGCACTTCAGGCACACGAAGTGATGGTGGGAGGAGAGGTTCGCGTCGAAGCGGACGCTGTCCCGGCGCGGGCCCAGGGTGAGGAGGAGGCCGAGATCCCTGAGGAGCCAGAGCGTCCGGTACACGGTGTCGAGGGAGAGGCTCGGCATCCGGGCCTGCACGGCGCGGAACACCGCCTCGGCGTCGGGGTGCTCCACGCTCGCCGCCACCTCGCGGAAGACCTCGAGGCGCTGGTGGGTGAGCTTGAGCCCCGCCTCGCGGACGGCGGCCCTGAGCCCCTCGAGACGGCGCTCGACCTCGGCAGCGTCTACTTTCAGGGTGACTCCGAACTTGGAACTAGTCTAAAGTGGACCTCCGGACCGCGCACAAGTCAACGGGCCAGCCGGGGCGGTGGGCTTGGATGGAGAGCGGCTCCTGCCCCACCCGGGAAGGAGCGTTGCCGTGAAGGGACACCCCGAGATCATCGAGACCTTGAACCACCTCCTCACCGAGGAGTTGACCGCCATCAACCAGTACATCGTCCACTCCGAGATGTGCGACAACTGGGGCTACGCCCGGTTGCACAAGGAGATCGAGAAGATCGCCATCGACGAGATGAAGCACGCCGAGAAGATCATCGGCCGGATCCTCTTCCTCGAGGGCCTGCCCGCGATCGCGAAGCTGAACCCCATCGCCATCGGTCCCGACGTGAAGGCGATCATCGAGAGCGACCTCGGGGGGGAGGCGGACGCCATCGCCAGCTACAACAAGGCGATCAAGAAGGCCGACGCCCTCCTCGACGCCGGCACCCGGGAGATGTTCGAGGACATCCTCGAGGACGAGGAGCGCCACCTCGACTTCCACGAGGCCCGAAGGGACCAGATCCAGCAGATGGGCCTCTCGGTGTTCCTCGTCGACCAGACGAGGGAGTGAGGCGCCCCGAAGGGAGCGGGCCGCTCGCCCGGGCGTCCTCCCCCGGGGCCGCCTACAGGTCCCCGAGCCGCTCCTGCACGCGGACGATGGAGCGGGCCTTCCCGCTCGTCTCGTCGAGGTCGATGAGGGCGCCCTGCAGCCACACGTCCCGCCGCGCCGCCTCGAACGCGGTGGGCCGCTGGGTCAAGAATCGCTCCAGGACGAGCTCCTTCCTCATCCCGATGATCGAGTCGCAGGGGCCGCACATGCCGAGGTCGGTGATGAACGCGGTCCCGCCGGGCAGGATTCTCTCGTCGGCGGTCTGCACGTGGGTGTGGGTGCCCACCACCGCCGAGGCCCGGCCGTCGAGGTAGAGAGCCAGGGCCGCCTTCTCGCTCGTCGCCTCGCAGTGCACGTCGACCACGATGGCGGTCGCCCCGGCGCGGCGGAGCGCCTCCAGCTCGGCGTCCGCCACCCGGAAGGGATCGTCGAGGTTCTTCATGAACACCCGGCCCTCGAGGTTCAAGACCCCGAGCTTGCGGCCGTCGGGGGTGGCGATGACGGCGCTCCCGCGCCCGGGCGTGCCCGGGGGGTAGTTCGCCGGGCGCAAGAGACGGGCGCCCGGCCGCTCGAGGTAGGGAACGATCTCCCGCTTCGCCCAGATGTGGTTCCCGCTCGTGAGCAGGTCGACCTCCGCCGAGAGGAGCTCCTCCGCCAGCTCGGGCGTGACCCCGACGCCGGCGGCGACGTTCTCGGCGTTGGCGAGGACGAGGTCCAAGGCCTCGCGGGCGATGAGCCGGGGAAGGCTCTGTGCCACCGCCTGGCGGCCGGGTTTGCCGAAGACGTCGCCAAGGAAGAGGACCTTCATGCCCTAGGGAGGAAAGAGAAGGGTGCGCGATTCGGTGACGATGGCGTCGAGCCGGGCGTCGTGCGGCTCGAACGGGATCTCTTTCAAGACCTGCACCTCGAAGGCGAGGCCGACCCGCCGCGCCGTCGCCATCCCGGCCAGGGTCGCGTCGTAGAAGCCCCCTCCGCGCCCGAGCCGGTGGCCCTTCTCCGAGAACCCGATGCCGGGGAGCACCACGCAGTCGACCTCCGCGAGCTCGACGGCCACGGCCGAGGCAGGGGGCTCGCGGGCGCCGAACGCACCGCGCACGAGCTCGCGGGGGGTGCAGCGGGCGAACGCCAGGCGGTGCGACCCTCGGAGTGCGCGGGGGTAGACGGTGCGGGCCGAGCCCAAGAGGCGGGAGAGCTCGAGGGCGTCCACCTCGGTCCCGAGAGGCGCGTAGAGCGCCACGAGGTGGGCCTCGGAAACGAAGGGGAAGCGGATGGCCCGCTCGGCGATCCTGCGGGAACGCTCCGCTCGCTCTTCCGTCGAGAGTCGGGCGCGCTCGGCGATGAGGGTGGCGCGGAGGGCGCGCTTGCGCTCGGTGACGGTCTCGATTTCCTCGGTCAGGTCGGGGCCCCTCCGAAAAAAAGCCCCCCGCGTGAGCCGTGTGGCCCGGTTGCTTGGACCTGTATTTCTACAGGTGGGGCACCCGGTTAGCCAGCGTCCGTAGGCTTCTCCCTCGGTGCTGGGAGCTTGCACATGGACGGAGTGGGGTGCTCCGCTTGGATCAAAGTCGGCCCAAACGACGCGAGGCCCAATCACGAACCCGGCAGGGGGCAGCTGCACGATCGCTGTAAAGAGCTAACCCAGCGTAAGGACGCGGGTAATTCACTTCATCGATCCTAGGGAACCGCGCCTTCCCTGTCAAGCGAGCGAGTGCGGGCCAACGGGTAGAATGTCGCGATGGTGCGGGGCCGAAACGCCCTCCTCGCCGCTTTCCCGGCGCGCCGCCCTTTCTCTAAAGGGCGGCGTCCCCTCGGACGCGCCTTGAATTCACCTCTTCCGAGGCTCGGCGCCGCTGTCGATCTTCGTAACGCGAGGGGGTGCGAGGACGCCGGGCAAAGGCTCATGCGAATGGGGCGAAACGGGGAGGCTCTCGCCCATCCGCTCCCGGACGGGGAGAGGCCGCCCGAGTTCTCGCCCCGAAGCGCCACCCCCCATGGCCCTGGGGGTGCCGAGGGCGACCTAGCCGAGCCGGGGCGTAGGTCTCTCCCGAGGGTGCGCCCGTGACGGACGCGGGGCTGCCGCAGGTCCCGGGATACGAGGCGCAGGGGCTCTTGGGCCGGGGCGGGATGGCGGAGGTGTACCGGGCGAGGGTGTGCTCCGGCCCTTCGGCGGGACGGACGGTGGCGCTGAAGCGGCTTCTCCCCGCGCTCGCCCGCGATGCCCAGTACGTGGCGCTCTTCCGTCAAGAGGCGGAGCTCACCCGGCGGCTGCACCACCAGGCCATCGTCGAGGTCCTCGAGACGGGAGTCTCGGGCGGGGTCCCGTTCATCGCCATGGAGTACGTGGACGGACGCAACCTGAAGGAGATCCTCGCTCAGTGCGCGGGGCGGGGGATCCTCCTGCCGGTCGACTTCGCCGCCTACGTCGCCCATGTCTTGGCGGAGGCCCTCTCTCACGCGCACGAGGGCTGGGACGAACACGGGAGGCTCCTCGGGATCGTCCACAACGACGTCTCTCCCTCGAACGTCTTCATCTCTCGCCTGGGGGAGATCAAGCTCGGCGACTTCGGGGTGGCGCGGCTATTGCCGGGGAGCCCGCAGGCCCTGGTCGATCCCGGGGTAACCCGCGCCGCCCTGGCCTCCGGGCCGGGAGCGTTCGGCAAGATCCAGTACCTGGCGCCGGAGCTCTTGCGCGGCGGCCGCCCCACCCCGGCGAGCGACCTCTTCGCGCTGGGAGCGGTCTTCTTCGAGCTGCTCACGAACCGGCGCGCCTTTCCCGGCAGGGACGTGAACGAGGTAGGCCGGAGGATCCTCGCGCCGGAGCGGCCCGCTCCGTCGTCGTTCCGGCCCGAGGTGCCAGTCGCCCTCGATGCGCTCGTCCTCTCCTGCCTGCAGCGGGAGCCCGGCCGGCGCGTCGCAACGGCCTCGGCGTTCGGGGCGGACGTCGCCGCGAGCTACGACCCGGCGGTGGGCACGCCGCTCGCGATCGCGGCGGTGGTCCGCGGGCTCTTCGGCGTAAAGGGGTGAGCTTTAGCCCTCTGGGATCGCCTCGCGCACCCGCGCCACGAGGGGCGGGATCCTCGTGAGGGCCTCCTCGATCTCCAGGGCGGTGGTGGTCCACCCGAGCGAGAACCTCAAGGTGGACCGGGCCTCGGCCGGGGAGAGGCCCATGGCCAAGAGGACCCCGGAGGGACTCGTCGATCCCGAGTGGCAGGCGGCTCCGGCGCTGGCGCAGATGCCCTCGAGGTCGAGCGCCATGAGGAGCGCCTCGGCGTCGGCGCCCGCGAAGGTGAGCGAGGAGGTATTGGGCAGGCGCGGGGCCCCCCCGCCGTTCACCCGAACGTCGGGGATGGCTGCACGCAGTCCTCCCTCGAGCCTGTCGCGCAGCGCCGAGAGCCGCTCCGCCAGGGCGGGCCGCTCGCGGACGGCGACCGAGAGGGCGGCCGAGAGCCCCGCCACCCCGGGCAGGTTCTCCGTCCCGCCCCGACGCCCCCGCTCCTGTTCCCCGCCGAATAGCGGGGAGAGCTTCACCCCGGGACCGACGAAGAGCGCGCCCGCGCCGCGGGGGCCACCGAACTTCTGCCCGGTGATCGCCAAAAGGTCGACCCCCAGCTCCCGCGCGTCGAGCGAAAGCTTCCCCACCGCCTGGACCGCGTCACAGAAGAAGAGAGCGCCCTTCTCGTGTGCGGCGAGGGCAAGCTCGCGGACGGGGAGGACGACTCCGGTCTCGTTGTTGGCGCGCATGGCGCAGGCGAGGGCCACGTCCTCACCGAGCGCGGCCCGGAAGGCCTCGGGGTCGACCTGGCCCTGCCGGTCCACCGGGACGACGGTGAGGGGCGTTCCCTCCCGGGCGAGAAGGCGGGAGAGGGAGAGGACGCACGGGTGCTCTATCGAGGTGACGACGAGCCTCCGCCGTCCACCTTCAGCAGCGAGGAGCGCCCCGCGGAGGGCGGTCGCGGCCGCCTCGGTCCCGCCCGAGGTGAAGACGATCTCGGCGGGCCGCGCGCCCAGAGCCCGGGCTACCTCCGCTCGGGCCCCATCGAGGAGGTCGCGGGCGGCTCGGCCGGCGGTGTGGACCGAGCTCGGGTTCCCGAAGATCCCGAGCGCGCGTTCGACGGCCGCGAAGGCCTCGGGGCGGACGGGCGTGATGGCGTTGTGGTCGAGGTACAGCACCGTGGAGCCGAAAGGAGGGTGGTCGCGGAACGCCCCTCGGCAAGGGGAGGTCGAGCTCTTGCCTAGATGAGCTTTCTCCCCTTGCGGGCGCGCACGCCGAACGCGTCCAGGAAGTCCCGCACCACGAGATCCTTGAGGCGCTTGCGGGCGGCGGGGCCGAGCCCCTTCAAGGGGAGCCTCGCCCCGGCCATGGTCCCGTGGCCCCCGGCCGAGCCGCCCCGCGCCTCGATGACCTCGCGGATGAGCCGGCCCGCGTTCATGCGCCGGTCGCTCGTGCGGATGGAGTAGTAAAGCGCGTCCTCGTACTCCCCGAACGCGAGCGACCACCTCATCTCGCCGAGGGACATGAACCGTTCCGCCACCTCGGCCACCATGTCGGGCGCGTAGATCTCGGCGAGGTCGCACACCACCGAGTCCTCGTAGACGAGGGCCTTCTCGATGGCGAGATGGTACAGGCGGAAGTAGTCGGCGGGCAGCTTCGGGTGCTCGATCTCGGCGAGCGCCTCCTTGTCGACGAGGGGGAAGAGCCAGAGGTAGGCATCCACGTCCTGGGCGGTGGTCTGGCGCCCGAGGTCCCGGGTGTCGGCCTTGATCCCGTAGAAGAGCGCGGTGGCGATCTCGGGCGGGACCTTGAGCCCGCTCGCCCGGAAGTAGCCCACGAGGAGGGTCGAGGTGGCGCCGATGGGGCCTCCCACGTCGAGCACGGGGACGAGGTGCGAGGCCGGCCGCTCCGGGTGGTGGTCGATCACCACGTCGGGGAAGTGGCGCGCCGGCAGGGAGTGGTTTCCCTGCTCGGGCTGGGTGTCGACCATGCAGATGAGGTCGTAGTCGTCGAAGTCGACCCGGGCGATGGGGAGGACGGGCAGCTTCAGCACCTTCACGAGGGCGCGGTTCTCGGACCTTCCGATGATCCCGCCGAACGCCACCTCGGCCTCGACTCCGGCCAGCTTTCCGAGGAGGTAGGCGAGGGCCACTCCGGCGGCGAGCGAGTCCGGGTCCGGGTTGTCGTGGGTGAGGATGAGCGCCCGGTCGTGCCCCCTAGCGTATTCGAGGAGCCGGTCGAGGCGGGAGCGGGTGAGATCCACCTCGCGCGGGTACAAGGACATCCGCGCGGTGCGGACGGCGGGGCGAACGCGGATACCTGGAGGCTCTTCCGAGCGTTCGTTCATGGAAAGGGGGGCCTTCATGAGCGGACGAGGCGGCGAAGCGCCTCGATGTTCTCCTTGAATCTCGAGTCGGTCTCGACGATCCCGGGCGTTTTCGCGAACCGGGTGTCGTTCACGAGGAAGCGGAAGGGAGCGAGGCCCATGGCGCCCCGGCCGATGTGCTCGTGCCGGTCGACCCGGCAGCCGAGCGGCTTCTGGGAGTCGTTCAGGTGGAAGGCGCGGACGTTCTCGAGGCCGATCGTGGCGCCGAGCTCCTCGATGGTCCGGTGGTAGCCCTCCTCGGTGGTGATGTCATAGCCGGCGGCGAAGACGTGGCAGGTGTCGACGCACACCCCGGTCCGGCGCCGCGTCCGGGCGGGCAGGGCGGCCCTGTACTCGGCCACCTGTTCGAACCGCCAGCCCAGGGAGCTTCCCTGGCCGGCGGTGGTCTCGACGAGGAGCCGGGTCTTCCCGGGCACCTTCGCGAGGGCCCGCGCCATGGCCTCGGTGACGAGCTTTCCTCCCCGGGCCTCGTCCTCGTGGCTTCCCGGGTGGAAGATGAGGGCGGAAATCCCGAGCAGCTGGCAACGGAGAAGCTCGTCGGCGAGCGCCGCCCAGCTCTTTTTGCGGATCTCGCGGTCTGCCGCGGCGCAGTTGATGAGGTAGGACGAGTGGGCGGCGACGGGCTTTTTCGTCCGGCGGGCCTCCCCCCGAAACCGCCGCACTTCGTCGTCCCCGAGGGGCCGAGCCGCCCAGCCGCGGGCGTTGCGGGTGAACACCTGGAGGCAGTCGGCACCGTCCGCCTCCGCGCGTGCGAACGCTTTGGAGATTCCTCCGGCGATGGGCTCGTGGGCTCCGAGGAGCATGGAAGGCGCGTACCTATACAATAGCCTGCGGCGAGCCCGCCATGCTCGGCCCAGCACGTGTCCCGTACGAGAGAAATGCTAAGCAATTCAGTAGCTTGTACCTATAGCCCGGCGGCCACCAAGGGTCGTTCGCCCCTTCGGCTCACACGCTCCCACCAGTTCGGGCGCGGCCGTGCGCCGCAGGCCTAGCCCGTGGGCGGGTCCCCGTCTTACCGCTGGCCACCGCTGCTCGCGTTCCTGCGCCGCGCCCTGGCCGGGGCCTCCGCGAAGACCTTCTCCGCCTGGGAGAGCGCGTTGTCGAGCGCCTCGATGGTGAGGTCGCGCAGGGCTGCCTCGGGCAGGCGCAGGGACTCGTAGTAGCGCTGCCGGTCGGTGGCGTGGATGATGACGGGGAGCCCAAGCCCCGAGTGCAAGAGGACGAGGTTCCCGAGGAGCCGGGCCACTCGCCCGGAGTTCTCGGTATAGGGGAACACCTGCATGAAGCCGTGGTGGAGCCGGGTGGCCCTCTGGATGGCGTGGGCGTTCCGGAAGTCGGCCGTGTCGCAGGAGTCGAAGAGCTTCTGGAGCGCGGGGACGATCCGGGCCGGCTGGGCGATATCGTGGAAGTAGGCCCGGTGGAGGGGCATGTCCCTCCTGTACTCGGCCACGCCGCGGCCCTCGATCCCCTGGCCCAGGGTCTCGTAGAGCCGGCGGGCGAGGGCCGGGGTCAGCTTCAGGCGCTTGGCCTTCGCCTCCTCGCGGACCTGGTCCATCGCCACCTTGTGGTTGCGGATCTCGACGAGGGCGCTCACGAAGGTCGCGTCGGTGAGGACGGGCTGGGCGAGCGCGGCGGTCAGCTCCTGGCTCGAGTAGACGACGCCCTCGAGGGCGTTCTCGTGGTAGAGCCAGGAGAGCTCGTACCTGCGCCGGAATTCGCTCGCGAACTCCGGGTCGGCGTGCATCCGCTCGGCCAAATCCTCCATACGATCGTCGATGTCGACGTATCGAGTCCGCATCTTCGCTGTCTCCTGGACGAGAGGCCCAAGGCAAGAAAGCCGGCGCTCTCTTTGCGGCGGGGGCTCTCGGGCTCTGGAGCCCCCAGCACGCCATTGTGAAAGGCCGCGAAAAGTCCGGCGAATCTAGACCGCCGCTCGGTCGAAGGTCAACAAGTTTGACCTCTTACCGCATCTAAACTCGCAAACGAGCGCCTTTCTTCCAGGGCGAGGGAGCTTCAAAAAACCGCACGTTGGCCGAAGCAACGAGTTCCTCCCCAGGAGAGACCTCCTAGCTGGCCGCCTCGTAGGCGGTAAGCCATTCGCGGTATTTCGGCTCCTCCCCCCGCACGGCCCGGAAGAACACATCCTGGATCCGCTTCGTGACCGGTCCGGGCTCGCCCTTCCCGATGCGGCGGTTGTCGACCTCCCGGACCGGGGTGACCTCGGCTGCGGTGCCGGTCAAGAAGAGCTCGTCCGCGAGGTACATCGTGTCCCGGGTGAACTTCTCCTCCACGAAGGGGACCCCGAGGTCGCGCGAGATCCGAAGGACCGAGTCCCGGGTGATCCCGGCGAGCACCGCGGAGGAGAGCGGCGGGGTCCTCATCACCCCGCCCTTCACGACGAAGATGTTCTCGCCCGCGCCCTCGGAGACGTAGCCGTCGGTGTCGAGGAGGATGGCCTCGTCGTAGCCGGCGAGGGAGGCCTCGCGGGTGGCGAGGAAGGAGTTCACGTACTGGCCGGTGATCTTGGCCCGCACCATCGAGACGTTCACGTGGAGGCGGGAGAAGGACGACACCTTGGCCCGGATCCCGCGCCGCAACCCATCCTCCGAGAGGTAGGCGCCCCAGGGCCAGGCGGCCACGATCACCTGGATCGGGTTCTGCGCCCCGACCCCGAGGGCGCCGGCTCCGGTGAAGGCGAGGGGGCGGATGTAGCCCGCGGGAAGCCGGTTCGAGCGCAGGACCTCGAGGCAGGCCTCCTCGAGCCGCTCGGGAGGGAAGGGGATCTCGATCATGAGGATGTGCGCCGAGTCGTAGAGCCTCTGGATGTGCTCCCTGAGCCGGAACACCGCCGAGCGGCCGTCCGCAGTCTTGTAGGCGCGGATCCCCTCGAACACGCCGATGCCGTAGTGGAGGGCGTGGGTGAGGACGTGGACCTCGGCAAGGTCGAAGGGGACGAGCTTGCCGTCCATAAAGAGCGTGTTTGCTTTGATCATCGGGTGCGATCCCCGTCGAGTGGGCCCTGAAACATGCCTCACGGCCGGCGGGCAGTAAATAGCCGTAGCGCCGCGCCGGCGCTTGAGGGGGCTTTGGCTCGGTCCCTCGGCCTTTGGTCCGGGGGAGCTGACCGCGATCAAGCTCCGGGGACGATGAGGGTCCCGAAGCTCCGGGCCGGCAAGAGCGCGTCCCAGGCGCGCCCGCCGATCTTGACGCGCATGGTCCGCTCCACGTCGCCCGGGTTGACGAGCTCGACGGCGATGGTCCCGTCGGGGCGCAAGAACCCGAGCGCGTCGTTCGTGCCCGAGCCCTCGAGAAGGACCGCCCCGGGGCCGGCGAAGCGGCTGAACTGCTCGAGGGCGTGGAACATGGGGGTGTAGGTCACCTTTCGCGTCTTCTTGTCGACCACCACCGCCGAGTTCTGGGGCCAGGGGCGCTCGGCGTCGATGCTCTTTCCGGTCTCGTCGAGGACGATGTTCCGGATGGTGTAGACCTCCGCGCCGCCGTAGAGGTACCGGCGCACCCTCCGCCAGGTCTCGAGCGCGTAGGCGAAGTCGTTCTGCGGCCTCTCGGGGTCGAAGCCCCGCTCCCAGGCGTGGTTGCCGCAGTCCCCCTCGGTGTGCCAGACCGGGAGCCCCGGGACGATCCGGCGGGCGGGGCCGGCGATGGGAAGGCCGTCCCACTGCACCCCCAGGGCGACGACGAAGGGCCGGGCGGAGGGGTCTTGGAGGACGGCCAGCGCATGGGCCTCCTCCTCCGGCGCGTTGAAGGTCCCGAGCATGACCTTCGCCCCGGTGTTCCGCCGGGCCAGGGTGGGGCCGAGGTGGTCGCGGACGAAGGTCCTGAACTGGGCAGGCTCCCAGCGGCAGGAGGGGTAGTGGGTCTCGGCGTAGGGCTCGTTCTGGACGGCGATGGCCTCGACGGGGATCCCGAGGGTCCGGTACGCCTCCACGAACTTGGCGAGGTAGAGGGCGTACGCGCCGTAGAGGGCGGGGTCGTCCCGCATCCTCCCGGAGTCGAAGGCGCGGTTGTCCTTCATCCAGGGCGGGGGGGAGAAGGCCGAGGCGAAGAAGCGCAGGCCCGGGTTCAGGGCCTGCGCGGCGCGAACGTAGGGGATGAGCGCCTGCTCGTCTCGGGCGATCGAGAACCGCTCCATCCGCAGGTCTCCTGGAGACTCGGCGAGCGCGTAGCGCGAGAGAGAGTAGTCGGTCGACCCGACGGGGAGGCGGCCGAAGCCGAGGGAGAGCCCCTCGCCCGGGGCGAAGATCCGCCGAAGCACCTCCTTGCGTTCCTCGGGCACGAGCGGCCGGAGGGCTTCCCAGCCCTTCTCGCTGAAGGCCCCGCCAAAGCCGGCGATGGCCTGGCGTTTCAGGGCGGGGAAGACCTCGAAGGAGGCGGCGCGGGCCTCGGCGGGGTGGACCGGGGCGGGGACGGGCTCGGCGGCGCCCGGGCCGGAGACGAGGAGCGTCGCCTCGAGCCTGGGCGAAGCCGGCGGCGCGGGCGCGTGCGGGGAATTCCCCGCCGCGCACGAGGTCAAGAGGAGGAGGCCGGCGATCGACGGGACCGGGCCGAGGAAGTCGCGGGGCGCCATGGAATCCTCCTGGGGAGGAGCACGCGCGCGGCAGCCGGAGGCGGCTCTCGCCCCTCGGTTCGACTCTACACTTCGAGGGGAAGAGGTAAAGGCCGTGAACGCGGGTCCTCACCCGCGCGGCGCCGCAAACTTCCGCACCATGTGGGCGAGGAACGGCAGGTCTGGGTGAAGCTCCGCCTTGCCGTCGTTCACGGCGCGCTTCAGCTCCAGGGCGTCGGGGACGATGTCGGCCGGCGAGAGCACCCGCTGGAACGAGCGGTGGAGGTGGATGAAGGGGCGGTTGAAGGCCACGCTTGCCGCGGCGAGTTGCTCGAGGCCGTACCACAGCGGCTGGGTGAGCTTCGGGGCGAAGCCCTCGAGGGCGAGGACGAAGGCGTTTCGCGATCCGATCTGGCCGCCCTCGACCGCGGCCCAGGCCGCCCGGGCGGGGAGGTTGTCCACGAGCCCCCCGTCCACCAGGCGGAAGAGATCCTCCCTCAAGAAGAGCCGGTCGAGCAGGGCGTGCATCCGCTCGTCCTCGCGCAGGACGTCGTAGTGGATGACGCCCGGGAGCGCCGAGGAGAAGCCCACCGCATCGATGGCGTCGAAGTCGCGGGTCTCGGGGTCCGCGCCGAGGTAGAGGGGGACGAGCCGGTCGCGCTGGGCGAGGAGCTCGCCGAGGGCCTTCAGGACGTCGCTCGTCACGCGGGAGAGGACCGGGCTTTTGTCCTCGCGGTCGGACAGGTCGAGGAGGTGCTCGTAGTAGCTAGGGTCGCGGGGCAGGGCGCCCTTGCGGACCCCGGTGACCGCCACGAGCAGGGGGACGGCGAGCTCCCCGAGGGTGAGCGGGTGGCCGTCCGGCCCCCGCATGAGCTCGCCGATGGCGGCCCTCAAGTAAAGGCGCATGGCGGCGGGGAGGCCGTAGCGCGACTCGCCCTCCAGAAACCGGAACAGGGTCCGGAAGGTGAGCTTTGAGAGGACCCGGTCCATCTCCGCGGCGTGCCACCTCGGGCGGCGCGCCCGGAAGAGGGCCAGGGCGGCGCCCATGCTCGTGCCGGCGAGCAGCCGCGGCGAGAGCCCGTACCGGTCCAAGAGCTGGAACGCGCCCAGGTAGCTGTAGGCCACCCCGCCCCCGCCGCCGCACACCACCACGAGCGCCTTCTCGCACACCTCGCGGTCGAGTGCGGCGCGCCCGAGCCGTCCCCCGGAGAGGGCGACCGCCCGGTCGCGGCAGAGAAGGGCGCGGGGCAAGAGGGCGGCGGCGAGGCGGCTCACCGCGGGCCGGTCGAGGCCGGTGGGCGAGGTGAAGGCGGGGAGGGCGGTCCGGACGTCCTCCCGGAAGGGGAGGATCGCGGGGCCG
>Ga0335071_10000535_pt1 | contig 42074 bp, 38 predicted proteins | sample Lox_Sample_15_FD_206724 | JGI IMG/M metagenome (GOLD analysis project Ga0335071, IMG submission 206724) | Soil microbial communities from Loxahatchee National Wildlife Refuge, Florida, United States - Lox_Sample_1.5 | ecosystem: Environmental > Terrestrial > Soil > Wetlands | place: USA... | reverse complement strand
CGTCGCATTGATGGTGGCGGTAGGGACCATCAGGACACCGTCCCGGCGCCTAATGCTCTGGGTGACAACGAAGCTCGCGGCGGGCAGGCCCGCGGGTACTCGATGGCCGACGACGATTGCCGGCCTAACGCCCAAAAAACACGAACACGCGGTAGCCGTCGGACGGCTACTCGCGCGTTTTCCAGCTCGGGAATTCGGGCTATAAAATTCGGTGATTCGCCCTGCCGACTTGGTACCCCGCCGGGAACGACTTCTCGATGACCTGCAGCTGGTGGTCCACTCTGGACTCGAGTTCGAGGACCACGCAGCTGTCGCCGACGGCCTTCGATTCCAGAACTATGTACCGCTGACCACAATCGGTGATCGGGTCGCCCGAGTGTAAATTCTCGACCGGCACCGACTCCGGGGTTCCGTCTGACTCCATCCATGACACGTTAGGTCAATTCCCCGAGCGAGGGAATAGACCCTATGTGTCGCCGGCCCCCGGCTGCTTGAAGAACACGCTGACGCGAGAGATCAGTCCGTCGCGGCGCTGCTCGAACACGATGCACTCGGGCCACTGTTTGAGAATGCCGTCGATCTCGAATGCCTCGGTCAACTCTACGTACGACAGGCGAGCGTTGACGTGCGAAATCCGCTGCACCTCGACCCGGTGGCCGCGCAAATTGGTGAGGACCTTGCGCAGGTATGCGACATAGTGCTGCTTGCCCTCAACGACGTCACAGAACGGGCCCTCCCGGGTCAAGCCTTCGTCGGCGATCGTGGTGGCAAGACCGTCCCAATCGTGCGCGGCCAGGCATTCCAAGTAGCGTTCGACCACGCCGGTGCCCGGTGCGGTCACGTCGGTGACTCCACGGAAAACACAGTAAGCGAACCCAGCAAACGGGGAGATACCTTCGCCAAAGTGCTGCGCCGCGGCGCGCGATGCAATCGAGAATGGTGCGATGAGCGGACCCAGCGCACCGGCTTCGCCGCCCGCGGCGCCGAGTTGCTACCGGCATCCGGGCCGCCCGACGTATGTCCGGTGCAACCGGTGTGAATGCTATATCTGCGGCGACTGCATGCGTGATGCGGCCGTTGGTCACCAGTATGTGGACTGCGTCCGGGCGGGCGCCCGGACCGTGCGACAGCCCACGACACGCTTCGGCGGTCGCCAGCGGTCGGCCACTCCTGTAGTCACCTACGCTTTGATCGCGATCAATGTTCTGGCATTCGTCCTGGAGATGACGTCGCGGAATCTGGAAAAGCAGCTCACGCTGTGGCCGCCGGCGGTCGCCGAAGGCCAGTTCTACCGCCTGGTGACCTCGGCGTTCTTGCATTACGGGCCAACGCATTTGCTGTTGAATATGTGGGCGCTGTACGTCGTGGGCCCACCACTCGAGATGTGGCTGGGCCGACTGTGATTCGGCGCACTGTATGCACTGAGCGGGCTGGGGGCTCGGTGCTGGTCTATTTGCTTTCGCCGCTCAACACGGCGACAGCGGGAGCGTCGGGAGCGATCTTCGGCCTTTTCGGTGCCATCTTCGTGGTAGGGAAGCGGCTGTCCTTGGACGTCCGCTGGGTTGTCGCGGTGATCGTCGTCAACTTGGTCTTCACCTTCGCTGTTCCGGCGATCAGTTCACAGCGGATCAGTTGGCAGGCGCATGTGGGCGGGCTGGTTACGGGTGCGGTGGTCGCAGCGGCCTACGTCTATCCGCCAAGGGAGCGCCGCAACCTGATCCAAGCCGCGGTGACCATCTTCGTGTTGGCCGTGTTCGTGGTGGTGCTGATCTGTTGGCGCACCGGTCAATTGCGCGCGGAATTGTCCATATGAGCTGGTGGGTCTCCCATGCCGAGCGAACGCTGTCCGAAGCGGTGCCGGCGCCACCCGACGAAGTCCGCAACTTCTACGTGGATTTGGGCAACATCAAGCTCGTGCACCCGCTGATCGGGTCCGTGCACGCGACATCGCGCACCGAAACGACGGACGGGTACGTGCAGGGCTACCAGGTAGTGGATCGGATTCCCTTGGGCCCGTTCACTATGCGGATCACCTACCGGGCGCGGCTGCATGTCCGCGCCGGTGGCGATGTGCTGACCGAGGCCGATCAGTCACTCGGCGTGCGGCTGCGCGGCAAGGTGAGCTTTGCACCGGTCGACGGCGGGACCTGCATCACCGAGCAAATACGGATAGCCGCACCCCGACCGCTGGCCCCGCTGACCACGCGCGAGGCGGTCAAGGCGCACGTCGAAATGCTGGCGGGCATCCGGCGCCACTTCGAATCCCGCTGAATCGCTGGGTTGCCCAGGAGCCGGCGAACTCGATGATGCCGCGAATGTTGCGGCCCTCGCGCAGGTCCGCGAATGCCTCGTTGATCTCGTCGAGCCGGTAGTGCCGGGTGACCAGCTCGTCGAGTTTCAACGCGCTGGCCTGATATAGCGACAACAGCATCGGCACGCTCGTGCGTGGATTCATCCCGCCGTAGAGCGCTCCCCTGAGTTTTTTGGCCGACAGCGTGATCTCCTGCAGGACCAACGGAACCGGGGGCTCAGTGAAAGGGTGATGCCGGTGAGAACGCACATCCCGCCCTTGCGAAGCAGCTTCATCGCCAGCGGGATCAAGTCCACATGCACAACGCCGGGACTGACGAACGCGGTCGGCCATGACGCCGGCGGTGATCTCCTTGACCAAAGGTAGCGCCTCCTCGGCGGAAGCGGCGGTATGCATGGCACCGAAGAATTTGGCCGAATCCCGTTTGGAGTCAACCGGATCCACTGCGATGACGTATTTGCGGCGACGGCGCGCGCACCTTGCAAAGCGTTCATCCCGACACCACCGGTGCCGATGACGACCACGGTGTCGCCGGGTTCGGTGCCTGCCGATATCGTCGCGGAGCCCCAGCCGGTGCTCACACCGCACGACACGAGCGAGGCGGCATGGAAGGGTATCGTGTCGTCGATCTTGATGACGGGCCTCTCCGACAGCACCGCATATTCGGCGAACGTGCCGAGTTGCCCGTAAGCCAAGAGGTTTTCGTCACCGAGATGCCGGCGGCACGTCCCGTCGGTGGGCATCTCCCTCACGAACAGGCTCGCACCGATATTGCAGATGTAGCTTGACCGTTCACGCAAAACGGGCAATTGCCGCATGCGGGAATGAACGAGAGTGCCACGCGGTCGCACGGCTGCCCCGTCGTCACGCCCGGCCCGATCTCGGCGATGACACCGGCACCCTCATGACCACTGCTGCGGGAACCAGTCCGGCGCCGGCTGACCGCTTGCGGCCAGCACCTCGGGGGTCGGCACCACGTCGCCGGTAAACAAGTGGTCGTCGGAACTCCGCCGTTACTGCGCGTAGCCCAAGGTGCACTTGATTTCCAGATACTCGTGGAAGCCGAACTCGCTCCACTCGCGACCGTTGCCGCTGTGTTTGTAGCCGCCGAACGCCGCGTTTATGTCGAAGGCATGGTTGATCGTGACCCAGCCGGCGCGGATCTTGCGGGCCACCTCTCGGGCCTTGTCGAGGTCGGCCCCCGAGACATAGCCGGCCAGGCCGTAATCGGTGTCGTTGGCGATCTGCACGGCCTGATCGATGTCGTCATAGCCGAGGATGCACAGCACCGGACCGAAGATCTCCTCGCGCGCGATCGTCATGTCATTGCTGACGTTGGCGAAGACGGTCGGCTTGACGTAATAACCCTTGTCCAGCCCTGGCGGCCGGCCCGGGCCGCCGGCGACGACCGTCGCGCCCTCGTCGATGCCCGTCTGGATCAGGCGTTGGACCTTTTCGAATTGCGCCTTCGAGGCCACCGGTCCGATGGCGGTCTTGTCTTCGGGGCTGCCCACCTTGACGTGTTCGGCGACCCCACGCGCGATGTCGATGGCCTCGGCCATCCGCGAATTCGGCACCAGCATGCGCGACGGCGCGTTACAACTCTGCCCGGTATTGGGCATCATGTTGACCACGCCGGCGCGGACGCTGTCGGCGAAGCCTGCGTCGTCGAGGACGATGTTGGGGCTCTTGCCGCCGAGTTCCTGAGTCACCCGCTTCACCGTCGGGGCGGCATTCCTGGCCACCTCGACACCGGCGCGCGTGGACCCGGTGAACGACACCATGTCGACGTCGGGATGGCTGGCCAAGGCCACGCCGACCCCGGGGCCGTCACCGTTGACAAGGTTGTACACCCCGGCCGGAACGCCCGCCGCATCGAGAATCTCGGTGAAGATGTAGGCCGAGAAGGGCGCCACCTCGGACGGTTTCAGGATCATCGTGCACCCGGTCGCCAACGCCGGGTACACCTTGACCGCGATTTGGTTGAGCGGCCAGTTCCACGGCGTGATCAGCCCGCAGACGCCGATGGGCTCCTTGGCGATCAGCGTTGCCTCGTGTTGTTCTTCGAATGGAAAGTTCTTCAGCACGTCGATCGCCGTCACCAGATGACCCAGCCCGAGTTGGACCTGCGGGCCGGCGGCCAGCGCGGGCGGCGCGCCCATTTCCTCGGTGACCGCGTCGGCGAGATCACCTGCACGCTTGCCGTATTCGGCGAGGATCGCCTCCAGCAGATGGAGGCGCTGTTTGCGACTGCTCTGCGACCAGCCGGCGAAAGCGCGCCGGGCGGCGTTGACCGCCACGTCGACGTCGGCGGCCGAGCCGAGCGAGATCTTCCCGGCGACCTGCTCGGTCGCCGGGTTCTCGACGTCAAATGTGTTGGGCCGCACCGGGTCGACCCAGCGGCCGTCAATGTAGAACTTCAAGTACTCCCGCATGACTCCTCCTTATTGCTTACTGGGTGCCTTCTGCGTACCAGGTGCGGAATTCGCCGTAGTTCGGCATCTCCTCCGAGTTGGCCTTCGGGTCGATGCACACGTGCACGACGGCGGTCCGGCCGCTGGCGTATCCGCGCTTGATCGCCGGACCGATCTCGTCTTCCTTTTCGACGTATTCGCCGTGGCAGCCGAAGCCTTCGGCGATTTTGTCGAAGCGCACGTCCTTGCTCCAGTGCACACCGGGCTGCGGTGACGGCTGGTCGAACGTGCGCTTGTAGACGCCGACCTCGAGACCCCACTGGTGGTCGACGCCGACGACGCAGACCAGCGGCAGCTCTTGACGTGCGGCGGTCTCCAGTTCGGCGATGTGGAACATGAACGAGGAGTCGCTGGTCAGCAGCATCACCGGCCGCTTGCCGCCGTCGGCGACCGACGCGCCGACGGCATAGGGCAGGCCGGTGCCGAGGTGGCCGAAGTTCTGATTCCAGATGACGTCGTGCGGCTTGGCCAGCGAATAGGTCCATTGAAAGATGACCGTCGCGCCGCCGTCGCGGACCATGATGCCCTCGGCCGGAAAGGCTTTGGTGGCCTCGACCACGAAGCGTGCGGGGTGGATCGGGTTGCGGCCGCTGGGCGCTGTCTCGGCCAATTCGGCAAGCTGGTCGGCGTCCTGTTTGATCCAGCGCGCAAGCTCGACCGACGGTGAACGCGGGCTGTCCTTCAACGCATCGACCAGCTGGGGCAGCACGCCGCGCAGATCTCCCACCAGCGCGACCTCTACCGCCCGGTTGACGCCGATCGCCATGGGGTCCTGCTCGACGTAGATCCACTTGCGGGTGGCGTTGTTCTGCGCCCAATGGCGCGTTGTGCCGTAATGAACCGGCTCGCCGAGTTCCGTGCCCAGCGCGATGCACAGGTCCGACGCGACCACGGCTTCGACTGCCGCGGAGGAAAAGCCGTAGGGGAAGGTGCGATCTTCCAGGCCGGGAATGAACGAGGTGCCACCGGATGTCTGGATCACCGGACAAGCCATCAGGTCGGCCAGCTCCTGCACCGCCGCCCCGGTGCGTGACGTGTGCACTCCGTGGCCGACCAGCAGGATTGGGTTCTTCGCCGCGCGCACCAGCCTGGCCGCCTCGGCGATCTCCCGGGCGCCGGCCCCATGGTTGACGAGGCGGTACGCGCTCGGAGGCAGGGGATCTGGGACGTCCAACTCTTCCAGAATCACATGGGATGGGAACTCGACGTAGGCCGGGCCGGGCGTTGTCGACATCGCGCGCCGAATCGCCTCCCGAACGATCTCGTCGGTCTGGTTCGCGTATTCGATGGAGGCGCTATACTTCACCGTGGGCGCGAAAAGGGCTTCCTGGCGGACGAATTGGATGCGCCCACGCCGGACCCGTCGCTCGGTGATACGGGCCCGCTGGCCGCCTAGGAAGACGACCGGCGAGTTCTCCACCTTGGCGCACATCATCGCCCCGGCGATGTTGGCCACGCCTGGCCCCAGCGTGCCGATGCACAACCCGGGCTTGCCCGTCATCCGCGACACGGCTTCTGCCATGAACCCGGCGCAGCCTTCGTGGTGGGGCGAGACGACGGACCAGCCGCGCGAGTCCGCCTCGAGGAACATGTGCACGAAGTTCGGGTCCGGGATCCCGAACAACGTGTTCACCCCCTCGGCCTCGAACAAGTCGAGGATGCGTTTGTAGACGGGCACAGCCATTCCTACTCCCTTCCCTCGCGAGCAGACGCAAAAGCACCATTGGACTGGTCATTTCGGGGGCTTTCACGTCTGCTCGCGCCAAGTTCGGCGAGCACTTCTGCGGTGTCGGCTCCGAGCTCCGGCGCTGGGCCCGCAACGCGACCCGGTGTCCGGGAGAACCAGGTGGGTATGCCCGGGAAGCGCACGGCGCCATGCGGGGTATCCACGGTCTCGAACATGCCGACGGCGTTCAGATGCGGATCGTCGAACAGCGCGCTGGGCGTATTCAGTGGCGCCGCCGGTATCTCGAGGTCGCGGAACAGCGCCAGCCACTCCTGCGTCGACCGCTGCTTCAGCGTCTCGGCCACCAACCCGTAGACGGCGTCGATCTGGCGCGCGCGCTGTTCCAACGTTGAGTACAGCTCACTGGCCCACGGCGGCCGCACGGCGCCCATGAACGCGTTCCAGTGCTTGTCGTTGTAGATCAACGCGGCGATGTAGCCGTCACTGGTGCGATATGGACGACGGTTGGGCGCCACGGTGCGCGGGTACACCGCCGGCCCCAGGGGCGGGTCGAACAGGGCGCCGTTGGCGTGTTCGACGAGCATGAAGGAGGCCATGGTTTCGAACATGGCGACCTCGACTTCTTGCCCCTCGCCGGTGCGCTCGCGGTGGTACAAGGCCATGGTCGTCGCATAGAGCGCCGTCAACCCGGCGACCTTGTCGGCCATGATGGTTCCGACGTAGTCGGCCTCGCCCGTCAGTTGCTGTTGCACCGCGGGCAGGCCGCACTCGGCCTGAATTGTGTCGTCGTAAGCGGGCCGGTCTCGTTCAGGTCCGCGGCGCCCGTACCCGTAGCAATTGGTGTAAATGATCGCCGGGTTGATCGCGGCGACGTCGTCGTAGGCAAAGCCGAGCTTGGCGATCGCCTTGGCGCGCATCGAGTGGATGAACACGTCCGCGGTTTCGACAAGCGCACGCAGCGCTTGTGTTCCAGGGTCGGATCGCAGGTCCAGAACGACGCTGCGCTTGCCGCGGTTGACGTTGACGAACACCCCGCTCATGCCCGGTGCGGGGCCGACGGAGATGTAACGGGTGTTATCGCCCTGTGGCGGTTCGACTTTGATCACGTCGGCGCCCATATCGGCCATTATCTGCGTGCAGTACGGTCCCATCACCATTGCGGTGAGGTCGATTACCCGCACACCGGCCAGCGGGCCCGTCCAGCTAGCCACGAAGCACGCCTCGATCGGTGGAACGGTGTGCGAGGTCGAAGCTGTAGCGGATGTGCTGGCCGTGACCGTCGGGAACCACCGGAAAGACCAGCGGCACCTGGATGTTTCGAATCGCATCGAGATGCTCGCCAACGTCCTCGACCGTCCACGCCGGCCGATGCACGCCGGGGCTTTCGGCGGTGACCGCCCGCGCCACCCGGCCCGCCAGCGCGATGAACACCTCCCCGGTGACCGAACAGGTTTCGTGGGCGAGCCAACCCACCACGGGCGCAACCAGGCCTGGGCCCATCGGTGGGTAGGCCGACGTGTCGATACCGGCGGCCATTCTGGTCAGCGCGGCCGGCACGATCACGTTGCATGCCACGCCGTCGGCCGCGCCTTCGAGCGCGGCGACATTCGACAGCCCGATCACGCCGGCCTTGGCGGCCGCGTAGTTGGCCACATCGTGGTTGCCGTACAACCCGGCTATCGACGACGTGAGCACGATGCGTCCGTAGCCCGCATCGCACATCACGGGGAAGGCGGGCCGCAGGACGTGGAAGGCGCCGCGCAGGTGAACATCCAGCACCGCGTCGAAGTCCTGGTAGCTCATCTCTTTCAGCGATGCGCGGCGCACGATCCCGGCATTGTGGATGAGGATGTCGACGCGGCCGTACGTATCGAGTGCCGTGTCGATGATCGCCTTGCCGCCAGCTGCGGTGGCCACCGAGTCGGTGCTGGCGACGGCTTGACCACCGGCAGCGAGGATCTCACGCACGAGATCGCATGCCGGACCGGTGTCGGTTCCGTCGCCCGCGAGGCCGCCGCCTGGATCGTTGACGACAACTTTCGCCCCCTGGGAGGCGAGCAGCATGGCGTAGGAGCGGCCAAGCCCTCGGCCAGCTCCGGTGACGACGGCCACCCTGCCGTCAAATCTCAAGTCAGTCATCTGTGTTCGTCAGGACCAGACCGTCGAGGTCGCCTTTGGCTCGCCATCGCGTGAGTAGTTCGTCGAACGCGTAGAAGCCTGGCATGTAGGGATCGCCGATGGCCGAGCGGATGCCCTCGCCGCCACCGCCACCCTCGTTGTTGTAGTAGCCGGGCGTGCAGGACACCGCGAATTCCGGGTTACCCATTGAGGTTTCGCGGATCGTCCTGACCCAGCCGTCTTGAGCTTCCTGGCTCGGCTCGACGGTCGTCGCGCGGCGCGCCATCGCCTCGGAAATGATGTAGGCGATGTGTTCGGCCTGTTGCTCGAGCATCGCGGTGGTGTTTCCCGCCACCCCGCCCTGAATGAAGCCGGTGAAGAACTGGTTGGGGAAGCCCCGGCTGGTCATCCCGTGGAGCGACTTATAACTGTCGCGCCAATGATCGAAGAGCGACAGGCCGTCGCGGCCCTCGATCACATCGACCGCATACCGGCGGCTGATGTCCGTGGTGATCTCGAAACCGCTGGCGAAGATGACGCAGTCGACTTCGTACTCAACGCCGTTGGCGACGATCCCGTTCTCGGTGAGCCGTTCCATGCCTTTGGATTCCGACACGTCGACCAGCGTAACGTTCGGGCGGTTGAACGTAGGCAGGTACTCGTCGTTGCTGCAGGGCCGCTTGCACATGAATCGGTAGTACGGTTTGAGCGCTTCGGCGGTCTCCGGGTCGTCGACGAGGTCCTCGACGCGGCGCCGCAACCGCTCCATCATCTTGTAATCCTCTTCTTCACGCATCGCCATGATCTGCTCGACGGTCAGTGCGGCGGGATCCTCGGCGGCCGCGACCCGCGCGGTCAGATTGCGCCCGAGCTCGGTCCAGAAATCGCAGACCATATCCGGCTCGTCGAACACCACACCTTCCCCCAACGGTGACCACCGGTGAAAGTTGCGCTTGCGTTGCTCCTGCCAGCCCGGCTGCAGGGAGGCCGCCCACTGCGGGTCGGTCGGCTCGTTACCGCGCAGGTCCACCGACGACGGCGTGCGCTGAAAGACGTAGAGGTGCTGGGCGTCTCGGCCCAGGTGCGGAACCAGCTGCACGCCGGTCGCACCGGTACCGACGAGCGCCACGCGCTTGTCGTGCAGTTTGTGCAGTCCGCCGTTGGCGTCTCCGCCGGTGTAGTCGTAGCCCCAACGGGCGGAGTGGAACATGTGTCCCTTGAAGTCCTTGATACCGGGAATGCCCGGCAGCTTCGGCCGGTTGAACGAGCCCTGCGCCATCACCAGGAAGCGGGCGCGAATGTGGTCACCGCGGTTGGTGCTCAACCGCCAGCGCTTGATCGTTTCATCCCAGCGCGCCGCGCACACCTGGGTGGACAGGATCGCGCCGTCGTAGAGGCCGAAATGCTTTGCGATGCGCCGGCAGTGCTCATAAATCTCGGCGCCGTCGGCGAACTTCTTCGACGGAATGTAGTTGAGTTCTTCCAGCATCGGGATGTAGCAGTAGGCGTCGTTGTCGCACTGGATGCCGGGGAATCGATTCCAGTACCAGACGCCGCCGAAGTCTCCGCCCATCTCGATGATGTGCACGTCGTCGACAGCTGCCTTCTTGAGGTAGGCGCCGGCCAGCAGCCCGGTGATGCCGCCGCCGAGCACCGCCACGTCGATGTTCTCGTCGATCGGGGTGCGCGGTGTCACCGGCGTGTGGGGATCGACCTCGGCGAATTCCGCGAAGTCGTCCTTGAGTTCCAGGTACTGCTTCGAGCCCTCCGGACGCAGCCGCTTGTCGCGCTCGTACAGATACTTCTTCCGCAGCGCGTCGATGTCGATGTCCTCCGGCGTCTGCGTTGGGCCACATTTATCGAACATGGTCATCTGTCTCCTAGGCCTGATGGTGCCGACCCGCGGCGCCCGGCGCCAGCGCCGCGCTTGCGGTCGGCACTAAAGCTCCTGCGGTTCGCCGGTGCCCATGTACTTCGACAGTTGGTAATGGAGGTTGACAATGCTTCGCTCCCGATAGGGATTGGGCTTGGTCCCCGGAAAACCCAGGGACTTCATGCCGCGTTGCACCGCCGCCATGTTGGAGAAGTCCTGAGGTAGGACCGAGCGCCACCGGGGATCGCCGACCGGTGTGTACTCCCATTCCGTCTGGGGCTCTTGGCCTTTCGGGTAAAGCTCGAAGACCGACACCTCGAAGATGCACTTGTCGGGGCTGTAGCTGGGGTGCGGCCGCGCGCCGTAGCACAGCGCACTGGTCAGCCCCTGCCCGATCTGGAAGTTCGGAAAGATCTGCCATGCGGTGCCGGCCTGGCCGAGGATGTCGGGCGGGATCGTCGGCCAGATCACGCCGCGGGCTTCATCGTCCCGGCGCGCCGACGCCAGCCAGTGCTCGAGGACCTTGTCGGCCGGTGTGCCCTCGGGCAATTCGTCGACCAACCGCTTGGCGGCGTTCACCAGCGTCTGGGTGGTGGTGGCGTTGGTCTCCTCCATCGTGTAAAGCTGCATCTCCGCCGTCGACACTCGCGGGTCGGCACCAATGCCGAGCCTGATCTTGGACTTGGTGGCCTCCATGTCGTCCGGCGCGTCATAGCCGATGTTGCTGTGCTTGCCTTGCGCCTTGGCCCAGCCTTTGAACTCGCCGAACTTGTTGAACTCCGGATGGGTGGTGTAGACGTGGTAGGTCTCGTTGAACGCCTCCAGCGCGACCTTCCAGTTGCAGTCGAAGGACAACCATTTGCGCCATTTGCAGCGCATGTTCTCCAGGCCGAAGGGGTCGAGAATCTTTGCGGCAGGAAACAGATAATCGGCCAGCGGCTCGCAGTCGGGGTCCATGTTGATCCACAACCACCCGCCCCAGGTGTCGACCTTGACCGGTCGAAGATGGGTGTTGTCGGGAGTCAGCGCGCCGTCCCAGTCTTGTTGCTCACGGATGTGGGTGCACGTCCCGTCCAAACCGTAGGTCCAGCCATGGAATCCGCAAACGAATGATTTGTGCGCGCGGCCACAGGCGTTCTTCGCGCCCTCGGGTGTATCGATCAGCCGACGTCCGCGGTGCATGCACACGTTGTGGTGGGCGTGAAATTCGGCTGAGCCGGTGCGTACCACGATGATCGAGTCGTCGAGGATGTCGTAGGTCAGATAACTGCCCAGCTCGGGCAACTCTTCGACGCGGCCAACCTGCTGCCAGACTTTTCGCCACAGTTTGTCGCGCTCGGCGCGGGCGTAGTGCTCGCTGATGTACGCTTCGACGCCAATCGTCATCGCTTTCGAAAGTTCCTCGGGTACCGCTGATTTCACGTCCTTGGCCAGATCGGTCATCGCATCCTCCTAATGGCCGCGCGGAAGGATTCGTCCTTGAGGAACAGCGAGGTGTTGTCGGCGCCCAGATGGCTCCATTTGAGGCCGAGCCCACCGTCGACGAGCAACGTCTGGCCGGTGATGTAGCTCGACAGGTCCGAGAGCAGGAAGAGGATGGCGCCGGCCTGCTCCTGGGGCCGGCCGCGCCGGCCCATCGCGATCGCCTGCCGGTCCCGGTCCGGGTCCTCGTCGACATAGGTGCGCGAGGCCGCGGTCTCGGTGACGCCCGGCGCCACGGCATTCACCCGAATTCCGGACAACGCCAGCTCGAGTGCCATCGTCCGGGTCATCGCCGTGATCGCGGCCTTGGCGGTCCCGTAGGCGATGTGAAACGGCGCGGTGTTCATGCCGCTGATCGACGAGATCGACACGATCGACCCGGGCCGCTGCTGCGCGACCAGTTCGGCAGCCACGGCCTGGCTCATGAAGAACGCCGTTTCGAGATTGTCGGTGAAGATCTTGCGCCAGTCGGTGCGCGTCACCCGTGTCGACGGCATCCACGTCGCTGGCTCGGCGCCGCCCGCGACGTTCACCAGACCGTAGAGGGTCCCGTCGGCGCGGCGCGCCTGGTCGATTACCGCGGCGATGCCCTCGTCGGTCGACGCATCGGCCGCGACGGGCACCACCGCTAGACCTTGCTGCGCCAGCGGAGCGACGTGCTCGTCGAGGTTTTCCTTCGACCGGCTCAACGCGATCACCGTGGCCCCCGCCCGAGCGGTCATCGCCGTGACGGTGGTGCCGATGCCGCCACCGCCGGCACCGGAAACCACGACGATGCGGCCGCGGAGCCCTGGAAGATGCCCGTAATCCTCGCGATCGTCCATGACCTGCTTTCCCTGCCGGCAACGGGATCTACTGCGCCGCTTTGTCCGGACAAGATAGTGCGTTCTGTCTGTTGGAGAATACTATTCCCATCGGCAGACTGGGCTGTCAAGGCCGAGATAACATGCTTCGGCAGCTATTGTCTGGACTAGGAGGAGTTGATAACGTCCAGCTCAAACGGCTGACGGAAGGACCTCGGCAAGGCATGTCCATTTCACGGGCCATCGCAACGCAGCTATCGCGATATGCAGTCGCCCACTCGATCGACACCGCCGAGGGCTGGGGGCTCGAGAGGGTCACGGCTCCCAGTAGGCTGTTCGGCGCCAACGGCCTGCGCACCGGTCCGGATGACCGCGTCTACATCGCGCAGGTGACCGGCAGTCAGATCACCGCGCTGGATCACCGCACCGGGGAACTGGGGGTGGTGAGCGCCAAGGGCGGCGAGATCGTGGCTCCCGACGATGTCGCGTTCGACGCGCGCGGCAACCTTTATGCGACCGAGGTCATGGACGGCCGGGTCAGCGTGCGCGACACCGCCGGCCGGACCCGGGTGCTGCGCGACGACGTTCCGTCGGCCAATGGAATCACGTTTCATCGGGACCGGTTGTTCGTTGGCGAATGCCGCGAGGGCGGGCGCGTATTGGAGCTCGACATGACCGGCGGGCCGCCGCGGGTGCTGCTGGAAAACGTCCCCTCACCGAATGCGATGGAGGTCGGCCCGGATGGGCTGCTGTATTTCCCGGTGATGGGTGCCAACGAGATTTGGCGAGTCGACCCCGACGGCGGCGAACCACACTGCGTTGCGCGCGATCTTGGTGTGCCCGACTCGGTCAAGTTCGACCCGCAGGGTTGCATTGTCTCGACGCAGGTGGCGAGCGGGCAGGTGTTGCGCATCGATCCGCGCAGCGGCGAACAGCGGCTGCTGGCCCAGCTGAGTCCGGGGCTGGACAACTGCACGTTCGTCGGCGACCGGGTGCTGGTGTCCAACTTCACCGGGGAGATCACCGAGATATCGCCGGACGGCGCGACGCGGACGGTGCTGCCCGGCGGGCTGAACTGGCCGCTGGACCTGACGGTGGGCGATGACGGGCGGCTTTACATCGCCGACGGCACCTATTTCTATGTGGCCCTGCCGGACGGATCGTTGCAGACCCTGGGGATGTTGTTCAGCCCCGGCTATCCCGGATTCCTGCGCGGCGTCGCGTCGAGCGGCCCCGGCGAGTTCGTCGTAACGACCTCAGGTGGTCAGGTCAGCCGCTACCGGCCGGCGGCGAACGAAACCGAGGTGCTGGCGGACGGTTTCGACCAGCTCTACGGGGTCGCGGTCGGTCCCGACGGTGTCGTCGTTGCCGAGTTGGGCACCGGACGCGTGCTGTCGTTGCGTTCGGGCAACATCGACGTGCTGGCCACCGACCTATGTGAGCCGGTGGGGGTCGCGATCGGCGAAGACGGGGCATGCCTGGTGGCGGTGGCCGGCGCGGGACGGGTGGTCGCGGCGAACGGATCGAGAGTCGACACCGTCGTCGCCGACCTGCAACGCCCGCAAGGTATTTGCGTACACGACGGTGTGCTCTACATCGTCGACGCCGGCGCCAAGGAGTTGATCGCGTTCGATCCGAACACCAAGGCCCGGCAAACCATCGCGTCGGGGCTACCCGTCGGCCCCCCGCCGGGCGTGGTGCCCAAGCCGCTGAAAGGTATGCTGCCGTTTTCCGGTCCGCAGGGCCCCTTCGCCGGCATCGCCGCCGCGGCCGACGGCACGCTCTACGTCTCGGCCGACGGCGACGGCAGCATTCTGGCACTGCACCGATCGCGGGATAGCCGCTGATGTCCCAGGCCATTTCGAGCGAGCACCGCTATTTGCAGATCGCGCGTACGCTGCGTAAGGAGATCGTCGACGGCGTGTACCCGGTGGGTTCGCAGCTACCGACCGAACACCAACTGTGTGAGCGATTCGCGGTCAGCCGCTACACGGTCCGCGAAGCGCTGCGCCGGCTGCGTGAGGACAACCTCGTCGCGTCGCGGCCCCGCGCGGGCACCCGCGTGGTTCCGCGGCCGGCGTCCAGTTCCTATGCGCAAGAGACGATGTCGATCGACGACCTGCTCGCGTTCGCGGCCGGTGCGCAGCTGACCATCGAGTCCAACGAGATGATGGCGATCGATGACGAACTGGCCGCTCGGACCGGCCTGCAGCCCGGCACGCAGTGGCTCTCGGTGCGCGGTTATCGGCAAGCCGACGGCGCGCAGGTGCCCCTGTGCCGAACGGAGTACTACATCAACCGCGATTTCGCCGCGGTCGGCAGGCTGCTGCAACGCCATACCGGCCCGATCTTCCCGTTGATCGAGGACCTGTTCGGTGTCAGCATCGCCGAGTTGCGCCAGGAAATCGCCGCGGTGCTGCTCCCTCCCGAGCTGGCCGACGGCCTCGGAGTTGCGGCGGGCACGGCTGCGCTGCAGATGCGGCGCACCTACAAGACCTCAGATGGCGAGGTCGCTCAGGTAACGATCAACACCCATCTGTCGTCGAGCTTTCGGTATGCGATGACCATGCGCCGCGTCAATGAATAGGCCCGGCGAGGTGATGGACACGGCACGCTCGGCAGAGGCGTACCGGCGCGGATGGTGGGTGCACACCACGCTGGCCGATTCACTGCGCGCCGCCGCGGAGACCTCACCACGGCGAACGGTGTTGGTGGACGGCGACACTCGGCTGGACTGTGCCACTCTCTACACCCAGGCCGTCGGGTTGGCCAACGCCCTGACGGCACGCATGCCGACCGGCAGCACGGTGTCGTTCATGCTGCCGAACTGGCACGAGGCCGCAGTGATCTATCTGGCGGCGACGCTGGCCGGGATGGTGGTGAACCCGATCCTGCCGTCGCTGCGCGACCACGACCTGCGCTTCGTCCTCGAAGACGTCGAAGCCGCCATGATCTTCGCCCCGCACCGGTTCGGCGGTCATGACTACGCGGCGATGCTCGAACGCGTGACCGCCGCGATGAGCCACGTCCCCGAAGTCGTGGTGCTGCGCGGTGAATCCGGCGCACACACGCCCTACCCGGAGCTGCTGCAGCAGCAGCCGGACCCGCTAAAGCTGCCGGCCCTGGATCCCGCCGCCGTACGAATGGTCTTGTACACGTCGGGCACTACGGGGCATCCGAAAGGCGTGCTGCATAGCCATAATTCGATACACGCGCTGATCTGTCAGATCCGCGACCAGTGGAACGTCGAGCCGGGCGACACATTCCTGGTTCCGTCGCCCATCGCCCACATCGGCGGCTCGATATACGCGTTCGAGTGCCCGCTGCTACTCGGCACGACCGCGGTGCTCATGGACCGCTGGGATCCGTCGGTGGCGGTGACACTGATGAACAGTGAACGTTGCACCCACATGGCCGGGGCGACAACGTTTCTGCAGCAGCTGCTGTCCGCCGCCGAACGCGCCGATAGTCGCTTGCCCGACTTGAAGGTATTCATCTGCGGCGGCGCTTCGGTGTCGCCATCGCTGATCCGGCGCGCCGCCGAATATTTCGACCGGGCAGTCGTAACCCGTGTATACGGCTGCACCGAAGTGCCCGTCGCGACCGTCGGCGCACCCCGGCGAGACGAAGCCGACCGAGCCGCAGACACCGACGGACGGGCCGGCATCGCCGAGATCAAACTCGTCGCCCACGCGGCCGCGCCGGCCGGTGACGGTGAGATCTGTGTTCGCGGCCCCCAGATGCTGCTGGGCTACCGACATCGGCAAGACGATACCGATTCATTCGATGCCGCAGGGTTTTTCCGCACCGGGGACCTCGGGCGCTGGGTCGATGACCAATACCTCGTCGTGACCGGCCGAGCCAAGGACGTCATCATCCGCAACGGTGAAAACATCTCGGCCAAGGAAGTCGAGGACCTACTCGCCGACCACCCCGGCATCGCCGAGATCGCGGTCGTCGGGCTGCCCGACGACCGAACCGGGGAACGGGCGTGCGCGGTGATCGTCCCAGCGGGCGAGTCAAAGCCCGATGTCGCCAACCTGCGCGCGCTGCTGCAGAGCAAGGGCGTCGCGAAATTCAAAGCCCCAGAGCGGGTGGTCATCTGGGATGCGCTGCCCAAGAACGATGCGGGCAAGATCCTCAAACATCAGATTAGAGCGGTACTGACACGGGATGGGTGACATGCAGGTCGCAATCGTCACGGGCGCAAGCAGCGGCATCGGTTTGGGCTGCGCAAAGAAACTCGCCGAGATGGGGATGGCCATCCTCGGCACGGGTCGCGACGAGGACAGGCTGACCGTGTTGCAACGATCCATCGACGACCCGGCGCGGGTGGCGACTCTGGCCGTCGACCTGACCCATGACGATGCGCCGCGACGGATCGTCGACCTCGCCGTCGAGCGGTGGGGCCACATCGACTTCCTGATCAACAACGCCGGTGTCGGCAACCCCAAACCGCTACACGAGACGGACGACGAAACACTGGACTACTTCCTGGGTTTGATGCTGCGAGCGCCGTTTCGGCTTGCGCGCGATGTGCTCCCGCACATGCGACCCGGAGCGGCGATCATCAACATCACGTCGACTTTCGCCGTCGTCGGCGGGCTGCGCGGCGGCGCCTACTCGGCGGCCAAAGGCGGCCTGACCGCGCTGACCACCCACATCGCCTGCCAGTACGGCGCCTCCGGCATCCGCTGCAACGCCGTCGCGCCCGGTGTGACGGTAACGCCGATGGTCGAGAAGCGCTTGGAGGACGAGCGGTTCCGCAGGATCAACACCGAGCTGACGCCGCATCAGCGGTTGGGCATGGTCGACGACATCGCCAGCACCATCGCGTTCTTGTGTTCGCCCGGTGGGAGTTTCATCAACGGGCAGACGATCGTCGTCGACGGCGGCTGGAGTTCGACCAGGTATCTGTCCGACTTCGCGCTGACATCGGAGTGGATCGCGCGGTGAGCCCGGGCCTCGCGACGGCCGCGTTCCTCGAGACTGAAGCTACGCACTCGCGGCGCGGCGTGTCATGTGCACTGTTTAAGTGTCGCGGTGAACTGCGGTGGGGAAGCCCCTGATACGCGTTTGGCCCGCCGCGTTTGTGCGCACGACGCTTCCGCTGAACCTGTCGGGCCTGGCCGAGCTGGATACCGGTCGATACCACTCGATCTGGCTGCCCGACCACATGGTGAGCTTTTGGCCCGATGCACTGTGGACGCCGGAATTCACCGACCTCGCAACGTCATCGCCATCGCCGCATCGCCACCTCGACGGCATGGCGGTCGCCGCTACCGCGGCCGTGCTGACCGACAATGTGCCGTTGGCCACCAGTGTGGTGGACACGGTGCGTCGCCACCCGGCGACGCTGGCTCAAAGCGCGCTGACCATCGACCATCTGTCTCGCGGGCGATTCATCCTCGGCCTGGGCAGCGGTGAGAGCGAAAACATCCTGCCCTACGGTTTCGACTTCGCCCGGCCCGTCAGCCGCTTCGAGGAAGCGTTGAAAGTCATCCGCTGCTCTGGGACAGCGACGGGCCGGTGCACTTCGAGGGGCGGTTCTACCGGCTGCGTCATGCCCGGCTGGACACCGAGCCCTACGAGGGGCGCTTCCCGCCTATTTGGATCGGCGCCAGCGGGCCACGCATGCTCGACATTGTCGGGCGTTACGCCGACGGTTGGTGGCCGGCCGGAGCATGGACCCCCGACCACTACGCCGAGATGCTGGGTGCGGTAAGGCAATCGGCCGGACGGGCCGGCCGCGACCCGATGGCCATCACACCGTGCTATGTGCAGGTCTGCCTGATCGGTGACGACGACGAGGCGATCGAGAAGATCGTCTGCGCCCTGCTGGTGGCGGCGTTCTTGCTGCAGGTACCGGCGGAAGGGCTGCGCCGCTTCGGCTTTGACCACCCGATGGGGGACGACTGGGGCGGATTTCACGACATCGACCCGACGACGCTGACGCGCGAACGGATCGTCGACTTCCTCGGCCGCGCCGAGCCCGACGCGATTCGGGCGGTCATGCCGCACGGCACGCCACAACAGGTCGCCCGAACCATCAAGTCGTATGTGGATGCGGGGCTTCGCGTTCCCAAGATCCTGGACTACGGCGCGATGGCCGGACTCGAGTTCAGCGCCGCGTCGGCGCCAACATGCGCAAGACGGAGGACGAATTGTTGACTTTGTGTGGCGGTCAACCATGACGGCGGGTCTGGATGCGAACGCGGTGCTTGCCCGCGCCCAGACCGAGACGGGCCTGTACGACTACGGTGACCCGACACTGCCGGAGCGGTTCTGCCTGGCCGTCGACCACTTGAACGGTATCGGCATGGACGCCAATGGCATTGAACAAGCGGAAAGCGTCTGTCATTGGCTGCTGACGTCGCGGCTGGAGTTCATCGAGGACCGCAACCGCTATCCGATCGCCGCCGAGGTGATCGACCACCCGATGTTCGTCACCGGAGAGCCGCGCTCGGGTACCACGCTTATGCACGTGCTGATGGCGGTGGACCCGCACGCCCGTGCGCTGCGCTTCTGGGAGGTGATGTACCCGTCGCCGCCTCCCGGCCTTGCCCGACCGGACGACCCCCGCCGGGCGCGGGCCGACGCCGACTGGCGGGAGATCAACGCGAAGATGCCCAAGTGGCTGCTCAGCCACCCCTACAACGACATGCTCGGTGACGGCCTCCCCGAAGACGAGCGCAGCTGGGCCTTCGACTTTCGGGTGATGACTCCGACCGCGTGGTGGCGGGTCCCGATGCAGACGCTGGTGGCCGGTCTGCCGACGGACTCGGTCGCGCAGTACCGCCTGCACATGGCGATGCTGCAGCAGCTTCAGTACAACCGGCCGCCGAAATATTGGGTTTTGAAGGGGTTTCACGGCTTTCGCCTGAAGGAGTTCTTCGACACCTATCCCGACGCGAATCTGCTGTGGTTGCATCGCGACCCGGCCCAGGTCGCGGCGTCGCGAACTATGATGATAGCTGACATCCTCGACGGCATCGTCGGTCCGATCGATCTCGCCGTGGAGGCAAAGAAGCATCTCGAGATGAGCCGGCAAGCTCGCGTTCAAGGATTTCAATGCGACCTCAGGCCTACAGCGTGCCGACGCATTTCGCTTTCTCACCCAGAATCTGGGGCAGGCCTTCGATCTGGCCCTCGAAACCCGCGACCCCCGCTATCCGCTGATTCACTCCTTCTGCAACCCAATCCGCAAACTGGGCGGAGACTGCGCGGATTTCACCTACCAACAGGTCTGGATCGACGGCCAATCCGTCTACCGCATAACCGGAACACGCGGCACAGCCACGTTTTTCAACATCACCGTGCAGGGGGCGCGTCCAGACGGTCCGCATGTCCTGCATGAGCCATTCGGGGATGTGCCCGAGGTCAACCTGTTCGGCCACCAACTCCGCGTTGAACCCGACGGCACTTTCGAGCTGTACATCGGAGGTCCCGAGCGTGGGCCCAACTGGTTACCGAACACCGCGGTTTCACGCAAACTGTTCATCCGTCAAGGCTTCGACCGCTGGGATGAGCGTCCCGCGCGGATGCGGATCGAGCGCGTCGACATGACCTCGCCGAAGCCGCTGCCGACTCCCGACACGATGATCGAGGCGATGCGGTGGGCGGACGATTTCGTTACCGGGCTCATGCGCGACTGGCCCGAATTCCCGTTTACCTATGGGGGCGTCGACAATGAGCGTCCGAATCGGTTCCCGCGCCTGGACGCATCCGAGGCGGACGCCAAACGCGGCCGTGCCGCCGCCAACATGTACTGGGAGCTGGGGCCAGACGAAGCCCTCATCGTCGAATTCGATGCCCACGAGGGTCTATGGATGATCACGAACATGGGCGCCTACTTCACCAGCATGGACTTCCTTTACCGGCCGGTGAGCTACACCCCGAGCCGTGCGTCGGTCGACGATGACGGCAAAATCCGGTTGATATTGGCCCACCAGGACCCGGGCTTTCACAACTTGATCGACACGCAGGGATTCGAACGCGGGAACCTCACCTACCGCCACATGCTCGCTGGTCAGCCCGCGGCACTGACCACCCGGCTCGTCAAGCATGCGGAGCTCGCACATGCGCTACCCCCGGAAACCGCGCGAGTCACAAGCGCCGAACGTACCGCTTTGATGTGGGAGCGCTTCAACGGCGTCCGCCACCGATTTCCGCTCTGATACCCCCCGATAGGCGCGTGTCTTCCGAGGATCGCGGCGAGCTCGCCTTTAAGCTGGCTGCGATCAACAGGAGGGGCAGCGACGTATCGGCATCAACTATGGCGCCGGGCGATGTGGCGGTCAGGGCGCATCAACAGCGATCACTGAGCCGGGCGGGACCAATCCCGTGCCGGCTCTTCGTGCTGGGCGGTCCCGCTGGGTCGCCCCGGTGCGCAGGGTCGGCCGGCTCGCGATTTGGGATCGCCCCGAGCGGCGCGGCGGGATTCCCGCGCTCGACGGGCTGCGTGCAATAGCGGTTGCGTTGGTGCTCGTCGGGCACGGCGGCATTCCTGGTGTGGCCGGCGGATTCATCGGGGTCGACGTCTTCTTCGTGCTGAGCGGATTTCTGATCACCTCGCTGTTGCTTGACCAGCTGGGACGCACCGGGCGAATTAATTTGACTGGCTTCTGGATTCGCCGCGCCCGTCGGCTGTTACCGGCCCTGGTGCTGATGGTGCTCACGGTCGCGGCAGCCCGCCAACTACTTCCCGATCAGGCCCTCACCGGTTTACGCAGCGACGCGATCGCGGCGTTCCTCTGGATGGCGAACTGGCGGTTCGTGGCCCAGAAAACCGACTACTTCACCCAAGGTGCTCCACCGTCGCCGCTGCAGCACACCTGGTCGCTGGGCGTGGAGGAGCAGTATTACTTCGTCTGGCCGCTGCTGCTGATCGCGGTCGCCCTGCTGCTGGCCGCGGGCGCGAGGCGCCGCTTCAGCTGGGCCACCGTGGGCGGTGTCCGTCTCACCGTGTTCATCATTGCCACCTTGGGAACGTTGGCTTCCGCTGTGATCGCCATGGTGATGGTGACCGACACCACGCGTGACCGGGTGTATTTCGGCACCGACACGCGCGCCCAGGCGCTGCTGACCGGCGCCGCGGCTGCGGCTTTGCTGGTTCACGACTGGCCGTCGCTGAACCGCGGCTGGTGCTTGATCCGCACTCGGTGGGGACGGCGGGTCGCTCGCACTCTGCCATTCTTGGGTGTGGCGGGGCTGGCGGCCGCGACGCACTGCGCAACGGGCAGGACCGGTGAATTTCGTCATGGTCTGCTGATTGGAGTCGCCATCGCCGCTGTCGTCGTGGTGGCGCCGGTGGCATTGGAACAACGCGGGCTGGTCGCGCGCATACTGACTTTTCGTCCGCTGGTGTGGCTGGGCACCATTTCCTACGGTGTTTACCTGTGGCACTGGCCAATCTTTCTGGCGCTCAACGGGGAGCACACCGGATGGGCTGGGCTTCCGCTGTTCGCCGCGCGCTGCGCCACTACGGTGGCGGTGGCCGCGGCATCATGGTGGCTGATCGAACAGCCGATCCGGCGCTGGCGACCGGCGCGGGTGCCGTTACTGCCGTTGGCGGCGGCCACCGTGGCCAGCGCCGCCGCGGTGACATTGTTGGTGGTTCCGGTGGGAACCGGGCCGGGCTTGCGTGAGCCCGGCCTTCCTCCGGGGGTCTCGGCGGTGGCTGCGGTGTCTTCCTCGCCGCCGGGCGGCAGTCACCCGGTCAGGCCGCGAGATCCCAATCGGCCGTTAACGGTATCGGTGTTCGGTGATTCGATCGGCTGGACCTGGATGCACTACCTTCCGCCGACCCCTGGTTTCGCGTTTCTCGACCACACCATCATCGGGTGCAGTTTGGTGCGGGGCACGCCGTATCGCTATATCGGCCAAACCCTGGAGCAGAGGCCAGAATGCGACAACTGGCCGATCAGATGGTCGACGCAGGTCAGCCAGGATCAACCGGACGTGGCGCTGCTGATCATCGGCCGCTGGGAGACGGTCGATCGCGTCAACGAGGGCCAGTGGACCCACATCGGCGATCCCACCTTCGACGCATATCTCAATGGTGAACTCGAGCGGGCACTGAACATCGTCGGTTCCACCGGTGTTCGAGTGGTGGTCGCCACCGTGCCGTATAGCCGAGGCGGGGAAAAGCCGGACGGCCGGTTGTATCCGGAGGACCAACCCGACCGCGTCAATTTGTGGAATGCCATGTTGCGCAGGACGGTTAGCCACCATCCGAACGTCCAGATCTTGGATCTGAACAAGAAGTTGTGTCCGGACGGCATTTACACCGCCAAGGTAGACGGCATCAAAGTACGCAGCGACGGCGTGCACCTTACCCCCGAAGGGGTGAAGTGGCTGACGCCGTGGCTCGAGGAATCCTTACGCTAACCGCCTGTGCTGCAACTGATTTCCATACTGTCGCTGTCCCGGACCGCGAAGTTGAAGCTTACATAGCCGTTGTCGGGGTTACGTACCCGGTCGAGATAGGGCTGGGTATCGGCCGCGTTGGTGTTGTCGGCGACGACCAGCGCGCCGACCGAAAGTCGTGGCTCGAGCAGTTCGAGCACGGGCAGATAGAGGTCTTTCCACCCGTCCAGCAGCACGAAATTCACCGGCCCAGCCACGTCCGCCAGGGTGGACAGCGCATCCCCTTCGAGTACGGTGATCAGATCGTCTAAGCCGGTGTCGGCGAACGTCTGCTTAGCAGCGGCGATCTTGGTGGTGTTGAGCTCGGTTGTCAGCACCCGACCGGTTCCGTTGTCACGCACCGCCGCCGCCAGGTGGAGCGCGGAAATGCCGAAGGACATGCCGAACTCGACGATCGTCGTCGGGCGGGTGGCCCGCACCAGCGCGTATAGCAGCCGGCCGGCTTCCGGGGTCACCGGGATGTAGAACTCACTCATCGCCTCGGCGCGTTCCTGTGCGGTCATCGGACGATCGAAGTCACCACGCCTCTCCAGCAGCAGCGGCATCTGGTTCTTTGCCTCGGTGTACATGCGGTCGAGCACCGTCGCGACCTCGGGGGCCTGCAGAGTGTTAGCCATGACACCGAGCCTAGGCCCGACTGTGTCGGCAAACGCAAACCGGCCGCAGGTTACGAAAACCTTACGTAAGGGTTGCGTAAAAGGTTTGACGCGGGTGGCCGTCGGTGTGACCATGGGACTGGTAAGCACCTCGGTAGGTGAGGCGTCTGCACGGATATAGGCCACTGACCCCGAACGTCGAGAGACGCCCCAGGTCAGGACAGCTCTTCCCGGACCCAAGGGTTGAGGCCCAAGTGGCTTCTGGAATGTTCCAGATACGCCGTGCAGTGCCGAAGCTCCGACGAGAGGGGTGCGGCCGGCGGTTGCGCTGGTCATTCGTGCCTCTTCCGTTCAGGTGAACGTGGTGACGCCCGCGTGCGTCCCGGCTAGAAGGAGGTGAGGGCGAGATGAGCGAGTTCAGTCCGGGCGAGAGTTGCTATCCGAAATCCGTCTTGTCCCGATCCGGTTCCGGCATGCTTGCTGCCGCCTAGAACATTCTCGGCGCTGCTCCTGCGCAACCGACGAGTTGCGCGCACTGTCGACCCCGATCGGGCGTCCAGGCAGGAGAAGATCATGAAGTTTTTTGTTGCACAGCGTTTTTCCGGTGCGGTGAAGTCACCGGGTCGGCGTTTGAGGGGTGCGGGCCGTCTGGTGGCGAACAAGTTCCACGTACGACACACCATGACTCCTCAGGAGAGGGCCAACCGGTACATGTCACGGATGCCGATCGCAGTGATTACGGCCTCGCTGGGTGGGCATCCCCCCGACAGTGTGGGCGGTCGCCGATGACGCGTGTCACCTACTGAAACTGCGCCCTTGATGCGATAGCGAGAAACCAATGGCTTCGGTGTCCACCGACGTGATCGATGCCGTCGGCGTCCCGTCGGCGGTCAATGGCGCCGGCTTGCGCACCGAGGCTGCTGCGGTGGGCTCGGTAATGCCGGATACGTCCGGTTCGGCGGTGCGGGAAGCCACGCATGTCGGCGACATCGTCGGTGCGTTCGGCCGCATCGGTCGCGAGGTCACCCACGCGGGTCGCAGTCGTTGGCAGCGATTGCGGCTGCTGATGGTCATCAGCGGACCGGGGTTGATCGTGATGATCGGCGACAACGACGCCGGCGGTGTGGCGACCTACGCGCAAGTGGGCCAGAACTACGGCATGAACCTGTTGTGGACGCTGTTGCTGATGATCCCGGTCTTGTACGTCAACCAGGAAATGGTGCTTCGACTGGGAGCGGTGACCGGGGTTGGACACGCGCGGTTGATCTTCGAGCGTTTCGGCAAGTTCTGGGGCGCATTGAGCGTTGGTGACTTGCTGATACTTAATGCTTTGACGATCGTCACCGAGTTCATTGGCGTGTCATTGGCTCTTGGCTTCCTGGGCTGCCCGAAGGTGGTCGCGATACCCATAGCAGCGGTGCTGCTGTTCGGGGTGGTCGCCGGCGGCTCCTTCCGCCGTTGGGAGCAGCTGATGTTCGTGCTCATCGCGGCGAACGTGGCGATAATCCCCGTCGTACTGGCGGTGCATCCCACGTTGGGGCCGAGCGTGCACGGGCTGATGCCCATATTGCCGGGCGAGCCGAACTCCGTTGTGCTGCTGGCCGTCATGGCGATAGTGGGAACCACTGTGGCGCCGTGGCAGTTGTTCTTCCAGCAGTCCAATGTCGTCGACAAACGCATCACGCCGCGCTGGATGCGCTACGGCAGGATCGATCTGGTGATCGGCATCGTCGGTGTCATGGGCGGCGCTGTCGCCTTGATGGTCGCGACCGCGTACGGGCTCGCCGGTACGTCACGGGGAGGCAACTTCACCGATGCCGGTGCGGTCGCGGCTGAGCTGTCGCACCACGTCGGGCACTCGATCGGTGTGCTGTTCGCGATCGTTTTGCTAGACGCGTCACTGATCGGGGCCAATGTCGTCGGCCTGGCCACCACGTACGCGCTCGGTGATGTTCTGCGCAAGCCGCATTCGCTGCATTGGAAGGTCACCGAGGCCCCGCTGTTCTATGGCATTTACGCCGCGCTGCTTGGGCTTTCGGCTGCGGTTGCGTTCAGCCCGGATCACATTCTCGGCCTGATCACCCAAGGCGTGCAGGCTCTTGCCGGCGTGTTGCTGCCCTCGGCAACCGTCTTCTTGGTGTTGTTGTGCAACGACCGCTCGGTGCTGGGCCCATGGGCGAACACCTTCCGGCAAAATGCGATGGCCTGGACGATCGTGTGGTCGCTGGTGGTGTTGTCACTGATGTTGACCGCCGTAACGTTTTTCCCCAACTTGTCGGCCGCGACCATGGTGAGTGGCCTCGGCCTGGGCGCCACGCTCGGGATTGCCGGTGCCGCTGTCGTTTTCGCGGTCGGCTGGTTCACCGAACGCCGCGACACGGGCAGCCCGGAGCACAGATCCGGCGGGATGGTTGCCCGGCGCGGCCAGCACGCGCTAGCGAAACGGACACGAGCCCAACGTGTGGCGGCGCGCGATGAGCTGCGCGCGAACTGGACGATGCCCGCCTTGGCGACGCTGGATCGGCCGGCCATGTCGCCGGTACGTCGGGCCGGGTTGCTGACGTTGCGCGTCTATCTGGTTGTTGCATGCGTGCTGGTCGTGCTCAGACTGGGGCAGGCCGCGATGGGCTGAGGTTGCTGGCGCATGCCGCAACCGTCCTTTCCCTCGCACGCGCGGCTCCCATGGGGGCGTATGTTCATAGACGCTGTTTGGTGGTCTCAGCGCCGGAAGGAACACTCATGGGGCTAGCTCGGATCAGTGTCACCGGCTGCGGCATCGCCGCCCTTCTCATCGGCGCCGTGGTCGCCGGTTGCGGCAACAGCAACAAATCATCGCAGGCGTCGTCGTCGCCGACCTCTTCCGGCTCTACCCGGTCATCGACCAGCTCCACCGTGGCCGGCCCGGCGGCGGGCCAACCCACCGACTACAGTGCGTTGCTCATCAAGGCCAGCGACATCGGCGGCGACCTAACGGCTCCGCAACCGCCCGTGCTGAACCCCAACAATGCGCCCGGGGTTGCGCAACTGTTCGCCAACGCCGACAACAGCCGCCGAATCGGGGACACCATCTTGATAGTTGCTGATCCCGCGACCGCGGCCGCCGGTCTCGAGAACACCAAAACCAACTATGCGGCCAAGGTCAACGGCACCTGGCAGCCCGTCGATGTCGGCTCCACCGGGGCGATGATTTCCGGTACCTCGCCAGACAACTCCCAAGCGGTGACGGTGCTGTTGTTCACCGAGGGCAAGGCGCTGGTTAATCTGGAATTCGACAGCGCTCCCAACGATCCGATCGACCCGGGTATGGCAACGGATATCGGCCGCAAGCAGGATGCCGCCATCAAGAGCGGGTTGCCGAGCTAGCCCGTCTGGGGCGCCAACGTATCGGCGAAACGCGGAATGCCGTTGGCTGATCCGGTAATTCGGTGTTCGGTTGTGGCGATCAGGCGACGACCTGGATGGGGTCACCCACATTGACCTGGTTGAAGTACCACGCCGCGTTGTCCGGACTGAGGTTGATGCATCCGTGACTGACGTTGGCGTAGCCCTGCGAGTCCACCGACCAGGGTGCCGAGTGCACATACACGCCGCTCCAGGTGACGCGCACGGCGTATTGAGCCGTGATCTTGTAACCCTCGGGCGAACTCAGCGGAATACCGATGGTCCGTGAATCCATTACGACGGAGCGTTCTTTTTCCAGCGCGGTGAAGTTGCCGATCGGTGTCGGGCGGCTGGGTTTACCCATTGACGCCGGCATGGTGCGGAGCACTTCTCCGTCTTGGCTGACGGTGAAGGTGTGTGCGGAGATGCTGGCGACGCCGAGTAGCGCGTCGCCGGTGTCGAATCCGGTGGTCAGCGCCTGCACACCGACTGAGACGTGGGAATGGGCAGGCCAGTAGTGGTTCGGGACCCACTGGACCACGTTGTTCTCGACCCACTCGAAGTGTCCGGGCATGTTGCTTGGCGACGTCACGTGGATTGACCGTTCGGCGGCCCCCCGGTCGGTGACCGGTGCGGTGAACGTGACCACGACGGGGTGCGCCACGCCCACTACCGCGCCGTTAGCAGGCAAAACCGAAGCAACTTCGGGGGCCGGTTTCGGAGCAGGAACGGCGGCCAGGCCACGGCCGGCCGGCGCTACCAAACCCAGCACGGTGATCGCGGCCATAACGAATAAATAACGAACACCCCGACGCATCGCGTCCACCCTCCGAGATGGTCCGATCAGCACACGGATATTCTACTGTCTGACTACCCATTACCGCCTCCAGCAAACAATGACAGCTTCGCTCGCTGATACGGGTCACGGGGCGATCCCCAGTTGGGTTCGATTTCGCAACCGATGCAGCCGACGAGGAGTGAACATGGCTTTAGGGGATCGCTACACGCGTCCACGCGCGGACTCGGCTGCGCTGTTGCTCATCGACGTACAACATGATTTTTATGCAGATGACGCTCCAATGCGGGTTGCCGGCACGAGTGAGGCAATCCCGGCAATGGCCAAGCTGGCGCTGGCCTTCCGCCAGCGCGGGCTGCCCATCGTCCACGTTGTCCGGCTCTACCAACCGGACGGGTCGAACGCCGACCTGGTGCGTCGCGAATCCATCGAGCATAGAGCGCGGATTGCTTTGCCGGGCAGTGCCGGTTCGCAGATCGCGCCAGAGCTGTTGCCCAAAGCTGTTGAACTGGACCACAACATGCTGCTGTCCGGTGGTTTGCAAAAGCTTTCAGCTGGCGAGCACATCATCTACAAGCCACGGTGGGGCGCCTTCTACGGCACGAGCCTTGATGAGCACCTACGTGCAAGTGGCTGCAGCACACTGGTTTTCGCGGGCTGCAACTTTCCCAACTGCCCGAGGACCTCGATCTACGAAGCATCCGAACGTGACTTCCGGATCGTGCTTGTGTCTGATGCGATCTCGGGGCTATACGACCGGGGCATTGACGAATGCCGCGCGATCGGCGTGGATGTACGGGACACGTCCCTGACGCTGGCTTGGCTGGCGTGCTAGCGAGCCGTTTTTCTCAGCAGGATCGGTGCCCGTAAGGCCGAGGAGGTGCGGGTGCTTTTCCGGCAGTTGGAGTATTTCGTCGCGGTCGCCCGCGAGCGCCACTGAGCCCGGGCGGCCGAGAAGTGCTACGTCTCCCAACCCGCGCTGTCCGCGGCGATCGCCAAGCTGGAACGGGAGCTGAACGTCACCCTGATCAACCGCGGGCACACAGCTTCGAGGGCCTCACGCCCGAAGGGGAGCGGTTGGTGGTGTGGGCCAAGCGGATTCTTGCCGAGCACGGCGCATTCAAAGCGGAAGTGGACGCCGTGCGATCCGGTATCACCGGAACGCTTCAGCTGGGCACGGTTCCCACCGCGTCGACGACAGCATCCCTGGTGCTCTTGGGTTTCTGTTCGGCGCACCCGTTGGTGAAGGTGCATATCCTTTCCCGGCTCTCAGCTACCGAATTGTACCGGCGCCTGCGCGATTTCGAACTGGATACCGCGATAGTGCACGCTGCGCCGGATGATGCGCAGGACATGAACCTGGTGCCGCTTGACCAAGAGCGCTATGTGGTGCTCTCGGCGTCGGACATGCTGCCTTCCGGTTCCTCCACATTGGCCTGGCCGGAGGCGGCCCAGCTGCCACTCGCGTTGCTCACCGCGGAGATGCGCGACCGTCAGATCATCGACAAAGCATTCGCCGATCACGCCATCACCATCACCCCGCAGGTGGAAACTGACTCCGTTGCTTCGTTATTGGCCCAGGAAGCCGCCGGGAACTGGGCATGCGTCGTGCCACACACGTGGCTATGGACGTCGCCGCTGGGCGCCGAGATCCGCGCGGTGGAAATGGTCGACCCGGTGCTCAACGCCGACATCGCCCTGGCCACCATCTCCGCCGGGCCCCGGTCGCCGATCGTCCGTGCACTGGCCGCATCTGCGCGACAGCTGACGCTGAATGAGTTCTTCGACGCGCAGCTTTCAAGCGTCACCCACCGGCGCTGACCGCCGCGCTCTTGGGGTTGAGGCTGGCCAGATGGCCGCCTTCCACTCCGGCTGCGGGGTCGAGCTCGCAGTCGATGATCGACGGTGCCCAAGACGCGATCGCTTCGGCCAGCGCCGACCGCAGCTCGGACGGTGTGCCGACATGATATCCCTTGCCGCCGAACGCATCTGCGAGCAACTCGTGACGCGCCCGCGCATTGAGCACGGTGGGCGCGGGATCACTTCCTGGCGCCGCTTCGTCGCCCCGGTAGACGCCGCCGTTGTTGAGGATGACAATGGTCACCGGAAGCCGGTAGCGGCAGATGGTCTCGATCTCCATTCCGCTGAAGCCAAATGCGCTGTCACCCTCGATCGCAACCACCGGTCGTCCGGTTTCCACGGCGGCCGCGATCGCATACCCCATACCGATACCCATGACGCCCCAGGTTCCCGTGTCGAGCCGGTGTCGCGGCAGCTCCATGTCGATGACGTTGCGGGCCAAGTCCAGCGCGTTGGCGCCCTCGTTGACCACGTACACGTCCGGGTGTTCTTGCAGCACAGAGCGAATCGCGCCGAGGGCGTTGTAAAACCGCATGGGGTACGGATTTTCGGCAAGCCGCTCGCGCATTTTGGCGTCGTTGCGGGCTTTGCGGTCGGCTAATTCACTGGTCCATTCCCCGGGCACCACGATCGGATGCGCAGTGACGCCATCGCACAGCGCCGACATCACCGAGCCAATGTCGCCGACCAGTGGCGCCTCGATCTGTCGGTTGCTGTCGAACTCCGACGCCGCGATGTCGACTTGCAGGAAGGTGGCGTCGGCGGACCACTGCGGTGACTCGCCGCGGCCGAGCAACCAGTTCAACCGGGCACCCACCAGCAAAACCACGTCAGCGCGCGCGAGCGCCAGCGAGCGGGCGGCCGCTGCGGACTGCGGGTGGGAATCCGGCAGCAGTCCTTTGGCCATCGACATCGGCAGGAACGGAATTCCGGTCTTCTCAACGAAGTTCCGAATCGCGCTGTCCGCTTGGACATAAGCCGCACCCTTACCGAGCACGATCAACGGTCGCCGTGCTGCTGAGAGCACCCGCAACGCGCGGTCGACCGCTTCCGGTGCCGGCAGCTGCCGCGGAGCCGGGTCGACGACCCGCCAGACCGTATCCGCAGCGGCAGAGGCATCCATGGCTTGACCCAGAACGTCACCGGGGATATCGAGGTAAACGCCGCCCGGACGTCCGGAAACCGCAGTCCGGATGGCGCGCGCTACCCCGCGCCCGACGTCCTCTATCCGGCTGATTCGGTATGCTGCCTTCGCGAATGGGCGCGCGGCGTTGAGTTGGTCGAGCTCTTGGTAGTCACCGCGCTGCAAGTCCACTAGCGCCCGATTGCTCGAACCCGAGATCTGAATCATCGGAAAGCAGTTCGTCGTGGCGTTGGCCAGCGCGGGCAGGGCGTTGAGGAAGCCGGGCCCAGACGTGGTGAGGCATACACCCGGGCGCCGGGTGAGAAAGCCAGCGGCGGCTGCGGCGTTGCCGGCCGAGGTTTCCTGCCGGAAGCCGATGTAGCGGATCCCGGACGCCTGCGCGACGCGTGCGAGATCGGTGATCGGAATGCCGACGATCCCGTAGATGGTGTCGACGTCGTTGGCCTTGAGGGCATCCACCACCAAGTGGAAGCCGTCGATCAAACGCGTGGACTTCAGCGCTTGGTCTGCCGATCCCGAAACTGTGGTCATCGTGGCGACTCCTGGTCCGTGTGGTTTCCGGGCTGCTTCGCCCGTAGGGTGCGGTCATGCTTAGTCACCACTGTGGTCTCAGCGCCTGCGGCTGTCCAAGACTAAGCCGCTATGCACCGATCAGCAGTGTCTATCGAAAGCAGCTCCGGGCCGGCACCGCCGTCAATAGGCGCCGGTTATGGGTCGTAAGCAGATGAATATTGGACGAAGGGTGGCTGGCTCGGCATCGTGCCAGTAAGAGCTTTTCGGTGACGACGAAAGGAATGCGGCGATGGGAACCGACTCGATCACCAGCAGCGAGGTCACGACACCGACACAAAGTTCGAGCCCACGCATCGCCGATCTGGTCGAAGAGGCGGCACGCCGGTCGCCGGAGGCGCCCGCGCTTGTCGTCACCGCGGATCGGATACCGGTCAGCTATCGCGAGCTACTCCACCTGGTGGATCATCTGGCCGCGCAGCTGAAGCAAGGTGGCCTGCTGCCGGGCGACCGCGTCGCGCTGCGTGCCGGGAGCAACGCGGAATTCGTCGTCGCGTTGTTGGCGGCCTCTCGAGCGGAGCTGATCGCGGTTCCGTTGGATCCCGCCTTGCCGGTGAGCGAGCTGCAGGTCCGCAGCCAGGCGGCGGGCGCACGGGCGGTCCTGGTCGACGACGCGGCCCTCGGCGACGTCGGCGACGCTGCCGGACAAACCCTGCCCTGCTGGCCAATTGCGGTAACCGCCGGGCATGCCGAGACCGCCCCCGCGGTCAGCCTCGACGCCGCCACGGCGCCGAAGCACGAGTTCGCGACACCGACGGGTCTGCGCGACGACGACGCCATGATCATGTTCACCGGCGGAACCACCGGGATGCCCAAGATGGTGCCCTGGACGCACAGCAACATCGCCACCTCAGTGCGCGCCATCGTCGCCGGATACGGCCTCGGTCCCCGGGACGCCACGGTGGCGGTGATGCCGCTCTATCACGGTCACGGGCTGCTGGCCGCGCTGCTGGCGACGCTGGTGTCCGGGGGTTCGGTGTTGCTGCCCGCGCGGGGTCGGTTCTCGGCGCATAGCTTCTGGGACGACATCCACGCCGTCCGGGCCAGCTGGTACACGGCCGTTCCGACGATTCACCAAATCCTGCTGGAACGGGCCAAAACCGATCAACCGAGTCACGCTGCGTTGCGGTTCATCCGCAGTTGCAGCGCCCCGCTCACCGCCGAAACGGCGCAGGCGCTGCAAGACACGTTCTCGGCACCGGTGGTGTGTGCTTTCGGCATGACCGAGGCCACCCACCAGGTGGCCACGACTCGTATCGGGAGCATCGATCACCGCGAAAACCCCGCAGCCACACCAGGTCTCGTTGGCCGCTCGACTGGGCCGGAAATCGGGATCGTCGGGTCCGACGGCCGGCCGGTGCCCGTGGACACCGTCGGCGAGGTCTGGTTGCGCGGACCCACGGTGGTAAGGGGATACCTTGGTGACCCCGCCATCACCGCCGCCAACTTCACCGACGGCTGGCTGCGCACCGGCGACTTGGGCACCTTGTCGCCCAACGGGGACTTGATCATCCGCGGCCGGATCAAAGAACTCATCAACCGGGGCGGCGAGAAGATCTCGCCGGAGCGCGTCGAGGGCGTCCTGGCCAGCCATCCCGACGTTATGGAGGTTGCCGTCTTCGGCGTGCCGGACAAGGTGTACGGCGAGACGGTGGCCGCCGTGATCGTTCCCCGGGGAGACGCTACGCCGACACCGGAGGAGCTGGCGGAGTTCGGTCGCGAGCGGCTGGCCCCGTTCGAGGTGCCGGTCAGCTTCCAGCAAGCCAGCGAGCTCCCGCATACCGCGAAGGGCTCGCTGGACCGTCGGGCGGTGGCCGAAAAATTCGGCCGCCGGTCCTGAGAACCGGCCGTTAGACAGTCGTCTTCACGCGGGCGGCTGCCGACTCCGGCATGGGTTCGTAGCGGACGAACGATCGGGTGAACGACGCGGCCCCGTGTGCCAGTGAGCGCAAGTCGATCGCATAGCGCGTCAACTCCACCTGGGGTACTTCGGCTTTGACCACGGTGCGTTCGTTACCGGCGGTGTCGGTACCGAGCACGCGGCCGCGACGGCCGGATAGGTCGCCCATCACCGCGCCGACGAAGTCATCGGGTACCAGCACCGAGATCTCGTCGATGGGCTCGAGCAGCGTCACCCTGGTCGCCGCCGCGGCCTCCCGCAACGCCAGCGCACCCGCCGCTTGGAACGCGAAGTCCGACGAATCCACGCTGTGCGCCTTGCCGTCGAGCAAGGTGACGCGGATATCGACGACCGGGTAACCGGCGTGCACACCCTTTTCCATTTGAGCGCGCACGCCCTTCTCCACGCTCGGAATGAATTGCCGCGGCACGGCTCCGCCGACCACCTTGTCCACGAACTCGAATCCTGAGCCCTCCGGCAGCGGCTCCACCTCGATGTCGCATACGCCGTACTGACCATGCCCACCGGACTGCTTGATGTGGCGGCCGTGGCCTTTGGCCTTGCCGCTGAAGGTTTCTCGCAGCGGGACGCGCAGTTCCACCGTGTCCACGGTGACGCCGTACCGGTTGGCCAATGCGTCGAGGACCACGCCGGCATGCGCCTCGCCCATGCACCACAGCACGATCTGATGAGTTTCCTGGTTCTGCTCGATCCGCAGCGTCGGGTCTTCGGCCGCCAACCGGCCCAGCCCGACCGACAGTTTGTCTTCGTCGGTCTTGGCATGCGCCGCGATAGCGATCGGCAGCAGCGGCTCGGGGATCCGCCAGGGTTTCAGCACCAGCGGCTCTGACTTGTCGGAGAGCGTGTCGCCCGTTTCGGCCCGGCTCAGCTTGCCGATCGCGCAGATGTCGCCTGCCACCACGGCCGCAGCCGGGCGCTGCTGCTTGCCGAGCGGGAACGACAGCACGCCGATGCGTTCGTCTTCGTCGTGATCGGGGTGCGTACTCCCGTTCCCGTTGGTCGTGGCACCGAAGAACGACGCGAAATGGCCCGACACATGAACGGTCGTGTCGGGCCTGATGGTCCCGGAGAACACCCGGACCAGGCTGACCCTTCCCACATAGGGGTCCGACGTCGTCTTCACCACCTCGGCAAGTAACGGCGCGTTGACGTCACAGGCCAGCTGTGCGTGCGAAGCACCTTGCGGCGTAAAGACCTCCGGCAGCGGGTGCTCCATCGGAGACGGAAATCCGCGAGTGGCGACCTCCAGCAATTCCAGGGTGCCGACGCCGGTGCCGCTGCACACCGGGATCACCGGGAAGAACGAACCCCTCGCGACGGCTCGCTCCAAGTCCTCGATGAGCACCGACTCGTCGATGGACTCGCCGCCGAGATAACGGTCCATCAGCGACTCGTCCTCGGACTCTTCGATGATGCCCTCGATCAGTGCCCCGCGCGCCTCCTCGATCCGGTCGGCGTCCGACGCGTCGAGCGGCTGGACGGACCGTTTACCGCCGGTGTATTGGTAGCGGGTCTGCGACAGCAACCCGATCAGCCCTTCGCAGGTTGGGAGGCCGGTTGGCAGGTAAAGGGGTAAAACCTTGTCGCCGAACGCATTTTGGGTGGCAGCCAGTGCCTCGGCGTAGTTCGCACGGGCATGGTCGAGCTTGGTGATCACCACCGCGCGGGGCATGCCGACCTGGTCGCATTCCTGCCAAAGCGATTTAGTCGGCTCGTCGACGCCTTCGTTCGCCGCGATCACGAACAGCGCGCAGTCCGCGGCGCGCAGCCCGGCGCGCAACTCGCCGACGAAGTCGGCGTAGCCCGGTGTGTCGACCAGGTTCACCTTGACGCCGTCGTGTGACAGGGACGCCACCGAAAGGCCCACGGATCGTTGCTGCCGGATCTCGGCTTCGTCGTAGTCGCAGACCGTGTTGCCGTCGGCGACCGAGCCAGCTCTGGTCAGCACCCCGGCGGCCACCAGCAAAGCTTCGACCAGGGTGGTCTTGCCGCCGCCGGACGGCCCCACCAGAACCACGTTTCGGATTTCACTGGGGCCGTTCGCAGTGGGTGCGTTGCCCGCGCCTTGGGAAGTATTCGTCCTGTCCGCCATGACTTTCCTCCAAGTTTCCCAGGTCGCGCCCGGCTGTACACCTACCTAGCTACCATTCACCCAACTACCGTCGACCACAAGACCGTGCGGCCGGATCGGTATCCAGCTTTTGAATGGGTACGCGCTCCTGGGTCAGCTGTGCCAGCCGGCCCAGCGGTGCACCGCGATGGCTATTACCGGACCGGTCAGCGGGACCGATTGATACTGAGGGTATTTGGCACGCAGCAGCCGGTATCCGGTTCGCGCGACGTCGCCGTCCGCATGGATCGTGGCGGTCCCGTCGACCCGGACCCACCACAGTTGGCTCCAGTCGTCGGCGTAATGGTCGACGAGCAGACTCACCTGGGGATTGGTCTCGATGTTGGCGAGGCGACGCAGCCGTCGGGTTGTCTTGGGCTTGGCGTCGACGGCCGTGTACACAACGTCTTGGCCGTCGGGGGAGTCACCGTCGACGGCGAAAACTACCGGTACCAGGTGCGGTTGGCCACCGGGGGCGACCGTAGCCAGGCGTGCTACCGGGGACTGTGTGAAGCTGACCTTTGGGTCGAATTCGCCCACCTGCGTCAGCTTAGGGCGCCGGGCCGGTGCGGCCCCGGCGGAAGCGTTACGTTAACCGCATGCTGGCGGAGACGCAGATCGCAAACCTCCTCTATCGCTACGCCGAATGCATCGACACCGGTGATCTGGTGGGGGCGGCTGCGCTCTTCGAGCACGCTCAAATCAGGGTCGGCCCCGAGGACACCATCGACGCCGGCCGGCTGTTGGGAATCTGGAAGTCATTGATCGTGATTCACGCCGATGGCACACCTCGAACCAAGCATGTGACCACCAATCCGATCATCGAAGTAGACGAGGACGCCGGCACCGCGACGTGTCGCAGCTACTACACGGTGCTCCAGCAGACCGACCAGATTGCCCTGCAGATCATCGTCGCCGGGCGGTACCACGATCGCTTCGAGCGTGTCGGCGAGCAGTGGCGGTTCTGCTACCGCGACCTCACCCTCATCGACATGGTCGGCGACGTCAGCCGCCATCTCAGTTATCCCATTACGCCGCCATCGGGGACTTGGGCAGCGAGCCGCGCGCATCGACCGCCGACCCGAACCTGACCAGTGCCGTGCATAGCTACCTGCATTACGGTTATACACAAATTGTGCCGCCCAGAACCTCAAGGCCGGGACAGTTTGATGGTTACCGCAAAGCAGGAGGATGAGGGGATGGGCAAATCGCACCACCATGTGGACTGGTGGTCATGGTTGGTCAGTGTGCTGGCTGTCGTCGCGGTGAGCGTTGGCCTGGGCACGGTGCCGGCATCCGCGTCGCCACCCCCGGCGCTTGACCGGTTCAGCGACCGCCCTCAGGCACCGCTGGACCCCTCGGCACTGGTCGGCCAGGTGGGCCCGCAACTGGTCAACATCGACACCAAGTTCGGCTACAACAACGCCGTTGGGGCCGGAACCGGCATCGTCATCGATCCCGGCGGAGTCGTGTTGACCAACAATCATGTGATCTCGGGCGCCACCGACATCAGCGCCTTTGACGTCGGCGACGGGCAGCGGTACGCCGTCGACGTGGTCGGCTACAGCCGAACCCAAGACGTCGCGGTGCTGCAACTTCGTGGCGCGGCCGGGCTTCCGACCGCGGCTATCGGCGGCGAGGCCTCGGTGGGCGAGCCGGTCGTGGCGATGGGCAACGCCAGGGGCCAGGGCGGAACACCCAGCGCGGTGGCCGGCAAGGTTCTCGCACTCAACCAGACCGTCTCGGCAACCGACACCCTGACCGGCGCCAACGAGACGCTGGGCGGCCTGATCCAGGCCGACACGCCGATCAGACCCGGTGACTCGGGCGGTCCCATGGTCAACAACAACGGGCAGGTGATCGGCGTGAACACCGCCGCCACCGACAATTACAAGATGTCGGGCGGGCAGGGCTTCGCCATCCCGATCGGTCGCGCCATGGGCGTCGCCGGGCAGATCCGGTCCGGTGCCGGCTCGAACACCGTGCACATCGGCCCGACCGCCTTCCTCGGACTGGGCGTCACCGACAACAACGGCGGCGGCGCGCGCGTCGAGCGCGTGGTCACCGGCGGCCCCGCCGCGGCGGCCGGGATCTCTCCCGGTGACGTCATCACCAGGGTGGACAACGTCCCGATCACCGGGGCCACGTCGATGACGGACGTCCTCGTTCCGCATCACCCCGGCGACAACATCGCGGTGCACTACCGCTCCGCAGGGGGCGGCGACCGCACCACGAATGTGACGCTGGGGGACGGACCGCCGGCCTGATATTGCCTAGCGATCGGCTAATTCGCTTGCCCCGAACGGTGATTCGTCGCATGTGTGCGGGCGTGGTTCCGAACCACCCGCCTCGGGTACCCGTGGCATCGTGGATTTGATGAACGACGCAAGAGACGCTGTCGAGCACCATCCCGAAAAGGGCAGTCACGTCCAGGATGGCGTGGTTGAGCACCCGAATGCGGAGGATTTCCGCAACGCCGCAGCACTTCCCGCGGACCCGACCTGGTTCAAGCACGCCGTGTTTTACGAGGTTCTGGTGCGCGCGTTCTATGACGCCAGCGCAGATGGCTCCGGCGACTTGCGTGGCCTGCTCGAGCGCCTGGACTACTTGCAGTGGCTGGGTATCGACTGCATCTGGCTGCCGCCGTTCTACGACTCACCGCTGCGCGACGGGGGCTATGACATCCGCGATTTCTACAAAGTGCTGCCCGAATTCGGCACAGTCGACGATTTCGTGGCGCTGGTCGACGCCGCTCACCAGCGCGGTATCCGGATCATCACCGACTTGGTCATGAACCACACCTCGGACTCGCACCCGTGGTTCCAGGAGTCGCGCAACGATCCCGACGGGCCTTATGGCGATTACTACGTATGGAGCGACACCAGCGAGAAATACGCCGACGCCCGGATCATTTTCGTCGACACCGAAGAATCGAACTGGACCTTCGATCCGGTCCGCCGCCAGTTCTACTGGCACCGGTTCTTCTCCCACCAGCCGGATCTGAACTACGACAACCCTGCCGTGCAGGAGGCGATGATCGACGTTATTCGCTTCTGGCTCGGACTGGGCATCGACGGCTTCCGGCTGGACGCGGTGCCGTACCTGTTCGAACGGGAAGGCACCAACTGCGAGAACCTCCCGGAGACGCACGCGTTCCTCAAGCGCGTACGCAAAGTCGTCGACGACGAGTTCCCGGGGCGGGTGCTGTTGGCCGAGGCCAATCAGTGGCCCAGCGATGTCGTCGAATACTTCGGTGACGCCAGCACGGGCGGTGACGAATGCCACATGGCGTTCCACTTCCCGCTGATGCCGCGCATCTTCATGGCGGTCCGCCGCGAGTCCCGATTTCCGATTTCAGAGATCCTGGCCCAGACGCCCGAAATCCCCGAGATGGCGCAGTGGGGCATCTTCCTGCGTAACCATGATGAGTTGACGCTGGAAATGGTGACCGACGAAGAACGCGACTACATGTATGCCGAGTACGCCAAGGATCCGCGGATGAAGGCGAACGTCGGGATCCGTCGCCGGCTGGCGCCACTGCTGGACAACGACCGCAACCAGATCGCCTTGTTCACCGCGCTGTTGCTCTCGCTGCCCGGCTCGCCCGTCCTGTATTACGGCGACGAGATCGGCATGGGCGACGTGATCTGGTTGGGCGACCGGGACGGCGTGCGAACCCCGATGCAGTGGACACCGGACCGCAACGCCGGGTTTTCCACCGCGAACCCCGGCCGGCTCTACCTGCCGCCCAGCCAGGACCCGGTGTACGGGTATCAGGCTGTCAACGTGGAGGCCCAACGTGACACCTCTACCTCGCTGCTGAACTTCACCCGCATGATGCTGTCGGTGCGCCGCCGCCACCATGCCTTCGCCATCGGGACTTTCGAAGAATTAGGCGGCTCCAACCCGTCGGTGTTGGCGTTCGTGCGCCAGGCGGCAGATGACGGCGACACCGTACTGTGCGTGAACAACTTGTCGCGTTTCCCGCAACCCATCGAACTGAACTTGCAGCACTGGAGCGGCTGCACGCCGGTAGAACTGACCGGGCACGTCGAGTTTCCCCGCATCGGTCACCTGCCTTACCTGCTGACACTGCCAGGTCACGGCTTCTACTGGTTCCAGTTGTCCGCCGCGTGTGAGGAGAACACATGACTGTGAACCCCGCCAAGTTGCCCTGGTCCGATTGGCTGCCACAGCAACGTTGGTATGCCGGCCGCAACCGGGAGCTGACCGCCGCCGAGTCCGGTGCCGTCGTCCCGCTACGCGACGATCTGGACCTGGTGTTGGTGGACGCCGAATACTCCGTTGGCTCACCGGAGCGCTACCAAGTGATCGTCAGATGGGATTCCGCGCCGGTCTCCGAGTACAGCACCGTGGCCACGATCGGAGCCTCCGACGACCGGACTGGTTTCGATGCGCTGTACGACGCCGATGCGCCGCGGTTTTTGCTCTCGCTGATCGACTCGGCGGCTGTGCTCGAGTCGTCGGGCACCAGAGTGGTCTTCACCAAAGAACCCGACGTCACCCTCCCGCTGGAGGCGATGCCGCACGTCTCCGACGCCGAGCAAAGCAACACCAGCGTGATCTTCGATCGGCGCGCGATCTTCAAGGTTTTTCGCCGGGTCAGCGAAGGCATCAACCCCGACATCGAGCTCAACCGTGTGCTCGGGCGCGCGGGTAACGCCCACGTGGCCCGGCTGCTCGGGACCTACGAGATGACCGGATCGGACGGCACGGCCGATACGGCGTGGCCGCTTGGCATGGTGACCGAGTTCGCGTCCAATGCCGCCGAGGGGTGGGCGATGGCGACAGCGAGCGTTCGCGACCTTTTCGCCGAGGGTGACTTGTATGCCTACGAAGTCGGCGGTGACTTCGCCGCTGAGTCCAACCGGCTGGGTGAGGCCGTCGCGTCCGTGCACGCGACCTTGGCCGAACAACTCGGCACGGCGCAAGCACCCTTCCCGGTCGACACCGTGTTGGCGCGGCTGTCGGCGACCGTGGCGGCCGTTCCCGAGCTCGAGGAGTATGCGGCGACCATCGAGGAGCGATTCCAAAAGCTTGCGGGCGAGACGATCACGGTTCAGCGGGTGCACGGCGATTTGCACTTGGGGCAGGTGCTGCGCACCCCGGAGCGCTGGCTGCTGATCGACTTCGAAGGAGAGCCGGGACAGCCGCTGGACGAGCGGCGGGCGCCCGATTCACCGTTGCGCGATGTGGCCGGTGTGCTGCGGTCGTTCGAGTACGCCGCTTATGGGCCGCTGGTTGAGCAGCCGGCGGATAAGCAGCTCGCTGCCCGGGCCCGGGAATGGGTCGAGCGCAATTGCGCCGCATTCTGCGACGGCTATGCCGCCGCGTCGGGGACCGACCCCCGCGATTCATCGCAGCTGCTGGTCGCTTACGAGCTCGACAAGGCGGTATATGAGGCCGGCTATGAAGCGCGGCACCGGCCCGGATGGTTGCCGATCCCGTTGCGATCCATCGCCCGCCTCCTGGGGCCATAAACCAAGCCTTGCCGGGGCGCAACCTCTAGGAGTTCTCTATGTGCGCCCTGCGGGCGGCGCGAGGCTTTGGAAGCATGTACGCGTGGCTAGCGAAACCTTCAACAGTGAGGCGAGGTTGTCGTGGGTGCTGGCAGCGCTGGCGGGCGTGATCGGCGCAATCTCCTTCACCCACTCCGCGGGTTACTTCGTGGTGTTCATGACCGGCAACGCCCAACGCGCGGTGCTTGGGTACTTCACCGGTGAAGTGTGGTTTGCGGTGAGCGCCGCCCTGCTCATGGTGGCATTCGTCGTCGGCGTGGTGGTTGCTTCCGCGTGCAGGCGCCGTTTCTGGGTCGACCATCCGCATGGTCCCACGGTGCTGACAACCCTTACGTTGGCGATCGCGACCCTGGTCGACCTCATCGACGAAGGATGGGAAGAAGCCTCCCTCGATTTTGCGCCAATTGTGCTGTTGTCCTTCGCCACCGGCGCTTTGAACACGTCTTTCGTCAAGAACGGCGAGGTGTCGGTCCCGCTCAGCTATGTGACCGGCACGATGGTCAAGATGGGCCAGGGCATCGAACGCCACATGGCCGGTGCGGGGAAGGCAGCGGACTGGCTCGGCTACTTCCTGCTGTTGGCCAGCTTCATCGTGGGGGCCGCGCTGGGCGGCCTGATCAGCGTGCTGGTGAACGGAACCTGGATGCTGGTGATGGCTACGGTCGTGTGCGCGTTGACCACCGCTTACACCTACTTCCACCAGGACCGCCGCGCATTGCTGGACAAGAGGCCGGAAAAGGAGCGTCGGCAGCAGCGCTGACCGCTGCGCTACAGCCGATGCTGGCCTTGGTGCAGGGACTTTCAGGCGGCTACTAGATGACTGATTCCAAGGGGTCAGTGGTCGTAGGCGGTTAGTGAGCGGCGGATGGTCAACCCGAGGGTGTCGTTGTGCCAGATCGCGGCGGTGAGGGCGAGGATACGTTGGGCGATGCGGGTGCAGACGCCGGCGGTGGTGCGTCCACCGTGGCGTTCGAGGTCGA
>Ga0335071_10000534_pt1 | contig 42103 bp, 36 predicted proteins | sample Lox_Sample_15_FD_206724 | JGI IMG/M metagenome (GOLD analysis project Ga0335071, IMG submission 206724) | Soil microbial communities from Loxahatchee National Wildlife Refuge, Florida, United States - Lox_Sample_1.5 | ecosystem: Environmental > Terrestrial > Soil > Wetlands | place: USA... | reverse complement strand
ATCCTGCAAGAGATCCACAACGACCCGCATCTGTCGGGGGCGCTCAACAACGTCACGTTCATGGCAGGGACCGGCGCCAATGACGTCGCTTTCCAGGCTCTTCCCGCCGGCAACGACAGTGCGGCCAATGTCGCAGCAGCGACGGCAGGCACGAGCCTGAAGACCATCGGCGAGGTATTCAACGCGGCATCCGATCTCGTCGAAGGTGGCATCACCGCCAACAACCTGAACCAGATCCAGACTGATTTGACCGCGGTTCAGACCGGCCTCACCAATCTGCTGAACAACAAGACCGCCATCGCCGCGATCGAGAAGGGCGAGACGGCGAATGCTGCGGCGTTGACCACGATCCACCTGCAAACGATGCTGGGGCAGGTCACCTTGCAGACTAACAAGTATGACGCTGCCGAAGTGAACGCCACGCCCACCGCGCTGCGCGGCACGGCGGACAACATACTCGACATCATCGACATCGCGCAGAACGACACCAACCTGAACATTGCGGCTGGCGGCAATGGCAACGCTGGGCATGCGGGCGGTTTCGCCGAACAGCCGGGCGGGCTGAGCGGCTCCGTGCAGAAATTCCAGGACAACCAGGCACAGACCAACTTCTGGGCCGCGTTCCTGTCGGAAGCCAATACGATCAACGCCACGTTGACCAAGATCGCCAACGGTTCGGGCACGGCAAATGCGGCCTTGGTGACGCAGATCCAGAACTACCAGCATTTCGGTCAGGCCTTCGATGCAGCGCAAGGCGCGATCTTCCAGGCCCGCTTCGACAACGAACTGTTGAGTGGCACGTTGGAAGCCGACAGCGCCAATGCGGTCAAGGGGCTGATGGGCATCCTGAACCACGATACCGGCGCAGCGCTTGCGGCCGACAAGGCGATGCTCAACGCAGCCGGCCAGGGCTTTGTCGCGGACGCCAGAGACGTCTCCGGCAACAACATCGCGATCGGCGGCGCGACTTATGTCGGCACCGCCGTGACGGTCAGCACCGCGACGTCTGTCCATGGTCTCGCGCAAGGCACCATTCCGGTGGGCGCGAATCCGAACATCGCGAACGGCACCGGAGGCGCGGCGGCCACACCACCAGCGGGGGGCGGTGGTGCAACAATGCCAATCAACTTCAACCCGACTGCGCTGGCGAACGGCACCTCGAATCTCCTGGTGCGCGGGTCCGCCCTCCAGCACACGACCGATCTGGTCACCGCCGGCGTTGTCTTCAACGACTCGGTGCGTCTGTCGACCGGCCTGTTCTCGACGCCTGCGAACAGCGGCAACCAGGCTCCGTTCCTCGGCGAGTACATGCAAGACATCACGGCCGTCCAGAACGATATCGCCGCAATGCTCGCCAACCCGGGCAACGTGACGCTCGGCGGCAAGGCGTTCACGCTGAACGCGACCGACACAGCAACCTTGACCAATATCGAGGGGCAGCTCGGCCAGCTCGCCGCGGCCGCCCCGCAGACAGCGAACGCAGCGACGGCCGCGGCCGCGGACGCCACGATCCACAGTGTTGAGGCTCAGATCCTACAGGAGGTTCAGGGCGACGCCCATCTGTCCGCCGCGCTCAACGGCGTCACCTTCATGGCGGGTACCGGCGCCATCGACGTCGCGTTCCAGGGCACGCCCGCCGGCAACGACAGCACAGCCAACCTGACGGCGGCTGCCGCGGGCACCAGTCTGAAGACCATCGGCGAGGTGTTCAACGCCGCCGCTGATATGGCCCTGGGTGGCATCACCGTCAACAACCTCAACCAGATCCAGGGCGACCTGACCGCGGTTTCTCAGGGCCTCACCAATCTTCTGAATAACAAGACCGCGATTGCCGCGATCGAAAACGGCGAGACGGCGACGGCCGCTGCGCTGACGACGATCCACCTGCAGACGGCGTTGGGCCAGGTCAACCTGCAACTCGCCAAATATGACGCTGCCGAAGCAAACAACAACAGTCCGACGGCATTGCGCGGCACCGCCGACAACTTGCTCGACATCATCGACATCATCCAGAACGACGCCAACCTGAACACGGGGGCGGGCGGCAACGGCAATGCAGGGCATATCGGCGGCTTCGCCGAAATGCCCGGCGGTCTGAGCGGATCCGTGCAGAGGTTCCAGGACAACCAGGCGCAGACCAACTTCTGGGCGGCGTTCCTGTCCGAGGCCAACACGATCAACGCGCAGCTCACGAAGATCGTCAATGGTTCGGGGACGGCTAGCGCGGCCCTGGTCACGCAGATCCAGAACTACCAGCACTTCGGTGCGGCATTCGATGCGGCGCAGGGCGCGATCTTCCAGGCCCGCTTCGACAACGAACTGTTGAGCGGCACGCTGCTGGCCGACACCAACAACGCGGTCAAGGGTCTCATGGGTATCCTGAACCACGACACCGGTGCGGCGCTCGCGGCGGACAAGGCGATGATCGCTGCGGCCGGCCAGGGTTTTGTGGCCGACGCCATGGACGTTTCCGGCAATAACGTTCCGATCACTGGCGGCAACTATGTCGGCACGGCCACGACGGTGAGCACGGCAACGTCGGTCAAGGGATCGGCACAGGGGACCATCCCGGTCACCGCCAATCCGAACATCGCGAATGGCACGGGCGGCGCTGCGGCTACGCCAGCGGCGCAGGGACATGGACACGACGCGGACGACCACCCGGGCATGGCTGCCGCCAAGGCGGCTGCTCCGGCAGCGACTGCGGCCAATACCCACGCGGCCCAATCGACGCCGATGTCGCACGGAACCGCTGCAACCCATGCGATGATTACGATGCACGACCTGATGCATGCGGAGGCGGTCGCGCATCAGATGCACTGGGCCTGATCGGACCATCTCAAGCCGAGCAAGCAATGCAGTGACGTCGAAGTTCCCCCAGTGCAGACATTCATTCTGCACTGGGGCCGTCCTTCAGGAAGAACCCGCGGCGATTTAGCGCAGGCAGTCAGCGCGAAGAATGGTGCTGTCTGCCACAATTCAGGTTCCGGATTCGCGGTTCAATCGTGGAGAGATGGAGGCCTTCCTTCGGCGACAGCATGAACATGTGGCTTTCATGCACGGTGCTATTTGCGACGACTAAATAGAAATTGAAAATTCGAATTGGTTTCCGACCGTTTTTGCGATGCTCGCGAGAATCCGAGCGTCTGCCGGTTCCGGTGTGTCACCGAACCGCAACAATCCTGGCTGCCCGAAGCTCATCACATTTGCGAACGCGCTGACACTTTTTTCGGCCCCAAACCCGCGACTAATTCGCAGCTGCTTTGAATGGCGCGTGATGACATGTCCCGATGCCGACGAAACGTCGGCCGAAGGGGGGGCCCTTCAGTCCTTGAGTTCTACACGTCCTTGAAAATCCCCGAGAGCGCCAATCCGGGAGAAGCGAGGACATTGGGGAGATCACTAGATGGCGAATACCTTCACTCCGACCGCGCTGGCAAACGGCACGTCGAACCTGCTGGTCCGCGCGTCCGCGCTCAATCAGACGACGGATCTGTTGCAGGCCGGCGTCGTCTTCAACGACGCGGTGCGGGCTTCGCTCGGACTGTTCTCGACCCCGCAGAACAGCGGTAACTCGAATCCCTTCTTGGGCAGCTACACGACTGACATCCACGCGGTGCAGAACGACATTGCCGCGATGCTCGCCGCTCCGGGCACCGTCACGATCAATGGCAATGCCTTCACGCTGAACGCGACCGACACGGCGGTCTTGACGAACGTGCAGGCCCAGCTCGGCCAGCTGCTGCAGGCGGCGCCAGGGACTACGAACGCCGGGACACTGGCGGCTGCCGACCAGACCATCCACAATGTGCAGGCACAGATCCTGCAGGAAATCCACAACGACCCGCATCTTTCGGGCGCTCTCGGCCAAGTCACCTTCATGGCCGGTACCGGGGCCACCGACACCGCCTTCCAGGCTCTTCCTGCCGGCAACGACAGTGCGGCCAACGTGGCTGCAGCGACGGCGGGCACCAGCCTCAAGGTCGTCGGCGAGGTGTTCACTGCGGGGGCCGATCTTGCGCTTGGTGGCATCAACGCCAACAACCTCGCCCAGATCACGGCCGACTTCACCGCCGTGCAGACGGGCCTGACAAAGATCCTGAACAACGCGACCATGCTCGCCCAGATCGAAGCCGGCGAGACCGCGACCGCTGCGCAGTTGACCACCATCCATCTGAACACGGTGCTGCAGCAGGTCGGCACGCAGCTCACCAAGTATGACAACGCCGAAGTAGTCGCCAATCCGACAGCGCTGCGCGGCACCGCCGACAACCTGCTGGACATGATCGACATCATCCAGAACGATCCCAACCTCAACATGGCGGCCGGCGGCAACGGCAACCCTGGACATGTCGGCGGCTTCGCCGAAATGCCGGGTGGACTGTCGGGGACCGTGACCAAGTTTCAGGACAACCAGGCGCAGACCAATTTCTGGGCCGCGTTCCTGTCCGAGGCCAACACGATCAACGCGCACCTGGCCGGCATCGCCAACGGCACCCAGACCGCGACCGCGGATCTGGTCACGCAGATCCAGAACTACGAGGCGTTCGGCCGCAATTTCGACGCGGCGCAGGGCGCGGTGTTCCAGGGCCGTTTCGACAACGAACTGCTGCACGGGACGCTGCAGGCGGACACGATGGCCTCGGTCAAGGGCCTGCAGGGAATCCTGAATGGCGACCAGGGCGCGGCGCTCGCCGCCGACAAGGCGATGATCACCGCGGCCGGCCAGGGTTTCGTGGCCGACGCCATGGACGTCTCCGGCAACAATATCGCGATCGGCGGTGCCACCTATGTCGGCAGCGCCACGACCGTCAGCACCGCGACATCGGTACATGGCATCGCGCAGGGCACCATCCCGGTGACCGCGAATCCGAACATCGCGAATGGCACGGGCGGCACGGTGACTGCGGGTGGTGGCGGTGCCGGCGGCGGCGCTGGCGGCGCCATGCCGATCAACTTCAATCCGACTGCGCTCGCGAACGGTACGTCGAACCTGCTCGTGCGCGCATCTGCCTTGCAGCATACGACCGATCTGGTCACGGCGGGTGTCGTCTTCAACGACTCGGTGCGCATCTCGCTGGGGCTGTTCTCGACGCCGGCGAACAGCGGCGGCTCGGTGCCGTTCCTGGGCGAGTTCACCCAAGACATCACCGCGGTCCAGAACGACATCGCGGCGATGCTCGCCAATCCAGGTGGCGTTACGCTGGGCGGCAAGGCGTTCACGCTCAACGCGACCGATACGGCGGTGCTGACCAACATCCAGGGCCAGCTTGGCACGCTGCTGCAGGCGGCTCCGCAGACCACGAATGCGGCGACCTTGGCGGCTGCGGATCAGACGATCCACAATGTCCAGGCTCAGATCCTGCAGGAGATCCAGGGCGACGCGCATCTGTCCAGCGCGCTCAACGGGGTCACCTTCATGGCCGGGACCGGCGCTACCGATGTCGCGTTCCAGGGCACGCCTGCCGGCAACGACAGCGTAGCGAATATCACCGCGGCGACGGCCGGGACCAGCCTGAAGATCGTCGGCGAGGTGTTCAACGCGGGCGCCGATCTTGCCCTTGGCGGCATCAACGCCAACAACCTGAACCAGATCACGGCCGATTTCACCGCCGTGCAGCAGGGCCTGACCAAGATCCTGAACAATGCCACCATGCTCGCCCAGATCGAGGCCGGCGAGACGGCCACCGCTGCGCAGCTGACCACGATCCATCTGAACACGGTGCTGCAGCAGGTCGGCACCCAGCTCACCAAATATGACGCGGCCGAGGTGAACGCCAATCCCACGGCGCTACGCGGCACTGCCGACAACCTGCTGGACATGATCGATATCATCCAGAACGACCCCAACCTCAACGCGGCGGCGGGCGGCAACGGCAACCCCGGGCACATCGGCGGCTTCGCCGAACAGCCGGGCGGCCTGAGCGGGTCCGTGCAGCGCTTCCAGGACAACCAGGCGCAGACCAACTTCTGGGCCGCGTTCCTCGCCGAAGGCAACACCATCAACGCCCAGTTGATGAAGATCGCCGCCGGTTCGGGGACCGCAACCGCGGCCTTGGTCACGCAGATCCAGAACTACGAGGCGTTCGGTCGCAACTTCGATGCGGCGCAGGGTGCGGTGTTCCAGGGGCGGTTCGACAACGAACTGCTGCACGGGACGCTGCAGGCTGACACGATGGCCGCCGTCAAGGGCCTGCAGGGCATCCTGAACGGCGATACTGGCGCTGCGCTCGCCGCCGACAAGGCGATGGTCGCTGCGGCCGGCCAGGGTTTTGTCGCCGACGCGATGGACGTCTCCGGCAACAATATCCCGGTCAATGGCGGCAATTATGTCGGCACCGCCACGACGATCAGCACCGCGACCTCGATCAAGGGAACGGCGATGGGCACCATCCCGGTCACCGCCACCCCGAACATCGCCAATGGCACCGGCGGCGCTGCGGCAACCAGCACCTCGCAAGCCGGCGGCAGCAGCATGGGCGGACACGGACACGATGCGGACGACTACAGCTCGGCTGCAGCCAATGCGGCTGGCGCCAAGCCGACCGCTGCTGCGGCTGCTGCGACTGCGGCCAATACCCACGCGACCCAGCCCGCAGCCGCGTCGCATGCGACCGGTGCAACGCATGCGATGATCACGATGCACGATCTGATGCACGCCGAGGCCGTTGCCCATCAGATGCATTGGGCCTGATCGGGGGCTCACGCCGACCCATCCATCCGGCGGTCCCAAAATTCGCCAGCGCAGAACCCAGTTCTGCGCTGGCTTTTTTTCAGGACCGCACCTTGTCGCTCAGCGCCGGCTCGATCGTGTGGTGATGGGGTCCGGTTGTCGCTCCGACCTCCGCCTGAGGCCCCGATTCCGAGCGGGTGAGCACGTCCCCGAGCTGCGGATAGTCACCACGATGGATGGATACCGTGAAACGCGCGGAGCCGCACCGCATCGGTCGGGCCCAACGACAACCCGTTCGACGGGCCAAGGAATGTTCCGCATTTGCGCGGTCGCGAGGGAGACAGGTGCCAACCTCAAACTCTCGGCCGAGCCCAGAACAGACTGCCGGGCATCGGCTTCCAGCGAGGCAAACGCCGCTTCGGGCTTCCGGCGAACTTCATCTCCGCCGAGGGCGTCGATCAGGACGTGTACGGCTTCGGGCCGCTGAAACGACGTGAGCGCGGCCATGACCCCTATTGAGTTGATGGGATGCCGGGTACACATAGAATCGTAGAGGCCTGCTCGTGGGGCACTGTGAGCGGCGTCGGTAAAATCGCTCATACCACAAAGGTCGGAAGGGCTCTCCGAGACGAAAACGTCGCAGCAACAAAGACTTAGAAGATGTTCACTGGATTGTAGACCCAGGACGCGCTTGAAAGGCAATCCTGGTCAAATCTCAACTTGAAGCGAATGTCGGTATCGGTGGTTGCGGGCCCCCGCAACCACCGATCCGAGCGTTCTGGACCTTGGCCGGCATATCTCTTGTGATTTCGCGATCATTTCTCAGAGCCGAGCAGGGCGTCGTCTACTGGCGCATCTCCTTCAAGATCGATCACGCTACTATGGCGGACAATTCGGTCGACATGGTCCGCCCAAGCGCTCAACGCAGCACGCATTTCGGCTTCGTACCGCGCAAGATTGTAAACGCCGGCGACTCCCGCGCGATGGCCGCTTACGTGGTTGAGAACTGCTTCGACGATGTGGGGGAGCACCCCGAGCCGATCAGCCATCACCGTCGCTGCAGTGCGTCGAAGATCGTGCAGCCACCAATCGGCTAGGGGAGCTATCGTCTCATCGGCTCGTGCCAGCTTTTGACGCCTGGCGAGTAAGCGCGCGTTGAGCGTTGCCTTCGACTTGGACCATCCAGAAAAGCCGCGATGTTCATCGCCTTCCCGGCGCGGGCCATCCCCGAAAACGTGTTCTCGGTTCTCGCCGCGAGGGGGCAGCAGCGACATCGCCGAGTCAGTCAGTGGAACCGCGTGCTCACGATGGTTTTTCGTGCGGGCGCCGGGAATCGTCCAAACGCGCTTAGAAGAATCGAGTTCGGCCCAACGCATTCCGCCGACTTCGTCGCGGCGTTGGGCCGTCAGAATGAGCAGCTTTACGATTCGTCCATAGTCGTCGTCACCGAGGCCTGTCCAGATTTCGGCAAGCTCGCCATCGGTCAGGGTTCGTTCGCGCGACCTGGGTTCGGCCGGACGATTGGTACCGAGGACTGGGTTCGCCGGGATTTCGAGCCCTTCTCGGATGGCCCAATTGAACATGGCGGATAAAGCTGAGCGTGCGCGGGCCGCTGTGACGGCTCCGTGGTCCGTCGCAATGGCGGCGATGCGAGTAGCAACGTGGCGGCGGCCGATATGCGACACCGGGAGCGGATGCAGCGGTTTCCATGTTACTAGGAGGTAGCGTTCAATTTCTGAATGAGTCCGGGGGCGCTGCTTCTGTTTGGCAGTCTTTAGATACTCCTCAGCGACCTTGCGAAACGTATCTGCGGCCTGCAAGGCCGCAAGTGCGCGTTCGACAGCAGGGTCCTTTCCCTCCGCAACCAATCCTAGCAGGCGTTTCGCCTCTTTTCGTGCCTTCTCGGGCGTCCACGGCGATCCATGGGGACCGATTGTAAAGAAGCGTTGGCGGCCGAATGCACGGAATTTGACGACATATACCGGGGTCCCGCGCTGCCGTCGAACGCCAAATCCTCGCACGGCTTCCTTGTGGTCCGCATCCCAAATCGTTTCCCCGGGGCCGAGCGATTGCACCGTTCGGACACTGATACCTAAGTTGGCCATCGATCGCCCCCTGTTGCTAGCTACCACCTAGCAACCACCATAACGGAAATTGGAGCGTAGGTAAGGCGACGAACGGCGAGATATATCTTTGATTCAACATTAGTTTTCGCAATTTAGGCCATTCTAGCGTAAGATCGGGGGCAGCCAAATTCTGTCTGTGGAACAGGAGGTCGGTGGTTCGAGCCCACCCAACTGTACCATCCGCATTCCCACCCAAAATCGACCCGCTCACGCGCGCGTTGCGCCGGCAAATCCAGCTCAACGTGCCGCTATCCAGAGACGGCGAAGCTTTATTGAGAGGCCGCAGCGTACTGGACTGCCTGCGGTTCACGGGCAGCATCGCCGGTTCAGGCAAGTCACTGCACACACACGCTCATCCAGCGTAGTTATACGCAAATCGCAAATTGAGTATAAGCAGGTGGTCCCCGAGCAGGGTGCGAATAGGCCTCAAGCAGCGTCGATATTGAGCGGACCACCCGGGACATTCATTCCAAGCTTGAGTCCCAGCTTCGCAAGTTCTTGCTCTATGTTGGCCATGACCTTCCGGCCCACGCCCGGCCTGCAAAGGAGGTCTACCTCGGAACGTTGCACCAAGTCGCCAACGTACACGATATCTTCATTTTTTAGGCAGCTGGCCCCCGCAGGATACAACACCAGTTCATCCACCCTGCGCAGCAAAACGGGATCAAAAACGACTTCTCCGGCCATGACGAATGGGCGGGGTCCGACTGGCCTGCGCCAATAGCGTTCCGCGATATCTTGGAGCGTGCCATGTGCGATCATGCGATCTTTGTCGCCTTCTCTGCCATGGAGCGAGGCTGCCAAGCCTTTGCCTTTGTCGCTTATCTCCCACACGCCTCGTTCCGAGTCGTCACGCATCAGGCCGTCCCTGATGAGTTCGCTGCGCTCCCAGCAGGCAGCGTTCCACCACCGCGGATCACCGGTCGAAACGGTTTCAAGGTCTCCGTCGGTCAACTTCGGAGCCATGATCGGACCCAGCAGTCGTCGAACATCCTTCGCCTGCGCTTTCCCTCCAAATCGCAACAGCACCATGAGGAGCGGGACCCGAAATACTTTCTGAGGAAGCTTCGGCGCGTTCGTCCGCTTTACGGTGGTCATCGAGGCGGATCGGTCCAATCCATCGCCCAACATTTCAAGGGCGGTAAGCGCTCGTGCAATGACGCTGTCGGCTGTGTCATCCAAAGGCTCAGCGCATCTTTTCATTCGGGCGTAGGTGTCTTCCGAAATGCGAATGACTGGCATCATCGCTGCGCTCCATTTCGTTACCTTGTAACAAGGTATCAAGGCAAAGTCAACCTAGGCCGCCCCGTAGGCAAGCAATTATCGCGCGCGTCCTTGCACGCGATGCTTGCCGAGTTAGTGTGATTCACCCACAATTTGAAAGAGGCTGAGGGTTTTTGCGCATGTCCGGGTCAGGTTCGCTGCGTGCCGCAGGCGCGGTGGTGGCGCTGTCGTTGGTGTCGACGCTGCCGGTCGCCGCGCTCGCCTATACGCCTGAGCAGCAGCAGGCCTGCACCGGCGATGCGTTCCGGCTCTGCAGTTCCGAGATCCCCGATGTCGATCGGATCACCGCCTGCATGATCCGCAACAAGACGCAGCTTTCGCCGGAATGCCGCGTGCAGTTCGGACCCGCACCCGGCGCCGCGGCCAGGGCGGACGATCCGCCGGGCCGGCCGGTCAGCACCAGGCCGGCCGCGAAGCGCAAATCCGCGAGCGCCAAATCGCACAAGTCGAAAAAGCCGGCGAAGCACAGCGCGAGCTGATTTCGTCTCGTTGCGTCATAGCCGGCCCTCACGCTGATCCTGGCGAGCTTGCTTCGGCAAACGTCTCGAGGGATGAGGCCACGGGGTCTCATGGTTCGAGACGGCGCTTCGCGCCTCCACGAGGGGCGAACGACGCAAATTGGACCAACGACTTCAGGTCGAGCGCGACCAGGATCATATCGGTAACCGCGAACCAGCCTGACCCGTTGTTCTTCTCTGTTCTTGTCTGTTCTTGTCGGTCGCGCGCTCGCGCAAGACCAAACATCCGTTTGATTACGGAGTCCGAAATGGAGTCCGGGATGAGCGTGCTGCCGATGCGCAACGTTGCTGCGGAACTCCTGTGACTCAAAAGCCAAAGCCGGACATCAATCCGTGATTACGCGATCGCGGCCGGCAGATTTTCCTTCCACGAATCAGGCCGCTGGATCATTTTTGCCGGCGGGGAGTCAATCTGGAGGCCGAGGTATGAACGTCATTGTTTTTGCATCGCGTAAAGGCGGTTCGGGCAAGAGCACGCTTGCCGCGCATCTTGCCGCGCAGATCAAGGCAACAAAGCCATGTCTGCTCATCGATGCCGATCCGCAGGGGTCGCTCACGCTCTGGCACAAGCTGCGCGGCACCAACGAGCCGCCGATCAAGACTGCGGTCAATTCCGTCGGCTCGATCGTCGCCGCCGCCAAGCGCGACGGTTATGAATGGGTGCTGATCGACACGCCGCCGAACCTGTCCGCCGTGGTCGACGACGCCATCAAGAACGCGACGCTGGTGATCATTCCGGCGCGGCCCGGCGTGTTCGACGTCAACGCGGTGCAGGAGACGATCCAGACTTGTCGCGCGGCACGCAAACCCTATGCGGTGGTGCTGAACGGCGCGCCGGCGCGCCGCGATGATTCGGAGAGCCCGATCGTGTCGATCGCGCGCGAGGCGCTGGCCAAGTTCCGCGCGCCGGTGTGGGGCGGGCAGATCACCAACCGCGCCGACCTGTTGATGGCGCTGAGTCATGGCGAGGGCGCACGGGAATACTCCGCCGAAGGCCGCGCGGCGGCCGAGATCGGCCGGCTGTGGGCTGCGATCGAACGCTCCGTGAAGGCGATTCGCGGCACGATGTCCGCCTCGGGCACCATGCACAAGCAGGCGGCCTGAAGTACTGAGCTGTTCCGGTTCGCAATCGGGACAGCGATACTGCTCAATTTGTTTTGATGTTTGTTGCCGCCAAGTTGGTACTTGACCTCTGGCTTTTGTGATGTGCGGGCGCCTGTCCCCGCGACAAACCGGGCGCCCGATGACGACGCGACGTCACAGATCCTGCGGCAGATGATTGTCCGGTGCGATCCTGCGCGCGTGAGCGCGCGGCTTGCTCGTGCGCGCGTGCGCCAAACCTTCAGGCCACCATCAGCACGTAGAAGAAGATCACCGGCGACAGGCACAGGATCACCGACCAGATCCCGATGGCCCAGAGAATGTCGGCGGTCGAAAAACCCCTGTTGTCGAGGAGTGGATGGTGCTCGATCTTCACGTCGCGTCCCCCTGCTTCTGCAGTCTTCTTGCGGCTTGTTCTGAACCGTTTCTTACGCGCAACCTTTTAAGAAGCTTTTCTTCAATCTTCCCGCATTCGGGCGCCGTGCCGTGAGGCGCGGTTAACCACGCCTGGTCAATTTCCGATAAATCCGTGATAGGCGAGGACCGGAAAGAAACCGAGCAGAACGGCCCAGAAGCCGAATGACGAGATCATGAGAACGTCCCGAATGATCTCCGCCGGCACGGCGGCCGGACCTGTCGTTCTTCGCAGCATGTTTCCTCCAGCTTTTGACGCAGTATAGCGGCCGCGCCTTAACGTTGCCGCCGCCACGCCGGTTCAATCCGGCGCGGCCGCGCAACCTGAAATCAACCATGCCCCCACCCCAGCCCTCCCCCGCAAGCGGGGAAGGGAGCGCGGGCACCGGCTCCGCCAAAATTCGCGCCACGCTCGTCATGCGTGGAGCGATGCATCTGGTGCACCGGCGAAGCGAGAACCTCAGGCCACGAGGTCGCGCCGCTGCCGGCGGAGCGCGCCGCGCCGCGCCATTTCCTGGTCGAGCCGCGCTGCAAGCTCGGCCGAGACCTCGACCATGGGCGAGCGGACTTCGGCGCTCGCGATCAATCCGCTGCGTGCCAGCCAGTATTTTGCCGGAGCCGGGCTCGGCTCGGTGAACAACAGCCGGGTGAGCTCGCGCACCTCGCGCCAGGCCGTCTCGGCCGCCGCGCGATTGCCGGCCTGCAGATGGCTGCGGATCGCGGCAAAGCTGTCGGTCTCGACATGGGCTGAGAGCAGGATCGCGCCGTCGGCGCCGGCGCCGAGCGCATCGAAATAGTCGGTGTCCTCGCCGGTGAGCACGCGAAATCCGGCCGGCCTCTTGCGGAGCAGCTCGGCGGACAATGCGCGATCGGCGCAGCAGTCCTTCAGGCCGACGATGTTCGGATGCTCGGCGAGGCGGAGCAGCGTGTCGTTGCTGATCGCGACCGAGCTCCGATAAGGAATGTTGTAGAGCACGATCGGATGCGCGGCGCGGCTCGCCAGCAGACTGAAGTGCTGCCACAGGCCGCGCTGCGACGGCCTCAAGTAATAGGGACTCGAAATCAGATAGGCATCGATCGGCCAGTTCGCGGTGCGATCGAGCTCGGCCATCAGCTTGCGCGTTCCCGCACCGGAGAGGCCGAGACAGACCGGCAGGGCGCGCCGCTCGCTGGCGAGTTCGGCGCGGACCAGGGCGACGATGCGCTCGAGCTCGTCGCCCTCGAGCGTCATGCCCTCACCCGATGTCGCGGCGAGCACGAAGCCGTCGATCTGGCGGCCGGCATAGTGGCGCACCAGCCGGCGTAACGAGGGCTCGTCCAGCGCGCCGTCGCGGAACGGCGTGACAAGCGGCAGCCACAGGCCGCGCAACTGGGTCGGCAGATCGGTCATCTCTCACATCTCCTCCTGATGGTGCCGGAGACGGAGCAAGAAAAAACCCCGTCCTGGCGGCGGGGTTTTTCGGGTCGGCTATGACGAAGATGTTATCGCGCGCGCCAACCTGAACTCCCCGGGAAGAGAGCTTTTTTCCAATGGCGGGCGGCGCGGAAGGTCATCGTCATGGTCACAGCATGCGGTGCGCACACGAATCTGTCAACGGGTCCTGGAACCCAAAGCACGATAACGCGCAACGGGTGAGGAACACAGGCTGCAACCAAAAAAAGCCGGGCTCGAAAGAGCCCGGCTTGAGGTATTGGCCAATAGAGGCCGACACAATCACCTTCCAAGAGGGATGACTGAACCGCCGCTTCGCTGGAGGAGGGGGACAAAGCGCGGAGCAACGCCTCAGTACATAACCATTATGGTGCGCGGCGACGCCATGCGGCAAGCATCCGAGCCGCATGTCAGTCATGCGCAAAATATCCGCCGGTGCAAACGTCCTCGCGCGTTCCGCGGCGCGCGGCGTTTAGAGAATTTCTATCCCGCGCATGATCCGGAAAAAGTGTGAAGCGGTTTTCCGAAAAGATCATGCGCAAACAAGAATCTAAAGCAACGATCGCGATCAGGCCGATCGATCGCGCTTCAGGACGGCCAGCGCTGCGCCTTGCTGACCACGAAGTCGCGGAACACCTGCACCCGCGCCACCGTCTTCAATTCTTCGGGATAGACGAAGTAGGTGTCGAGCGCGATCGAATCGGACTCGCCGAACAGCTGCACCAGGCGGGAATTTTCCTCGACCAGGTAATCGGGCAGCGACGCGATCCCGAGGCCCTGCTGGCAGGCGCGCACCAGGCCCAGAATGCTGTTCACCTTGAAGTAGACTTCGCGGGGACCCGAGCCGTTGCGGCCCGCCTCGATCAGCCAGTTGCGGTTCTGCAAATGCGGCGCGACCTGGCCATCCGAGAGCATGATGATGCGATGAGCGTCGAGGTCGTCGAGCGTGCGCGGCGTGCCGAAGCGCTTGATGTAGTCGGGCGAGCAATAGGCGTGGAAGCCGATCGAGAACAGCTTGCGCTGGATCAGGTCGGGCTGCGTCGGCTTGCGGGTGCGGATCGCGACGTCCGCTTCGCGCATCGAGAGGTCGAGCTCCTCGTCATTGACGATCAGCTGGATGCGAATCTCCGGATACAGCGCCGTGAACTCGCCGAGCCGCGGAATCAGCCAGTTGATGCCGACGCCGGGCGTGGTGTTGATCTTGAGATCGCCGCTCGGCCGCTCGCGGCTGTCGGTCAGCTTGGCCCGCGCCGCCTGCAGTTGCATGAACACGTCATGTGCGGTGCGGAACAACAGGTCGCCCTGCTCGGTGAGGATGAGGCCGCGCGCATGGCGGTGGAACAGCGAGACCGCCAGTTCCTGCTCGAGCGCCGAGACCTGGCGGGACACCGCCGACTGCGACAGTCCGAGCTGTTCGCCGGCATGGGTAAAACTTCCGGCCTCCGCTGCGGCGTGAAACACCTTCAGCTTGTCCCAATCCATATCGGTAAATCCGTCGCGTGATCTGGGCATGGTCATCATCATTCCGCAGCGGCGCGCTCGCTGACGCGCAAGGCAAGAAAACGTTCGGCTTCCAGGGCCGCCATGCAGCCGAGGCCGGCGGCCGTGACGGCCTGCCGATAGGTTTCGTCGGCGACGTCACCGGCCGCAAACAGTCCGGGCACCGAGGTCGCGGTGGAGTTCGGCGCCACCTCGACATAGCCCGACGGTTTCAGCTTGATCTGGCCCTGCACGAGGTCGGTTGCCGGCGCATGACCGATGGCGATGAACACGCCGTCGGCGGGAACATCGGTCAAAGCGCCCGTCTTGACGTTCTTCAGGCGCACATGGGTGACCTTGGCCGGGTTGTCCTCGCCGCGGATCGCGTCGATCGCGGAATCCCACACCACCTTGATCTTCGGATTCCTGAACAGCCGCTCCTGCAGGATGCGCTCGGCGCGGAAGTGGTCGCGGCGGTGCACGATCGTGACCGTCGACGCAAAATTGGTCAGGAACAGTGCCTCTTCGACCGCGGTGTTGCCGCCGCCGACCACGATGACCTCCCTGCCGCGATAGAAGAAACCGTCACAGGTCGCGCAGGCCGAGACGCCAAAACCCTTGAACTTCTCCTCCGAAGGCAGGCCCAGCCAGCGCGCCTGCGCGCCGGTGGCGAGAATGACGGTTTCGGCCAGATAGACATCGCCGCTGTCGCAGGTCAGGCGAAACGGCCGCTGCGACAGCTCGAGCTTGGTGACCAGATCGGTGACGATTTTGGTCCCGACATGGGCCGCCTGCTTTTCCATCTGCTCCATCAGCCACGGGCCCTGGATCACGTCGGCAAAACCCGGGTAATTCTCGACGTCGGTGGTGATGGTGAGCTGCCCGCCGGGCTGGATGCCCTGGATCAGGATCGGCTCGAGCATGGCCCGCGCGGCGTAGATCGCAGCCGTATAGCCGGCCGGACCGGAACCGATGATGACGACCTTGGCGTGGATGGGAGCGGACATGGCTGGTTGTCTCGGGCAGGTCTTAAATCGATGAAGCTTTGGCGGCGACAGCGCTGAATGCGCCGAAAACGCCTCGCGACCCCCGCCTAAAGTCTCAGAGTCCAATTTAGGACATCTGGTGAGCCATGCAAGAATTGCAATCCATATCGGCGAATTTTCCTCTTCTGGAACAACCACCAGTGGACAGAGCGCGCAATAAAATTGCGCATGGAGCCTGAGCTGGGTTAAAAGTATTGCCGGCAGTTATGTGCCCGCGTGCCAAACCAGGATCCTGTCTGTCGTGTCGAAGAATCTTGACGAGATCGACCTCAAAATTCTCGGCGAAATCCAGGCGGATGGCCGAATCACCAATGTCGAACTGGCCAAGCGCGTCGGCATCTCCCCGCCGCCCTGCCTGCGCCGGGTGCGCACCCTCGAGGAAGAAGGCTACATCAAGGGCTATCGCGGGCTGCTCGACGCCCGCCGTCTCGGCTTCGACGTCACGGTGTTCGCCTCCGTGCATCTGTCGAGCCAGGCGGAGGCCGATTTGCGCGAATTCGAGGCGTTCGTCCGCGCCGAACCCCTGGTGCGCGAGTGCTGGATGCTCTCGGGCGAGGTGGATTTCATTCTGAAATGCGTCGCGCCCGACATGGCGACGTTTCAGGACTTTGTCACGCACCTGACTGCGGCCCCGCACGTCCGCAATGTCCGGACCTCGCTGGTCCTGCACAATTCGAAATACGAGGCGGCCGTGCCGCTGGAGGTGAAGACGAAGGGGTGATGTTGCTCCCCCGCTTGCGGGGGAGGTCGCCGCGCTCGCGCGGCGGGTGGGGGTGCCACTCGCACAGGCGCCTTGCCTTGTGTCAGCCCCCACCCCAGCCCTCCGCCGCAAGCGGGGGAGGGAGTTGCAGCAGAGTCAGCTCCTCCCGCGCATCACTGCGTCGAGGCTCCATGGGCCGCCGCCGGCAAAAGCAAAATAGAGGAACAGGAAGCACAGCAGGACGGCCAGCTCGCCGTGGTTGAGAATCGGGAAGAAGCCGTTCGGAAAATGTTCGATGAAATAGGCCGCGGCCATTTCGCCCGACAGCACAAAGGCCACCGGTCGCGTGAACAGGCCAAGCAGCAGCAGGGCGCCGCCGACCAGTTCGAAAATGCCGGCGATGCCGAACAGCGATAGCACGGGCAGGTTCTCGAACATCTTGACCACTGGCCAGCCGGCCAGCTTTGCCAGCCCGTATTGCAGGACGACCAATGCGGCAATGATGCGCAGAACGCTCAGCGCGCGGGGTCTCCAGGCCTCTCCGATCGCAGTGATGTCCATGGCTTCGTCTCCTGTCGGCAAGAAAGCCCATGCCCCCGAAAAGCCAGGACCCGCGCAAGCTGCAACCGGCGCGGGTCTTCGTTCGAACCGGTCAGGCGGGTCCCTTGACGGTCATTTCTTCCTCATCGCGTCGATGCTCCACGGACCCGGTCCGGCGAAGAACAGGTACAGAAACACGAAGCAGTACACGACAGCGGCGTCGCCGCCGTTCAGCAGCGGAAAGAACGAGCGCGGTGCGTGCGCGGTGAAATAGGCGACGGCCATCTCGCCCGACAACAGAAACGCGACCGGCCGCGTGAAAAGGCCGAGCACGAGCAGCGCGCCGCCGACCAATTCCAGGATGCCACCGATCCCCGGCATCGACAGCATCGGAGGCACCCGCTCCAGATGCGGAAAGTTCAGATATTTGCCGGTCCCATGCTCCAAGAACAAAAGACCGCTCATGATGCGCAGCACGCTCAAAACCTGCGGCTGCCATTTCGTAACAAACTCGTCCATCATTTGCCCCCTTTTTGGCCCCCAAGGTCTAACATTGCCGCGACGGCGATCAAGGGTCACGCTCGTGTGATGACGACCTTGTCACTGGAGAGCATTGCCGGCGGGCAACGGCCGCGAAGCGTTTTGGCCGCATCGCAACGCAAAAAAGCCGCGCCCCCGGCGCGGCCTTTTTTCAAACGCAGGTCGCTCGCTTGCGCCTAGCGCCACTCGACCTTGGTGATCTCATAGGCCTTGGCGCCGCCCGGCGTCACCACTTCAATGGATGCGCCCTTTTTCTTGCCGATCAGGGCGCGCGCCAAGGGCGAGGTGATGGAGATCTTGCCCTTCTTGGCGTCGGCTTCCACTTCGCCGACGAGTTGCCAGACCGTCTTCTTCTCGGTGTCCTCGTCGATCAGCGTGACGGTGGCGCCGAACTTGATGGTGTCGCCCGAGAGTTTCGAGATGTCGATCACGTCGGCGCGCGCGAGCTTGTCCTCGAGCTCGGCGATGCGGCCCTCGTTGTGCGACTGTTCCTCCTTGGCGGCGTGATATTCCGCGTTCTCGGAGAGGTCGCCATGCGAGCGCGCTTCGGCAATGTGCTCGATGATGCGCGGGCGATCGACCGACTGGCGCTTCTTCAATTCGTCCGCCAGCGCGGCATGACCCGCCGCCGTCATCGGAACCTTTTCCATCATCATTCTCGTCCTTCAATCGTGCGGACCGCGCCGGGCGGCGCGCACGAGATCTCGTCTCATCAGGCTTTCCGGGCTTTGGCGCAGCGCACCAGCCTCGCCATTCCGGCCTCTTCGGGGCCGAAACAACTTTAATCAAAGGCGGTGAGTTCCAGCCGTTCCGGCACTATCGCCGATCGCCCAACCGCAAGTGTAGCACGGCCGGCGGTCAGTTTTCGGAAAAATAACTCTGCAGGGTACGGACCTCAAGATCCCCGCCGAGATAGGCGCGGATGCCCTGGGCTGCCGCCACCGCCCCCGAAAGGGTGGTGTAATAGGGCACTTTATGCAAAAGCGCGGCGCGCCGCAACGAGCGGCTGTCGGCCAGTGCCTGCGGTCCCTCTGTCGTATTGAAGACGAGCTGGATATCGCCATTGGTGATGGCGTCGACGATATGCGGCCGGCCCTCCAAAACCTTGTTGACCTTCTCGGCGGGAACGCCCTGTTCGCTGAGGAAGCGCTGGGTGCCGGAGGTCGCCATCACCTTGAAGCCGTGGGCGTGCAGCAGGCGGACCGCCTCGGCGATCCTGACCTTGTCGCTCTCGCGCACCGAGACGAACACGGTGCCCTTGCGGGGCACGCGGGTACCACCCCCGAGCTGGCTCTTCGCAAAAGCCACCTCGAAGGAGCGGTCGATGCCCATGACCTCGCCGGTGGAGCGCATCTCCGGCCCGAGCACGGTGTCGACGCCGGGGAAGCGGGCGAACGGGAAGACCGATTCCTTGACCCCGATATGCCTCAGCTGTTTCTTCTTCAAGCCGAACTCGGCGAGCTTCTCGCCCGCCATGATCCGGGCCGCGATCTTCGCCACCGGCATGCCGATCACCTTGGCGACGAAGGGCACAGTGCGCGAGGCGCGCGGATTGACCTCGAGCACATAGATCTCGCCGTCCTTGATGGCGTATTGCACGTTCATCAGGCCGACCACGTCGAGGCCGAGCGCGAGCTCGCGGGTCTGCCGCTCCAGTTCGGCGATGGCAGCGGCATCGAGCGAGTGCGGCGGCAGCGAGCAGGCGGAATCGCCGGAGTGTATGCCGGCTTCCTCGATATGCTCCATGATGCCGACGATGAAAGTGTCCTTGCCGTCGCAGAGGCAGTCGACATCGACCTCGGTGGCATCGGACAGGTAGCGGTCGAACAGCAGCGGGTTCTTGCCGAGCACGGTGTTGATCTGCCCGGTCTTGTCGTTCGGATAGCGCGCCTTGACGTCGCCGGGTACGAGCTCGGGCAGCGTGCCGAGCAGATAATCGGAGAGCTGGGTCTCCTCGCGGATGATCTGCATGGCGCGGCCGCCCAGCACGTAGGAGGGGCGGACCACCAGCGGGAGGTCGAGATCGGCGGCGACCAGGCGCGCCTGCTCGACCGAATAGGCGATGCCGTTCTTCGGCTGTTTCAGGCGGAGCTTGTCGAGCACGCGCTTGAAGCGGTCGCGGTCCTCGGCGAGGTCGATCGCCTCCGGCGAGGTGCCGAGGATCGGCACGTCGGCCTCCTCCAGCGCGCGCGCCAGCTTGAGCGGCGTCTGGCCGCCGAACTGGACGATGACGCCTGCCAGCGTGCCGTTGGTCCGTTCGGTCGCGATGATCTCCAGCACGTCCTCCGCCGTCAGCGGCTCGAAATAGAGCCGGTCCGCGGTGTCGTAGTCGGTCGACACCGTCTCCGGATTGCAGTTGATCATGATGCTTTCATAGCCCGCCTCGTGCAGCGCGAAGCAGGCATGGCAGCAGCAATAGTCGAACTCGATGCCCTGGCCGATGCGGTTCGGGCCGCCGCCGAGAATGATGACCTTCTTCTTGTCCGACGGCGCGCTCTCGTCGGCGAGGTCGCCCGCGAAGGGCGCCTCGTAGGTCGAATACATGTAGGCCGTCGGGGACGCGAATTCCGCGGCACAGGTGTCGATGCGCTTGAACACCGGGCGGACGCCGAGCGCGTGGCGCCTCGTCTTGACCTCGGCCTCGCTGCTTGCCGCCAGGACCGCCAGCCGCGCGTCGGAAAAGCCCATCGCCTTCAAGGTCCGCATGCCGAACGCGTTGCGCGGCAGCCCGCATCCGCGCACCTTCTCCTCCATCTCGACGATGCCGCGCATCTCGGCGAGGAACCAGGGATCGATCTTGCAGGAGTTGAAGATCTCCTCGTTCGACCAGCCGAGCCGCATCGCCTGCGCGACCTGCAGGATGCGGTTCGGCGTCGGCGTGCCCAATGCCGCGCGGATCGCGTTCTTGTCGTCGCCGCGGCCGAGCCCCTCGATCTCGATCTCGTCGAGGCCGGTCAGGCCGGTCTCGAGGCCCCGCAGCGCCTTCTGCAGGCTTTCCTGAAAGGTGCGGCCGATCGCCATGACTTCGCCGACCGATTTCATCGACGTGGTCAGCGTGCTCGAGGCGCCGGGAAACTTTTCGAAAGCAAAGCGCGGAACCTTGGTAACGACATAGTCGATGGTCGGCTCGAACGAGGCCGGCGTGGCGCCGCCGGTGATGTCGTTGGCGATCTCGTCCAGCGTGTAGCCGACCGCGAGTTTTGCCGCGACCTTTGCGATCGGAAAGCCCGTCGCTTTCGAGGCCAGCGCCGAGGAGCGCGACACGCGCGGGTTCATCTCGATCACCACCATGCGGCCGTCTGCCGGATTGACGCCGAACTGCACGTTGGAGCCGCCGGTCTCGACCCCGATCTCGCGCAGCACCGCGATCGAGGCGTCGCGCATGATCTGGTATTCCTTGTCCGTCAGGGTCAGCGCCGGTGCCACCGTGATGGAATCGCCGGTGTGCACGCCCATCGGATCGAGGTTCTCGATCGAGCAGACGATGATGCAATTGTCCTTCTTGTCGCGCACCACCTCCATCTCGAACTCTTTCCAGCCGAGCACGCTTTCCTCGATCAGGACCTCGTTGGTCGGGGAGGCGTCGAGGCCGCGCTCGATGATGTCGAGATATTCCTCCTTGTTGTAGGCGATGCCGCCGCCGGTGCCGCCCATGGTGAAGGAGGGCCGGATGATCGCGGGCAGGCCGATCTCGGACAGCGCCATCAGCGCCTGGCCGAGCGCGTGCTCCTGGTAGCGCTTGCGGCGCTCGTTCTCGCCGAGCGCCCATTGCCGATCGATCTCTTCCAGCGCAGCGCCTGTGAGCTTTTCCCGCTCCGCGAGGTATTTGTCGCGATAGGATTTCTTCAAGGCCGAGGCGTTGGCGAGCCGCGATTTCGGCGTCTGCAGGCCGATCTTCTCCATCGCGTTGCGGAACAGCTGGCGGTCTTCGGCCTTGTCGATGGCGTCCGCGGTGGCGCCTATCATCTCGACGTCGAATTTTGCGAGCGTGCCGAGCCGCCGCAGCGACAGCGCGCAGTTCAGCGCGGTCTGGCCGCCCATGGTCGGCAGCAGCGCAAAGCCGCCGGGGATGACGTGGCGCTCCTTCTCGATGATTTTTGCGACGATCTCGGGCGTGATCGGCTCGATATAGGTCGCATCCGCCAGCTCCGGGTCCGTCATGATGGTCGCCGGATTGGAGTTGACCAGGACGATGCGAAAACCCTCTTCCTTCAGCGCCTTGACCGCCTGGGTGCCTGAATAGTCGAACTCGCAGGCCTGGCCGATCACGATCGGACCCGCGCCAATGATCAGGATGGTGGAGATGTCGGTTCGTTTGGGCATTGCGGCTCAGCGGTGGGTCGGATGAGGATTAGCGCCAGGAAACGGCTGCGAGGCCCTCTCCCCGTTGGGGAGAGGGTTGGGTGAGGGGGCTCGATAATGAGTGAACGTGCGCGTGCTCTGCGGCGCCAGATGACGGATGCCGATAAGTTGATGTGGAGCAAGCTGCGCGGCCGGCGCTTCGACCGCGTCAAGTTCAAGCGCCAGAAGCCGATCGCAGGCTACATCGTCGATTTTGTCGCACTGGACTTGAAACTCATCATCGAAATCGACGGGGGCCAGCATGCCGGGCGAGCCACGGCAGATGCGGCGCGGACCAGAGCTTTGGAGGAAGCGGGCTACCATGTCGTGCGATTCTGGAATCATGACGTCCTGGGCAACATCGAAGGTGTGCTTGAGGCGCTTATTCAAGAGCTGAACATCTCCAGATGACCCCCTCACCCCAACCCTCTCCCCGCTGGGGAGAGGGGGCAGAGCGGGATACGCTGCAAAAGTCGAGGCACAAAAAAAGGGCGCGCGTGCCGCGCGTCCCTTGAGCTACAGCGTGAGGGCCTCCCTCGCGCGCGGGGCGTCTTTAGACCAGATTCCGCAGCCGCGAAACCCCGAAAAAGGCGCCGTCAACCGCGTTTTGCGTGGATTCGAGGCTTTCCGGAGGGGGGATGGCGCTGGTAACCGCGGCTCGCCGAAGCCGGGCCTCGCCAGCCGGACCCCGAGGGGCTGGCCTGCCGAGCCGAAGCTCGCGAAGCGAGCGAAGGCTGGAGGCCCGGCCTGGATTTGAACCAGGATAAAGAGCGTTGCACCGCTCCCGCGTCGACGCTTCCGCCACCGGGCCACGGCCATCATGACCGATCACGGCGCGGTGAGCTACGCGAGGTGCGGTTTATCCCTAACCAGCCGTTACCGAATTCGAAAATCGGCGGATCTACTCGGCGCCCGGCGCATGGACTGCGACAAACGTCATCCGCCACGGGTTGTAGCCGATATTGGTCCGCACCCGCGTGCCGATCAGGCCGTTGCGTTCGAGTTTTGCAACCATCTCGGCTTCGCCATAGCGCTGCAGCCCGAGGTTCTTGCGCAGCTCCCGGTAGTCCGACAGCGCGGTGGACACCAGGCCGATCACGGCATCCCTGAAAAAACCGTGCATCGCGGCAAAGCGCAGCAGCGCGATCACGTCGCGAAACATCCCGACCTGGGGCCGCAGCACGTCGCCCAGCACTAGCCGGCCGGACGGTTTGAGCAGGCGGCGGAGCACCTGCAGGGCCTGATCGAGTTCGTCCGCCGTCATATATTGCGAGACCGAGTTCATGACAGCCAGATCCACGGATTTTTCCGGCATGTTCCGCACTTCCTGCAGCGAGCGCACCTTGATCCTGGTGTCCGGCGCGAAGCGCGCGATCAGCCGGCCGCGCACGCCGGGCGCCGCCTCGGCCAGGATCAGCGTGCCGCAGGCGTCCGCGACCTCTGACGACGACAGCGCCTCGCCGCAGGCATAGTCCAGCACGACGGAGTCCGGCCGGTCGATATAGGCGATGATGTCGCGCGCGATCAGCTTGAAATGCAGCTCACGGTGCAACTTGCTCACATAGATCGTATGCGTCGAATCGTAATAATCGATCCACTCGTCCATGACACCCTGGTCTCGCGCGCGGGGTTCCCCGAAACTGGAACCGCCCGCCAAGCTGCGGCGTTAACCGGTCCGATCACCCCTGTCCATCCCGCTGGTTCCTAACAGGAAGGTCCCCGTGAGCAAAGCCGAAGCCAAAAAAACCAAACCCGTCAACGTCAACCCCGAACTCGATACGCCGACCGACCTGCCGAAGGATGCGGTGGGGGAAATCTCGGCCGCCGTCAATGTGCTGCTGGCGGACGCGTTCGCGCTCTATCTGAAGACCAAGAACTTTCACTGGCACGTGAGCGGCCGGCATTTTCACGATTATCATCTGATGCTGGACGAGCAGTCGGAGGCGATTTTCGCCAGTACGGACCAGCTCGCCGAGCGGGTCCGCAAGCTCGGCGGCACGACGTTGCGCTCGATCGGCCACGTCTCAAAACTGCAGACGATCCAGGACAACAACGAGGACTACGTGCCGCCGCGGCAGATGCTGCGCGAACTGATGGAAGACAACAAGCACATGGCCGCCGCGATGCGCAAAGCCCACGACATCTGCGAGAAGCACGAGGATTCCGGCACCGCGGGTCTTTTGGAAACCTTTATCGACGAGACCGAGCGCCGGACCTGGTTCCTGTTCGAGGCGAGCCGCCAGGAAAGCAGCAACGCGGCATAGCTGGCACCCCGACAGACGTTGGGCAGGGCGGGTAGAGCGCAGCGAAACCCACCCTCTATCCGCGGGCGCGCAAGTGATGGGTTTCGCGAAGAGCTCAACCCATCCTACGAAGAGGTGCTACGCTTCCACAGCTTGGCGAGCGGCCCATCCTTGCCCATGACCGGATCGGTCGTCGGCAGCGGCACGGCGGGAATCGTCTTCAATGCCTTGGCGTGATTTTCCGGCGTCGGCCGTGTGACCTGCATTTTCGGTCCCGGCGGATAGGCGCCGACCACCGAGAAATCAGGGCTCGCGGAGAGGCGCTGATGTCCGGTGCCGGCGGGCAGGATCGCGACATCGCCGGCCGCAACATCGATCTCCTGGCCGGCATCGCCGCCAAAGCGCACCCGCGCATGCCCGCGCGCGATGCCGAGCACTTCGTGCACGGTCGAATGATAGTGCAGATAATCGAAAATGCCGTTGCGCCACATGTCGCCCCAGCCATGGGCGCCGAACAGTTTTTCAATCGCAGCTTCCGGCTGCGCACCATCGACATCGACCGCGCCCTTGTAGACGAGGAACGGCATCGGATTGTTCGGCACCAGCCCGTCATCCCTGAAGACGATGGCGAGCGGCTCGATCTTGTCGTTGATGGTCGGCATGGCGGTTCTCAGCGAAAAACGATCCGCCGATTCAACCCGGTTTGAGCCGCTGATGTTCCCGTTCAAACGGGTGGAAGCGGGCGAGGTCCTGCACGGGCCGTCATTGCGAGGCGCGCTTGCGCCGAAGCAATCCAGACTGTATCCGCGGCGACAGTCTGGATTGCTTCGCTTCGCTCGCAATGACGGCAAGAACCTACGCGCTTTTCTTCGCGCGCATCAGGTCGGCGAAGCGCTGAAAGAGATAGTGCGAGTCGCGCGGGCCCGGCGAGGCCTCCGGGTGATACTGCACGGAAAACACCGGCCTGTCGTCGAGCGCGATGCCGCAATTGGAGCCGTCGAACAGCGAGACATGGGTCTGTGTCGCGCCTTTCGGCAGCGTCGCCTGGTCGACCGCAAAACCGTGGTTCATCGAGGTGATCTCGACTTTTCCGGTGGTCTCGTCCTTGACCGGATGATTGGCGCCGTGATGGCCCTGATGCATCTTCATCGTCTTCGCGCCGACGGCGAGCCCCAGCATCTGGTGGCCGAGGCAGATGCCAAACGTCGGCGTCCCCGACGAGATCACGCTCTTGATGACAGGCACGGCATATTTGCCGGTCGCCGCGGGATCGCCGGGGCCGTTGCTCAGGAACACGCCGTCCGGCTTCAGCGCCAAAATATCTTCGGCCGAGGTGGTCGCCGGCACCACCGTCACCTTGCAGCCGACGCCGGCCAGCAGGCGCAGGATGTTGCGCTTGATGCCGTAGTCGATTGCGACGACGTTGAATTCCGGCGCGGTCTGCTGGCCAAAACCCTCGTTCCACTGCCAGGGCGTCTCGTCCCAGCCGAAACGCTGGCCCGAGGTCACCATCGGCACGAGGTCCATGCCTTCGAGGCCCGGCCATTCGCGCGCCTCTTCCTTGAGGCCATGCAGATCGAACTTGCCGTCCTTGGCATGGGCGATCACGGCATTCGGCATGCCCTTGGAGCGGATCAGCGCGGTCAGCGCGCGGGTGTCGATGCCGCAGAGGCCGATGATGCCGCGCGCCTTCAGCCACTGATCGAGATGGCGGGTGGCGCGATAGTTCGACGGGTCCGTGATGGCGGTACGCAGGATCACGCCGCGCGCGCCGGGCGTCGCGGCCATGTTCACCGTCTCGATGTCGTCCTCGTTGGTGCCGACATTGCCGATATGCGGGAAGGTGAAGGTGATGATCTGCCCGGCATAGGAGGGATCGGTCAAAATCTCCTCATAGCCGGTCATCGCGGTGTTGAAGCAGACCTCGCCCACGGCGTGGCCTTCGGCGCCGAGCCCAAAACCTTCCAGCACCGTGCCGTCGGCGAGCACGAGGAGCGCGGTCGGCTTGAGGTCCGGCCAGGCGGCGTCGTTTTCAATCTGTGTCATGAGCGCGCTACATAGTCCGGGAAGCGGCCGCCGTCAAAGCCGCCGGCGGCTTAACCCACATGCGGTTTGCGCGGGGCGGCTTAACCGCTTGCCAGGAACCTGACCATCAGGATGTCGTCAAAATACCGGCCATCGTGCTTCAAGGCCCTTGTTTCCCGGCCATATTCGGAAAATCCCAGTTTTTGATAGAGCCGGAAGGCGGGCTCATTGCTGGCGGTCACGACCAGTTTCAGCTGCTCGACGCTCCCGGACGCGTGCGCGACAATGGCCTGCATCAGCGCCTCACCGAGGCGGCGATGGCGGCCCTTGGGCCGGACATACATGCCCCATAGAATGGCCTTGTGGCTCTCCTTGGCGCCGTCCTGCCGCCGATAGCCGGCGACGCCGAGCAACTCGCCGTCGACATAGGCGCCGAACACGCTGCTCGTCAAAGTCCTTTCCTCGAACCGTGAAATCGGCATCGCGTTTTCGTCCTCGAACGTGGCGAGGAACGCGTGCGGGTTCTGCCTCAAACCGTCGAGCCGGATGTCGCGAAAAACAGCCGCATCGGCCGGCGTCAGCAATCTGATCTCTGGCGGGGTTGTCACGGCAGACCTTCCATCTTCTTCTGTCCGCAAGCGCAGGCAAAGCCGGCGGGAACTCGATTGTGTCTCGGGCCGGAACGGCCTAGATCAGAAGCCCGCGGACTTGAAGAGGATCTTGACCATGCTGCGCGACGACATCAACACCGCCGTGAAGGAGGCGATGAAGGCCAGGGACGAGCGAAAACTCTCCACGCTGCGCATGGTCAATTCGACCATCAAGAACGCCGACATTGACGCGCGCGGGCAGGGCAAGCCGCCGCTTGGCGATGCCGACCTGCTCGGCGTGCTGCAGAAGATGATCAAGCAGCGCCAGGAGGCGGTCGAGCTCTATGACAAGGGAGGCCGCGCCGAGCTCGCGGCGCAGGAGCGCGAGGAGATCGCCGTCATCTCGGCCTATCTGCCGAAGCAGATGTCGGAGGACGAGGTAAAGGCCGCGATCGCGGCCGCCGTCGCCGAAACCGGCGCAGCCGGCATCAAGGACATGGGCAAGGTCATTTCGGCCCTGAAGGCGAAGTACACCGGCCAGATGGATTTTGCCAAGGCGAGCGGCTTGGTGAAGGCCGCGCTTGGGACTTAGCCTCTCCCGCGTGCGGGGAGAGGCCGGATCGCATCGCCAGATGCGGTCCGGGTGCGGGGGGACTCGTCACGCGCGTTGCTGGTCGTAAGGCTCCTCTCCCGCTCGCTTAAGGCGATGCCGCGCATCGCCGAGAGCTTGAGACCTCTTCCCGCAGGCGCGTGGGAACTGGGAGAGGGTATGCCGCCCGCGCGGCGACAGCGATCTTTGACCAGGATCAACGCGCGCCCTGCAATCGCCTGCGCCAATGTCCCAAACGAAGAATCGTCAGGGAGCAACACCAATGGCATCCGTCTCCGGCAAGGTCGATCCGGTGGTGCGGCGCATCACGGTCGCGGACATCGCGGATGCACTCGCCCACGGCTTGCGCGATTTCCAGGCCATGCCGTCTTACGGGCTGGCCTTCGGGGCGCTCTATACGTTCGGCGGCATTCTTATCGTGCTCTGCCTCACGCAGCTCGGTCTGGTCTATCTGGCCTATCCGCTGGCCGCAGGGTTTGCGCTGCTCGGGCCGTTCGTGGCGGTCGGCCTCTACGAGGTCAGCCGCCGCCGCGAGGCGGGCCAGTCGGTGTCGCCCGGCGACATCTGGTCGACCGTGCGCTCGCGCGGCGAGATCGGCTGGATGGCCTTTGTGACGCTGTTCTTCTTCGTGATCTGGATGTACCAGGTCCGCCTGTTGATCGCGCTGCTGCTCGGGCTCAACGCATCGTTTTCGAGCTTCAAGGAATTCCTGACGGTGGTGCTGACCACCAACGAGGGACTGCTGTTCCTCGCGATCGGCAACCTCGACGGCGCGGCGCTGTCCCTGATCCTGTTCTCGCTCACCGTGGTGTCGTTCCCGCTGCTGCTCGACCGCGAGGTCGACTTTGTCACCGCGATGGTGACGAGCGTGCGGGCGGTCGTCACCAGCCCGCTGCCGATGATCGGCTGGGCCGCCATCATCGTGGTCCTGCTGATCGTCTCGGCGCTGCCCTATTTTCTCGGGCTTTTGGTGACCGTGCCGGTGCTCGGCCACACCACCTGGCATCTCTATCGAAAAATCGTCGCGCCGATTCCGTCCTAACCTTTCCCCGCTCGCTGGGAAAGGGAGCCCCCGGCCGTCGCGGCGACTTGGCTCGCACAACAGTGATCAAGGCGTCTTGATGCCGATCTCCCGCAGCGCCGCGAGCATGCGCTGCGGCGGGGCCATCTTCACGACCAGCGGTTGGCCGGTCTCCAGCAGGCTCTTCAGGCTGGACAGGATCGCCGGCCAGCCCTGACGGCCGCCCGACAGGACGTCGTCGGACAGCGGCCGGTCATGCGATTCGGTCATGGTCAGCTTCACCGCATCGCCAGCCGGCTCGATCTCGTAGCTGACCAGCGTCGGCCCGAGCCTTTCGATCAACTCCGGCCAGTTGACGTTGAAGGTCACCGTGAGTTTTCGCGGCGGCTCGCATTCGAACACCTCGCCGGTGATGTGCCGCGCGCCGTCGGGCGTCCGCATGATGAAGGCGCCGCCGACCCTCAAATCGACCTCGACCGAATTGCCGAAGAAATATTTCGTGCTGAACTCCGCCGATGTCAGCGCCTCCCAGACCTTTTCCGGCGTGGCAGCGATGTAGATGGTGTAGACGGTCGCCGGCTTGAATTTTTCGATGCTCATGTCGGCACAAACCCTCCGATAGATTTTCATCTCTGGCCGAATCCCGCGAGGACGAATACGGGCTCAGGCACAGGCGAGATCCTTCGCCGCCGCCGGATCGATGTCGAGCGCGTGGCCGGTTTCCAGAATGCTCTTCAGGCTCGCGAGCACCATCGGCCAGCCGGCGGAGACATCGCGCAACGTCGTACCGTTCTCGTCGATTTCGTCATGCGTCACGACGAGCTTGATCACCTTGCCGCGCGGCAGCAGATCGAAGGTGACGCGTGAAGCGCGCTCGCGCGCGGCGCCTTCCTTGACCACGTCCCAGCTATAGGCGAGCCGCCGCGGCGGGTCGGACACCAGAACCTTGCCCTCGACCATCGGCTTGCCCCGGTTGGAAAAGCGATAGGCCGCGCCGACGCTCCAGTCCGACGTCACGCGATGGCCGAACCAGTAGCGCTCGGTGAAGTCGCCGTCGGTCAGCGCCTGCCACAGCTTTTCCGCTGATGTCTCGATATAGGTGGTGTAGACGAAGGCCGGCTTACTCATCGCGCTTCTCCAGTTGACGTTTCAATGCGCTGAGCGCGGTGAGTTTCCCGCGCTCGAATTTTTTGATCCACCGCTCGCCGATCTCGTGGATCGGAACCGGGTTGAGATAGTGCAGCTTCTCGCGGCCGTGCCTGACCGTGGTGACCAGATTGGCCTGTTCCAGAATGACAAGGTGCTTGGTCACGGCCTGACGCGTCATGGCGAGGCCGTCGCAGAGCTCGTTCAGCGTCTGTCCGTTTCTGGCGTGAAGCCTGTCCAGCAGCGACCGTCGCGACGCGTCCGCCAGCGCTTTGAAGACCTCATCCATGGGTTCACAATAGGCAACCAAATGGTTGCATGTCAAGGCCGTGTTTTCACGAACGCGTGTACGCGTGTTATCATTGCCCCCGGGTCAGCGAAGACTGGCCGAAAACAACTCGGGGTGGAACAGCATGTCCAGTCGCGTCAAATTCGCGCTGTGTTTCTCTTTGTGTCTCGTTGCGTGCGGCACTGCACGCGCCCAGCAACAGGTAATCGGCGCGCCGCCCGAAGCTTCCAACATGAGGCTGGTCGGCTATGACGACCTGCAGGCACGCAGCGCCTATCAGCCGACCATTCATCACCAGGGCGAGCGCTGGATCGCCTATATCGGCCACCATGGCGGCACCGACGATGTGCCCGATCCGGTCAACCCGCTGACCGGCAAGGCCGAGCCGAACGGCACCTCGATCGTCGACGTCACCGATCCCGCGCACCCGAAATATCTGCATCACATTCCCGGACAGGAAGGAAAATACGAGTCTGGCGGCGCGCAGATGGTGCGCGTGTGCGACGGCAAGGCCCTGCCCAAAGGCGATCCCAATGCGGTCTATATGCTGCGCGCGGTCGGCAGCCAGGGCCATGAGATCTGGAACGTCGCCAATCCGGAAAATCCGGTGCTCGTCACCCATATCGGTGAGGGGTTGAAAGACACGCACAAGAATTTTTGGGAATGCGACACCGGCATCGCCTATCTCGTCTCCGGCGCGCCGGACTGGCGCACCCGCCGCATGACCCAGGTCTATGATCTCAGCGATCCCGCGCATCCCCGGAAGATCAGGGATTTTGGGCTTCCGGGACAGGAGCCGGGCGCGACCGGTGCGGTGCCGACCGAACTGCACGGACCGATCTCCACGGGCAAGCAGGGCAACCGGGTCTATTTCGGCTACGGCACCGACAAGGGCGGCATCCTGCAGATCGTCGACCGCGAAAAGCTGCTGAGCGGGCCGAAGGAGCCGACCGCGGACAATCTGCGCTATCCCGAGATCGCGCGGCTGCCGATGTCGGCCTTCAACGGCGCGCACACGACGTTCCCGATGCCGGGCATGCCGGTCAAGGAATTTTCCAGTGACAAGGATGGCAAGAGCCGCGACATCGTGATGATCGTCGACGAGGCGATCCTGAACGAATGCGCCGAGCCGCGGCAGATGGTGTGGTTCGCCGATGTGACGACCGAGACGCGGCCGATGATGATCTCGAGTTTTACGGTGCCGGAGGAGAGCGGGCACTTTTGCGAGCGCGGCGGCCGTTTTGGCTCGCACTCCTCGAACGAGGGCATGGCGCCGGTCTACTACAAGAAGATGGCGTTCATCGCCTTCTTCAATGCCGGGGTGCGCGCACTCGATATCCGCGATCCCTATCACCCCAGGGAGGTCGGCTATTTCATTCCCGCGATCACCGACAAGACCGACAAGCGCTGCGTCACGATCGACGAGAAGGAGCGCTGCAAGGTCGCGATCCAGACCAACAATGTCGAGACCGACGATCGCGGCTACGTCTACATCGTCGACCGCGCCAATACCGGCATGCATATCCTGGAGCTCACCGGCGACGCGCGCGCCGTCGCCGGCCTGCCGTGACCGGACGAACGATGCCCCGACTCGTGGCCATCGGCGTCGCGGCGCTCGCGTTCGGTGCATTGTCCGGCGTCGCCGCCTATCAGCGGCTGGCGAGCGGCAGCAGCGAAGCGCAATGGCAGGAGATCGCCTGGCCGTTCCCCAGGGACGGCTGGCCGGCGGGCCGCGCCTTCCGTTGCATGTCGATGGCTTGCGGTGAGGGAAGCGAGCTCTACGTCCGGGCCAAGATCGGATTCTGCAATTGCGACTCAGGCGTTGCCGATGACGACGAGGTCGACCGCGTCGCCGATCTCGATCTGATCAGCCCGCGCTTTGAACCGCGAGCCGCGGGGCAGGCCGTGCGCATTGCCGAAATGTCGGGCCGGGCGCGCGCCTACGAACTTTCCATGCCGGACGGCACCCGCCGCGCGGCCATCGGCTTTGCACTGTCGCGGCGCTGCGACCTCATGGTGACAGTGGTGCAAGGCGGCGCCGATGCGGGCGCGCTGCAGCGCGCCGCGCGCGACTTTCTGGAGCGGCACGAGATGCATACGTGGATGATGGCTGCGCTGGACGGTCAGACGCTGCAGCGCCACTAGATGTCGAGAGCGCGTTCGATGCACGGCGAACGCCACAAACTCCCCTGTCGTCCCCGCGAAAGCGGGGACCCATAACCACAGGCCGGAATCGTTGCGCGAACTGCTCGTTACCTCTTTCTTCGCGTCACACCCGCCTGTGGTTATGGGTCCCGGATCGGCGCTCGCCGCACGCGCTGACGCGCGGCCGGCGAGCTTGTCCGGGACGACATCGGTCATTGTTGCGCGACTTCCGCTTAATCTGCAGATCGTGCATAATATCGATCCCGTCGTTCACCCCTGCGAGTCCTCCCATGTCCCTTCAGGTCTATCTCGCTTTCATCGCCGCCTGCATCGCGCTGGCGCTGCTGCCCGGCCCGATCGTCACGCTGCTGATCGCCAATGGCCTGCGCCACGGCACCCGCGCCGCGCTGACCAACCTCATGGGCGTGCAGACGGGCCTGGTGATCGTGATCGGCATTCTGGCGGTCGGCCTGACCTCGCTGATGGCGACGATGGGCTACTGGTTCGACTGGGTGCGCTTCGCCGGCGCCGCCTATCTGGTCTGGCTCGGCTACAAGCTGATCCGCCACCCGATCGAGGGCGTCAAGGCCGAGGAGCCGCCACCGCCGCCGCGCGGCGGATTCTTTCTGCAGGGATTTCTGGTCGCGCTCTCGAACCCCAAACTCCTGGTGTTTTTCGGCGCGTTCATTCCGCAGTTCATGGACCTCAGCAAGGACCACCTGTCGCAGGTGCTGATCCTCGGCATCACCTTCATGGTGATCGCGGGGCTGACCGACGGGCTTTACGCGCTCGCCGCGGGCCGCGTGCGAAGCCTGTTCTCGGCGAAGCGGACGCGCCTCGTCTCGCGCGTCTCCGGCTCGTTCATGATCGGCGGCGGCCTCTGGCTCGCCTTGACGCGCTCGCGATAGCGCCCGTCACAGCGTGATCGTGCCGGCGATGCAGGTCGTGACATCGCCGCCGATCCAGGTTGCCTCGCCGTCCTGCGCGACATGGACGCGGCCGGCGCGGCCGAGCACGGTGCCTTGCGCCGCGACATAGCGTTTTGGCGCAACGCCCGAGCCGATCAGCCATTGTGCAAGACTGGCATTGAGGCTGCCGGTCACCGGATCCTCGCCGCCGCGGCCCATGAAGGCGCGGACCTCGAACTGAACCTCGCTGCCGTCGCGCGCGGCATCCCAGGGCGCGACGACGCCGAGCGACTGGTCGCCCAGCACGCTGGCATCATGCTTGAGCGCGAGCACTTCGCTGCGCGAGCCGAGGCGCACCGCGACCCAGCCGGGACCATTGTCGACCCATTGCGCGGCCTGGATCACGTCCTCGGCAATGCCGAGCGCGCGCGCGATACGCCCGCGCAAGTCCGGCTCGACCTCGCCGGACCGCCGCAGCGGCGGCGCGGCAAAGGCGAGCCGTGGGCCGTCGCGCTTGATCCGCACCAGGCCCGCGCCGCATTCCTGGACCACCGCATCGCTTTTCGGGCGGCCGCCGAGCGCCAGCCAGACATGGCACGAGCCGAGCGTCGGATGCCCGGCGAAGGGGAGTTCGCGCACCGGCGTGAAGATGCGGACGCGGTAGTCGGCCGCCGGATCCTGCGGCGGCAACAGAAAGGTGGTCTCGCTGAGATTGGTCCAGTTCGCGATCGCCCGCATCTTGTCGTCATCGAGGCCGTCCGCCCCGGCGATGACGGCGAGCGGATTGCCCTTGAACGGCACCGACGAAAACACGTCGACCTGATGAAACGGCAGCGTGGGCATGACTCTCACCTCTCTCAAGCGCGCCAGAACGGTTTCATGGCTTCGCGGTACACGTCGAGCGAATTGAGCCCGCAGTCCCGCATCTGCCGGGCATCGAGGCTCGCCAGCAACTTGCGCTGGGAGGCCCGCTGCAGCCAGAGGCTCGGCAGCTGCAGCAGGGTCCCGGCCGTCGATGGCGGCCGCCGTTCGGGCCGCCTTTCCGCCAGGGTCATGGTCATCATTGCACCTATTGCTTTCCAATATTGCTCTTGTGGAAAGTACAATCGCTCAGTACAAATCTCGGAGCAATCGAAACATTGCTCTCGGAGCAATCTTGCATGACCGCCTCCTACGCCGTGCTGGTCGATGAACTGGCCGCCGCGATCGCCGCGGGACAGTTGAAGGCCGGAGAGCGGCTGCCGCCGCAGCGCCAGTTCGCCTATGAGCGGGGCATCGCGGCCTCCACCGCGGCGCGGGTCTATGCCGAGCTGCTGCGCCGCGGGCTCGTGGTCGGCGAAGTCGGGCGCGGGACGTTCATCGCCGGGCCCGAGGAGCCGCTGCCGCCGCTGCGCGTCGAGCCTTTCGAGGGCCGCATCGATCTCGAATTCAACTTTCCCACCCTGCCGGATCAGGCCGCGCTGATCGGCAGATCGCTCAGCTCCTGGCAGCGGCCGGAGGCGCTGGGTAGCGCGCTTGCGCCGGTCACGGAGCGGCGCCTTGCCGAGGCCTCCCGCGTCAGCGCCGGATTCTTCGCGACCGGTCGCTGGCGGCCGCGGCCGGAAGGTTTCTTGTTCGCGGGCAGCGGCCGGCAGGCGGTCGCGGCCGCGATCTCGGCACTGGTGCCGGTTGGCGGCCGTCTTGCGGTCGAGGCCGTGACCTATCCGATGGTCAAGGGCATCGCGGCGCGGCTCGGCGTCACGCTGGTGCCGATCGCGATGGACGGCGAGGGGGTTCGGCCCGACGCGCTCGCCAAGGCGCATCGAGCCGGCGCGCTGAATGCCATCTATCTGCAGCCCGTGATGCACAACCCGCTCGGCCACACCATGAGCGAGCCGCGGCGCGAGGAGATCATCCGCCTGGTGCGCAAGCTGGACCTCATGATCGTCGAGGATCTGGTCTACGGCTTTCTCACCGACGTGCCGCCGCTTGCCGCGCAAGCGGAGGAGCGCACCATCGTGGTCGACAGCCTCTCAAAACGGCTGGCGCCGGGGATCGCGGTCGGATTCCTCCACGTCCCGGTGCCGCTCCGTGAGCGGCTTGCGGTCGTGGTGCGCACCGGCGCCTGGTCGGTCACGCCGCTTGCGCTCGCGGCCGGCATGCGTCTGCTGGCCGACGGCACCGCCGCCGAGATCACGCGCCGCAAGCGCAGCGATGCGGCCGCGCGCCAGGCCATCGTCGCCGACTGCCTCGCCGGTCAGCGCCTCGAGGCCGATCCGCGCTCCTACCATGTCTGGCTGCATCTGCCCGACGGCTGGCGCGCCGAGACGCTCACGACAGCGGCCGCCCGCGCCGGCATCGCGATCACGCCGGCGAGCGCCTTTGCCGTCGCGCCGGGCCATTCGCCCAATGCGGTGCGTCTGGCGCTCGGTCCGCCGAGCCATGACGAGCTGCGCGCGGCGCTGACGCGGCTCAATGCGCTGCTCGCCTCGCGCCCCGAGGAGACCGACGCCACCGAGTAGGGCAGGGTCTCAGCGCATCGGCGGCAGATGCAGGCCGAGTTGCGGCTCGAGCGCGCCAAGAATGCGCGCCAACCGCTCGGCCCATTGTATCTGGCCGCTCTCCTCGCCAATCAGGTCCTGGCGGATCTCGATGCCGCTGTTGACGAGGCCCCGCGCCTCCGCATGCACGGGGATGGTGTAGTCGGTCGCATCGCTCACCGCATAGGGCTCGTTGTCGCCGACCACGAGGTCACCTTCGGCGCGCAGCGCGCTGAGCAGCAGCTGCGGCAACGCCTTGCCGCGGTGGTAGAGCGTGCCGATGTGCCAGGGCCGCGCGATGCCGGCATAGACAGGCGTAAAGCTGTGCAGCGCCACCAGCACCGTCGGCCTGTTCTCCTGCAGGCGGTGGGCCACGACTTCGTCGATGCAGCGGTGATAGGGATCAAAGATCGCGCGCCGCCGCGCCTCCGCCAGCTCGCGGGAAAGGCCCTCGTTGCCGGGGATCGTCGTCGCCTCGCTGAGGATCGGGATCGAGCTCTTGACGTCTGGCGGCCGGTTGCAGTCGATCAAGAGCCGCGAATAGCGCTGCGCGATCAGATGCGCGTCGAGCATGCTCGCGAGCCGTTCGGCGACGCCGGCAATCCCGATGTCCCAGGCGATATGCCGCGTCAGCTCGTGCTCCGGCAGTCCGAGATCGCCGAGCGACGGCGGAATGAGGCGGCCATAGTGATCGCAGGTGAAGAGGAACGGCGAGCGTCCCGCGGCGTTGCTCTGATGGACCGGCGCGACAGGTCCAAGTTCGAGTGTTTTGCAGTCGAGTCCATCCGGCAAAGGTATTTTCCCCCGTTGCTGCCTCGTGAAGCGGCAGTTAGATTCCTTTAATTGAGCAGCGCGCGCTCTGGCGCGGCTGCTCGAAAACCACGATGATCGGCGCGTGACCAGTCTGCCGTTGCCTGGGGATCATCACAAGTGCGCGTGCGGGAAGCCGCGTGGCGATGAGTGGCCGGCGTGGCCGGCGCGCAACAACAGACAGAGGTTTTGGCGGATGGAGATCAAGGTCGGTTTCGACATCACCTATCAGGCCGCGCAGCCGACGCCGATGGTGATGATGCTCTCGATCCATCCCTCGCGCCGCGCCGACATCATCGGCCGCGAGACCATCGTCAGCGAACCCGATGTGAAGATCGGCTATTACCGCGATTCCTTCGGCAACATCTGCGGCCGCCTGGTGGCGCCCGCAGGGGGCATCACGCTGCGCGGCAGCGCGCTGGTCCGCGACTCAGGCCTGCCGGACAAGGTGATGCCCTCGGCGCAGCAGACGCCGATCGAAAACCTGCCCGACGAGCTCTTGCTCTATCTGATGCCGAGCCGCTACTGCGAGACCGACAAGCTCACCGACATCGCCTGGTCGCTGTTCGGCAACATCAAGGGTGGCTGGGACCGCGTCGCCGCCATCAGCGATTTCGTGCACAAGCGCGTCACGTTCGGCTATCAGCACGCGCACGCGATGAAGTCGGCGTTCGACGTCTACGAGCAGAAGACCGGCGTGTGCCGCGATTTTGCCCATCTGGCGCTGACGCTGTGCCGCTGCATGGGGATTCCGGCACGCTACTGCACCGGCTATATGGGCGACATCGGCATCCCGCCGGAACCGTTCCCGATGGATTTTTCCGGCTGGTTCCAGGCCTATCTCGATGGCGAATGGCTGACCTTCGATGCCCGCCACAATGTTCCGCGGATCGGGCGAATCCTGATGGCGACCGGCCGCGATGCCGCCGACGTCGCGCTGACCACAAGTTTTGGCCGCATGGAGCTGAAAAAATTCATCGTCATCTCGGACGAGGTGGTGGCGGCGTGAGCCGTCATTGCGAGGCGCGAAGCGACGAAGCAATCCAGACTGTCCCAGCGGAAAGATTCTGGATTGCTTCGCTGCGCTCGCAATGACATGGATGGGTCATGACCACCGATCGTCTGTTCGTCTATGGCACGCTGATGCGCGGCTTCGACCACCCGATGGCGCGGCTGTTGTCGGCCAATGCGGATTTTCTCGGCAAGGCGCGCTGCCACGGCAGGCTCTATCTGATCAAGCATTATCCCGGGCTCGTGCTGTCCGACGAGCCTGGCGACGTCGTGCATGGCGAGCTCTACCGCCTCCGCGCGCGTGATGAACTGCTGCGCGAGTTCGACATGTACGAGGCCTGCGGCGAGGGCTTTGTGCAGCCGACCGAATATTTTCGGACGACGCTCAAGGTCGCGCTGACCGATGGCGGAGCAGGCGGCATGTCCAACGCGACCTCGACCGGCTCTTGGATCGAGGCCTGGACCTATCTCTACAACTGGCCGGTCGATGGCCTGCCGCGCATCTCCGCGGGCCGCTTTCTGGAGCATTGAGGGTACGGTCGCGCCGCGCTGACGGCGCGCCCTCTCCCCGTTCTTCACGGGGAGAGGTGATGAGCAAGCCCTGTGCACAACCCGGGAAAGCGGGGTTAAGGTCGACGGCGGTCGTATTTTCGTGAGCCATCCCGCTATGCCTAGCCCGCAGGCTCCGGCTGGACTCTAATGGGGCCTGATTCGATTCTTAAGATCAGCCCATGGCCATCCGCTTCACGCCGCAATTCCTCGAAGACATTCGCGCCCGCCTTCCGGTCTCGGAAGTCGTGAGCAAGCGCGTGAAACTGAAGCGCACCGGGCGCGAATGGAAGGGGCTGTCGCCGTTCCAGCAGGAGAAGACGCCGTCCTTCACCGTGAACGACCAGAAGGGCTTTTATCACGACTTCTCCTCCGGCAAGCACGGCAACATCTTTGATTTCGTGATGGAGACCGAGGGCGTCACCTTCCCCGAGGCCGTCGAGCGGCTGGCGTCGATGGCCGGGCTGCAACTGCCCGCCGTCAATCCTGACGCCGCGCGGCGCGAGGAGCGGCGCAGGACGCTCTATGACGTCATGGAACTCGCGGCAAAATTCTTCTGCGACACGCTCGCCTCGCGGCTCGGCGCAAAGGCGCGCGGCTATCTCGCCGACCGCGCGATCTCGCCCGCGACGCAGGTCCAGTTCCGCCTCGGCTATGCGCCACCCGGCGAAAAATATGCGCTGAAGGAATTTTTGGGCGGTCACGGCATTCCCGTGCCGGACATGGTTGAGGCGGGGCTCTTGATCGCCGGCGACGACATTCCTGTGCCCTATGATCGCTTCAAGGACCGCGTGATGTTTCCGATCGCGGACATCCGCGGCCGCATCATCGCCTTCGGCGGCCGTGCGCTGGAGAAGGACGTTCCGGCCAAATATCTGAACTCGCCGGAGACCCCGCTCTTCCACAAGGGCGACAATCTCTACAACCATGCCCCCGCGCGCACCGCGGCGCATAATGGCTCGGCGCTGGTCGTGGTCGAAGGCTATGTCGACGTCATCGCGATGGTCACGGCCGGCTATGGCGCCACCGTCGCGCCGCTCGGCACCGCGCTCACCGAAAACCAGCTCGCGCTGCTGTGGAAGATCGCCGACGAGCCGATCCTCTGCTTTGACGGCGACCGCGCCGGCCAGAAGGCGGCGTTTCGCGCGGCCGATCTCGCCATCCCGCATCTGAAGCCCGGCAAGAGCCTGCGCTTTGCGCTGCTGCCCGAAGGCCAGGACCCCGACGATCTCGCCCGCTCCGGCGGTCGCGCCGCGATCGACGAGGTGATCTCGGCGGCGCGTCCGCTTGCCGAGGTGATCTGGTCGCGCGAGATCGAGGGCCAGAATTTTGCCACGCCCGAGCGGCGCGCGGCGCTGGAAGCGCGGATCGGCGAACTCGCGAACACCATCCAGGACGAGGTGGTGCGGCGCCATTATCGCAATGACCTGAACCAGCGCCTGCAACGCGCCTTTGCCCCCGAGGGCGGCCGCTTCTTTGGCGGCCGCGGCCGTGGCGGCGAATCACCGGGCCGCGTTCCCGGCCGTTTTGCTCCGCGCGGAGCAGGGCAGGGTGGCCGATTCGGCGGTGGCGGCCGCGGGCAGGGGCTGGGGATAACAGCGGGGATTGGCCGCGGCCCGTACCAGGCCGCCAGCTCGCAGCTTGCGGCAAGCCCGCTCATGCGCGGCCAGCGCAGCGCCGTGTCGCGGCGCGAGGCCCTGATCCTGCAATGCCTGATCAACCATCCCTGGCTGCTGCACGACCACCTCGAAGAGGTCGCCGCGCTCGAACTGGCCCACGGCGAGGCGCACAAGCTGCGCGCCGGTATCATCGCTGCCTTCGCCCACGACCATCACCATTCGCCCGATCCCGAGGAGCAGGCCGAAAAAATGCGGGCCGACCTCGAAGCCGCCGGATTATCACCCATTCTTCAACGGGTTGAGCGGGCGATCACGACGCTGGCGGTGTGGGGTGCAAGGCCCCATGCGGCGCGCGAGGATGTTTTGTCCACCTGGCACCAGCTCGTTGCCTTGCATCGGCAATGGCATTCCCTACTTAGGGAATTGAAGGACGCCGAGCTCGCCTTGGGTGAGGAGCCGAGCGAGGCCAATCTGGCATGGCTGCGTGACGTCAAGGCCCGGATGGCCGAGGCGGATGGGACCGAAGCCCTGATCGAAGGGTTCGGTGAACAGTCCGGCCGTATGTCGCGCAGTGTCTAGGTGCATCAAAGTACCTCGCAAAGCGCGTCTGGAAAGTAACGGTAGCCGAAGAATCGTACGCAATGGGGCGAGCGGAACCGCAAAAAGACTCGCCAAGTCCGGATTTTGGCTGCAGATACAAGGGTTAGCGAGGCGGGTCCCGGACCATCTTCCGGCGGAGTGCGGCAGGTCGGCGATTGGAAAATGTGTCAGCAGCCTGGCGCCGTTTCCGATCCATTAACCATTATGCATTTTGTCTGGGGATCCAGATCGGGCAGGACGACGAAACCAGCGACGGGCTGACGGGGGTGGCGAGGAATTTGCGCCGCCCTTTTGCGCGTCGAGGACAGTTTGAGTGGATCAAGGCGAGCGCCGCGGTGTTTGTTTTTTGCGCGTCTCGCGTTCGGGAGCAATGAATGGCCAGCAAGGCAAAGACGCTGCAGGTGAAAGACAAGGACAAGGACGACAAGGCGGCTGACGCTCCCGAGAAGGACCAGAGCGACGCGCCGTCCCCGTTGTTGGACCTGTCGGACGCCGCCGTCAAGAAGATGATCAAGCAGGCCAAGAAGCGCGGCTTCGTGACCTTCGATCAGCTCAATGAAGTGCTGCCGTCCGACACCACCTCGCCCGAACAGATCGAGGACATCATGTCGATGCTGTCCGACATGGGCATCAACGTGACCGAGGCCGAGGACGTCGAGGGCGAGGAGGAGAAGGAAGAGGCCGCCGACGACGACAACGACAACGAGCTCGTCGAGGTCACCCAGAAGGCCGTCGCCGAAGTCAAGAAGTCCGAGCCGGGCGAGCGCACCGACGATCCGGTGCGGATGTATCTCCGTGAAATGGGCACCGTGGAGCTGCTCTCCCGCGAGGGCGAGATCGCGATCGCCAAGCGCATCGAGGCCGGCCGCGAGGCGATGATCGCGGGCCTGTGCGAAAGCCCGCTGACGTTCCAGGCCATCATCATCTGGCGCGACGAGCTCAACGAGGGAAAGATCTTCCTTCGCGACATCATCGATCTCGAAGCGACCTATGCCGGTCCCGACGCCAAGAACAATCCCGGCATCATCGGTGCGCCGATCGGTCCCGACGGCCAGCCGGTGGTCGCTGACGCCGCCGCGGCTGCCGCGCAGGCGGGCACCGCGCCCGCGCATGTCGCTCCGCCCGCCGCGCCTCCGGCGCCGACCCCGTTCCGTCCCGCGCCGGCCGCTGCCCCGGTCGGCGGCAACGGCGAGGAGAAGGATCCCGGCGAGGCCGCCGCCGAAGCCGACATGGACGACGACGAGTTCGAGAACCAGATGTCGCTCGCGGCCATCGAGGCCGAGCTGAAGCCGAAGGTGGTCGAGACCTTTGACAAGATCGCCGACAACTACAAGAAGCTGCGGCGCCTGCAGGAGCAGGATATCGCCAACCAGCTGCAGAGCGAGTCGCTGTCGCCCTCGCAGGAGCGCAAGTACAAGAAGCTGAAGGACGAGATCATCGTCGAGGTGAAGTCGCTCAGGCTGAACCAGGCCCGCATCGATTCGCTGGTCGAGCAGCTCTACGACATCAACAAGAAGCTGGTGTCGTTCGAGAGCCGCCTGATGCGGCTCGCCGACAGCCACGGCGTCGCCCGCGAAGACTTTTTGCGCAACTACCAGGGGTCCGAGCTCGATCCGCGCTGGCTCAACCGCGTCTCAAAACTTTCGGCAAAGGGCTGGAAAAACTTCGTTCATTACGAAAAGGACCGCATCAAGGACCTGCGCCACGAGGTGCAGTCGCTGGCGGCGCTGACGGGCCTCGAGATCGTCGAGTTCCGCAAGATCGTGCACGGCGTGCAGAAGGGCGAGCGCGAGGCGCGCCAGGCCAAGAAGGAGATGGTGGAAG
>Ga0335071_10000532_pt1 | contig 42139 bp, 59 predicted proteins | sample Lox_Sample_15_FD_206724 | JGI IMG/M metagenome (GOLD analysis project Ga0335071, IMG submission 206724) | Soil microbial communities from Loxahatchee National Wildlife Refuge, Florida, United States - Lox_Sample_1.5 | ecosystem: Environmental > Terrestrial > Soil > Wetlands | place: USA... | reverse complement strand
CATCCTGCCTTGAGCAATCAGAGTTCCTGAAGTGCTGCGAGATTGGGTTAGGCAAGCTTGAAAAGGCTTACGAGAACGCGGCAATCAAGGCTGGCGAGGCCAAGACGAAGAGTGAGGCCAAGGACAACCTGGCTCTGGGATTGCTGCGGGAACGGGCTTTGGAGGTCAAGACGGTTCGGCAGTTAACACGGAAGGAGACGGAATGACGCAATCGGAGATCGAGGAACGCATCAGGGCGCTGGAGGATCAGATCGGTTTCATTCCAATCCAGCTCAAGACGTGCCAGGAAACCAACGCCAGGCTGAGGGCGGACAACGAATGCTTGAAGCAAGGCCATCAGAACCAGGCGACGACGATCAATAGTCTTCAGGACCGGCTGGATCGGATTCGTTGGATCGTGGAGGAAAAGTGATGGTAGAGACCAAGGCGCAGGTCCCGGCGACATTGCCGCCGCTGGTGACTGAACTCGCGGCCAAGTACGGCCTGGAGCCCAATCGTTTCACAACCGTGCTGAGGGAGACCTACTTCAAGACCAGCGAAGCCACGCCGCTTTCCACGTCGGAGATTGCAGCAGGCTTGATTCTCTGCAAGAAGTACGACTTGGATCCCTTCACCCGTGAGATCCACGTCACCAGGGCCAAGGGCAGGCTTCTGGTCATGGTCGGGATCGACGGCTGGATCAGGATCGCGCAGAGGACAGGCCAACTCGATGGGATCGAGTTCGAGGAGCAGTTCAACGAAGAGGGCAAGATCGAGTCGGTCAAGGCCAAGGTTCACCGCAAGGACCAGGCACACCCGACGATCATCACCGCCTACATGGAGGAGTACGGCCGCGACACCGATCCCTGGAGAACCATGCCCATCCGTATGCTGCGCCACAAAGCGGCGAAGGAAGCCCTGCGCTACGCCTTTGGCATCGGCGGCCTGGACGACGAGGAGCCGGATGAGGTTATCCCGGTTGGCCCCCCGGTACGCAAGAGCCGGAGCCTGAATCTGGAGAAGCCGGAGCTGGAGTCAGTCGTCGTCACGCCCGAAGTTCTGCCGGAGCCCAGGGAGCCAGGAGCCGAGGGATGACCGCCGAAGAGTTCGTTGAGAGTGCCGAGGAGATCACGTTGAAGTGCTTGCTCGCCGAGAACGAACGGCTGAGAACGCGCAACTTGGAACTCTGGAACTTGATGGTGACGGCTTACCGCTGGTTCTTGGACCAGCAAAGAGGCGCTTCGCTTCGAAAGGAAATGTACAAGGTTCTCTATCCGGAGAAAGGAGGTGCTCAATAGTCGGCGATTCAATCGTCGGTTTGACGTAACTAGGCCCGGCTCGCAGAGGAGCGCGACACGGCGGGCCGGGCCGATTTGAAAAGAGGTGAACATGAGGATCTTCCTACCTTTATCCCTGCTGGCCCTGCTGGCAGGCTGCATCACGGCTCAAACCAAGGCCGACCTGGCGGCGGCAACGGCCAACGTCGCCAAGCTCCAGACCCAGGTGGATCAGGCCACGGCTTCAAATGCTGCGAATCTTGCCGACCTCAAGGCGCAACTCGCTGCCGCGCAGCTCACGCTACAGACCGTCCAGGCTCAGGCTACGACGGAGAAGCAGCAGTCAGTGGACATGTGGACTGCCGCTGGTCAGGGTGCGGTCACAAGCGCCGCCGGCCCTGTTGGAGCCCTGTTCCCGGCTGGCCTTCCGATCTTGGGATTGCTTGGTGGCGTCTTGGGCCTGATCCAGGGCAACTACGGCACGAAGAAGGTGGCCTAACATGGCAAACGGAACTCCCCCGACCCCGATCGATGTCATCCAGAAGATCGCAAACACGGATCTCGGCGCGTTTAACGGGATCTTGAACTCGAAGAAGCTGGGGATCACGTTCATCGGCTTCGTGACGTTTATCTCGGTCGCCGCCTCTCTGAACATCCCCGCCGTCTGGTGCTGCGCGTTCTTCGCCAGTGCGATCGTCATCGGCTGTTACGTTCTCGGTCAGGGTAACGTAGACGCGGCAGCGATCAATGCCACGCCTACCGCGCTGACGCCACCGACCACGACCACGGCATCGGTCTCGACGGCTGCGAAGCCGAGCTAACCAAGCGGGCTTGCCCGGGGTAGCTATCGCCCCGGGCGGGCCTGCAACGTGGAGGGTAGGCCATGGATCTCGAACCCCTTGACGACGACGCACTGCGGAAGGTCCACCTGAAGATGATCCGTAGTGACCCCGCCGAGCGCCAGAAGGTACGCCACACCATCGGCGCGTTGAAGGAAGAAGCGAAGGAGACGAGAGTTATTGCCGAAGCGGCGTTGGACTTCGCGGCCAAGGCCGAGGGCAATTCAACATACATGAAGGTCATGATCGGCAAGTTCCTGAATCTGGAACGCCGCATGGTCCACGCGGAGCAACGGATCGGGAAGCTGGAGGCGGAACATGGACGGTAGGATCCGGGTCAAGACGCGGTTGGATCCTTATTCAGACATCCATGATGATGGATTGCTGGAGGTAACTTCGAGGCAAGATCTTAGGTGGGATAATCCCGTCGCCGTCTGTAGGGAATGGTGGGCGCGCGCCGGCGGCCCAATCCCGAAGCCGGGCGAGGTGATCGAGTGCGAGGTGCGGGTGCGAAGGGTGAAGGCGAGGAGGAAGTAATGGGACTTGACGTTTCTCACGATTGCTGGCATGGGGCGTACTCCTCCTTCATGCGATGGCGGCAGAAGATCGCCGAGGTCGCCGGATTGCCACCCTTGGACTTGATGGAGGGCTTCTGGGGCGAGGAACATCCTGGAGTTGGGATCTTTCTCATCGACCGAGTGATCAAGAAGGAGGAAATGCCAGCGTGGATGAGGTCACTTCCCATCAAGTGGGAATGTCTGAAGCCAGACCCGATCCACAAGCTGCTCAATCATTCGGATTGTGATGGCGAAATAGCCGTCGAAGACTGCGGGCCGATCTCCGATAGCCTCGAACGGTTGATTCCTCTACTACCCGAGGAGAATGATTTTGGTCACATCGGGAACTGGCGCGATAAGACAAGGAAATTCGTCGAAGGACTGAGGCTTGCAGCTTCGAAAGGGGAGAATGTGGAGTTCCACTGAGGAGGCGAGCGTGAAAAAGCGGATTCTACCCACAGCGACGATCGACGAAATCCTTTCGTGGAATCCCTGTTCGACCTACGGCCGCGATCGGCTGACAAAGCTGTTCGGCCGGCGAAAGAATGTGACGGCACTCGACATCCTCGGCTGCAAGTCGGTGCCGGTGAAGGATCGCTTCTGGGTGGTTCTGAGAAACCACTTCCTCGATGACAAAGCGCTGCGCCTTTGGGCGGCCGACTGCGCGAGACATGTCCTCCACTTCTTCGCGGAGAAGTATCCCGAGGACAAGCGGCCAAGAGAGGCGATCGAGGCGGCGCGAAGGTTCGCCCGGGGCGAAATCACGTTGGAACAGATGACTGCGGCCGGGGCTGCGGCCTGGGCTACGGCCTGGGCGACCTGGGCTGCGGCCGGGGATGCGGCCGAGGATGCGGCCAGGGCGGCCGGGGCTGCGGCCTGGGCTACGGCCAGGGCGTCCTGGGTTGCGGCCGGGGCGACCTGGGCTGCGGCCGGGGCTGCGGCCTGGGCTGCGGAGCAACGTTGGCAGATCGTTCGGCTAAAGGCATACGTGAAAGGCAAGGCATGAAGATCCCGGCGGGCTGGCAGCGGCTGCGGAAGGGCGAGAAGCCTTTGATTGGCGATCTGCGATTCTTCCCTCGGAATGAAGCCAATGGCATTCCAGAAGGATGGGCCACGGTTCGCACCAATGGAGTCGGGCCGGTGAAGGGTAAAGAACAGTATTTCCGCCGCGTCCGGGCGAGGAGGAAGCCGTGACCGACGTTCTCGCGCCAACGATCGTCTGCCTGTGCGGATCCACGCGATTTTCAAATGCTTTCCGTCAGGCCAATCTGAGGGAAACACTCGCCGGGAAGATCGTTCTCTCGATCGGCTGTGACTTCAAGAGCGATGATGCCCTCGGACTGACCGAGGAGGATAAGGCACGGATGGACGAACTGCACCTTCGCAAGATCGACCTGGCGGATGAAGTGCTGATCCTGAACGTCGGCGGATACATCGGTGAGAGCACTGGACGAGAGTTGAAGTACGCCGAGTCTCGTGGAAAGAGGGTGCGATTTCTGGAGGTGAAGCCGTGACCGACGTTATACGGGACGTTCTCACTGATGTTAAGGCCGCTCTTGCGGCGGTGAAGAAACGATGGGACGATCGAAACGCTCCACTGACCAAAGAGGAAGAGTCATGGATTTGGAAACTCGAATCCATGTCCATGAACCTCACGGGTTCCAATCTCATCCCCTGGCTGCGTGCCCTCGTCGAGCGCTGCGAGGCGGCGGAAAAATGCGGCATCTGCGGCGAGCCAGCGAACACATATCGCTGCGTGGTGTGTTATGGCCATCTCCAGGAGAACCGAGCCGAAATGGCTGAGGAGATCGGCCGACTGAAAACCCGTCTGGCCGAGGTCGAGAAGGCGCTGCAAGAGGCGCTTCGTTGGATGCAATGGATATCAGATGGGGGACCGCCAGGTTCAGAAAAATTCTCGGACGCCATTCTCGATTTGAGAACAATTCTCCTCAACCCGAAGGGAGCCGGCGATGCGAGTGAGTGACGAGCACCTGGATTGGCTTCTGAATCATGTTCAAGACTTAGGAGGTGATTTTCACCCGATCATGAAAGATCTCCGCGATGCCCGCAAGGCGCTGCGGGCCGCGAGGACGGTGCTCGTCTACGTCGCGGAGAAGAAGTGGATGGCCGTCCCGGTGCTGGACGAGATCGACCGGATCCTCTACGGGAAGGGAGGCAGCGATGCGAGTGAGTGACGAAGATGTGAAGTTCCTGGAAACCGAAGCACCTCAATGGAAGGCTCATTGCTTCGGGGTCAAAGAACACATGAAGTTCTTCGACAAGACGTTGGAACTTATCGCCGATCTCCGCGACCTCCGCGCCAGGGCGAAGGCGGTGGTGGAGGCGTGGGATCATTACTGGAGCTATCCTGTCAGTGCCGATGGAGCATCCAAGGCCATCGACGCGCTGCGGGAGCCGGAGGCTAAGCCGCAGGAGCAGATCATCGTCCAGCGTGACGCCAACGGCAGGACGGTCTACACGCCGGAGACGGAGGAGCCGTGACGGATTGGCACGCCGTAGCCAAGGCGCTGCACAAGCGGCTGAGAACCGAGCGGCTGAAGGTCAAGGCCGAGGTGGCGGGGTCGATTCGTTTGTGGCAGGAGTACAAGCGAGTCCAGTTCGAGGCAGTATGGCGGGAGCTGGAAAGGAAGGCGGAGGCATGGACGAAATAAGCTCTAAAATAAGGGAAAAGCTTGACGAACTTTTGGCCTTATTTAATGCTTATTTTGAATCCTTATTAAGCCCTATTAAGACCGAAATAAGCGAGAAACTTTTTAAAGGTTCTCTTTCCCCCCCTCTCACACTCTCCCCCTCTAGCTCTCCAAAAGAGTTAGATCTAGATAAAAACCTAGAGCATCTCACGGCGGTAACAAACGTTGGGGATGAAATCCATAGGGACGAAAGCAACGGACAGTTAGAACTAACACTAGGTCTAGTTCCAACATCTGAAAATCGAAAACAAAAAAGCTGGCGACTTGAGATTGCAATCGCTGAATCGCGCTGGAATAAGATCATTGCACCACTCTTAAATGCTCCACAGATAGAGAGATGGACCAAAATGCGCGAGGGCCATTTAAGGCAAAGATTGAAGGAATTTCCTGACCTTTGGGATCGCATAACAGAGGAAGCAAGGCTAGTAGATCCCAAGATTCTCGTTGAGCGTGAAGGGTTCAGGCCATTCCTTAAGTTCGATTTCCTTATTTCGAGTCCGACTAAACTTCTTAAATTCCTTGAAGGAAACTACAGAAAGAAGGGGGCCAACAATGTACGACCCGGACCAACGGAAGAAGAACTCAGAAAAGACTATCTCGAAGAACTCGAAGCCGCCCGACGCCAACAGGAAGGGCTACATGCTGAGGCTGAAGGATCTGGCGGGAATCGGGGCGAGGTGGCTATCCCCGAAAGGCAAGTGGTACAAGATCGGGAGCGCGGGGATCTCGAATGAAGACGGTTCAGGCACAATTCCCTATGGCGACATGCCCGCGGAAGACGTTCGCAAGATCCTGCAAGGAACGGAATTGGGAAAGAACAACGCCGAGGCTGACATCGACAAGGCGAATACGCCAGTAACGAAGGAATGGGCGATCGAGTTCATTCGAGACTTGAAGGCGCAGGGCAAGGATCCCTGGGTCATCGGTTGGGCCAGAATCATGTACCACCGAACATTCCACGAGAACCATCCAGACTACCCGCCCAAACCTCAGCCAAAGCGCAAAGCCCCAGGAAGGCCCCTGGAGGGCTCAGGAAGGCCTAGCAAACCGCCCAAAGGTCTCCCAGTACCCCTGGACGCGGTTCTTGACGAAATGCACCGTGACGGCCAGGCAGAGCTGGAACGGCAGATCCGCGATGACCAGGAGCCGGAGGGCGTGGATCTGCCGCCGCTGCCGGACGATGAGGCAGAGGCAATTCCCTTCTAGCACTTGCACCCGCGCCAAGCCTGAAGTTCCTCCCGACGTTCCGGCTTGAACCAGCCCGCGTCATAGCGGTTCTTGTAACAGCGCCGGCAGTAGCCCCTTGCGTAGTATTCGACTCCCTTCCGGAACTGGCTTTGGCAGCCTTTGCAGCGATCGGGACGCGGGGCGGTCATGGCTTGGCCTTTCTTTGCGCTTTCTTCGCTTGCGTCATGACATCGCGGATCCGAGCACGGAAGCCTTCAACCTGCAAGGCATCCGGGGATGGTTCCTTGTAGCCGGCGAATCCTGCCTGAATCTCGTCCAGATAACTCAGCAGGTCTTCGAGCAGAGCCAGCGGGCACGGCACGAGCGGGCGATCGGGATCGGGCATGGCTACTCCTTTCCCTCGGCGCGGGCGATGGCGGCGCGGGCGATGGAACGGAGATCCTTTGTGGTTGCAGAACGGATGCCGTTCTTTCGCCAAAATCCTTCAGTTCCCTCGATGTCTCGGAGCGCTTGGAGCATCTCCGGCGCGGCGATGGTGAGTTCCGCATCTTCCCGGTAGTACATCCGCCCGATGGGTCCCGGAGCCTTGATGATGAAGGTCGGTTCCCCGTAGTGGGAAAGGTTCACTTCATCGCGCTCGATTGTCCACGGTCCCTTGGTATGCATCGTATCCTTTCCGCGCTTGCGCGCTTTCTTGTGGGGAGGGCCGGTTTCGCCCCCGGTCCACCAGTAGGGCAGAGGACTAGGCGATGGGCATGTGCCCGCCGAGTTCTCCGAATGCGGTGGTGAACGTGACTGCCGAGGGAAGTAGTCCGGCCGCCTGAAGCGCTTCCCTCTTCGTGCGGTGCCATGTCTTCTGGCCATCGAAGCTGAAGTACCGATGGTTCCACGAGTCCTTGTACTCGTAGGGAATCCAGTTCTCGGTGCCACGGAGACGGAGACGGTTGAAGTAAATCTTCTGCGCCATGGTTCCCTCCTTTTAGCGTTCGATGCCGAGAATCGGCAGGTGACGAAGGATGTCGTGAATCTGCCGCGTGCAGCCATCGATGTCCCACACGAGACGCCACGGTTCCGACCAAGCGAGATGCCATTCCGGCCCCATCGAATCGGTGGCGATCTCCAGCTTGGCGATACGCTCCGTGGGCTGGACATCGCGATACCAGAGGTAGACTGGCGATCCGAGACCAGCTGAAATCGAGCGAGCGAGTCTACGCGCTTCCGACCAAAGTAGCTGTTCGAGTTCCATCTGACCTGCTTTCTAGGGCTCATGACCCTTGGCGGGAGCGATTAGGCACGCTCCCCGTGCCGGAAGGATCAGATCGCGATGGTGATGCTCCTGGTGTTGTGGAAGAACTTGGGACCTTCGACGGTCATCGCCTTGACCGCTTCGACGTACCAGGCCACTAAGGAAGTCCCATGACCGCTGACTCGCAGATCCCACCCTTGGTAACGACCGAGACCGCGAACGGAATCCTTGGCAAGCTGCGTCAAGGACTTGACACCGTAGACCGAGCATCCGTCCAGATCGACTTTCGGATTCTCACGAATGGCTTCGGCGATCGTACTCATGTCTGACCTGCTTTCTGTCCCGTTCGGGACGAAGGATATCGAAGCAATATCCATACCATTCACCCAAGAATCGCATAAACCCTTGCAACCAAACGATCGGAATATTTACGATCCATTCGAATGTAAAATCACCTTGACGAAAAAGTCGTAAGTCCTTTAGAAAACGACTATACAGTGTATGGCTGGATCGTACACTTTGGGGCGAAACGCCCGCCTCAAAATGAAGCGGCTAGCTTAACCTAAGAAAAAAAAAGACCTTAACTGACCTCAGATGAAAAACGTTGTCTTTCCGTCAACCGAAAAAAAAATCGCACGAGCGAAAATCGGAAATTTCCTTTACATTTCCGAGAAAATCTAGTATTCCTTGGACTGACCCGCCTTGGTAACGCTTCTCCCTTCGATCTTTTCTTCTGAGAGGGCATCTCGCTAGCTACGGGGCTCGCTAGCCTGAGGTCATCTCAGCCCATCCTAGTTCGATAGCCCCATCGCAGGCCGGCCTGAGCGATCCAGAGACCCGAAGCGAGCGCATTGCAAAATGCAATGTTCGGACGCTTGGACGGACGCCCATCCCAAGCGTCATGAGTACATAAAGCATGTACTCACGCAAGCTGAGCATTCGCAAGCTGTGAATCCGTGCGAACTTGCGCGATCTCGCAGCTTGGAGCCTTCGGATAGGCCCCCCCTGGCCACGCGGAACTCGGATGGGCGCTCTGGGCCAATTACCACGGGCGCCCTTTTTCTTGGAAGTTGTAAAAAGTTCTTACACTTTTAGCTTGGATGCTTCAAAACGAAGCATTTTGGCTGAAAATTGCAGTTTTTTCGGTTCGAATCGTAAAATTTACGACTTTTCGCTTGAAATCGGAGTTCAGGTGGCTGAGAATCAGCCGCCGTGAGCAGAACATGCGAGGTTTGCCAAGCCTGTTGCGTATGTTTTGCAGTTCCCGCGTTGAGGAAGCCGAAGGGGGTTCTCTGCGAGCACGCGAAGGAGTCTCGGTGCTCGATCTACGAGCGAAGGCCGGACTCCTGCAAGCGGTTCGAATGTCTTTGGCTGCTTGAGAAGCTCGGTCTGCCAGATTCCTGGCGACCGGATCGTTGTGGGTTGGTGCTCGACGAGGAGGGGCAGAAGACCATTCTGCGGATCACGGTTGTTGCGAAGGATCCGGACGAGTTGGCCTGCATGTGCATTCGTGAGCGCGTGGCTACGGCCAAGAGGAAGGGCTTCCAGGCCGGCTATGGGTTGGTGCGGATCGCCACGAGCGAATCGGAGTTCATCGACGAGTGGGCGGACAAGCTGGCGTATGGGGTCGCGCAGACGCCCTCCGGTGATTTCTCGGTTCACTACCTTCAGCCGCAGCCCGAGAACGATTTTCAGCGCAATCAGTTGAATCTGGAGATCAAGAAGCGGTTGCAGGGCTCGAAGGCGTTCTGCACGCCGGGCGAGATCATTGCCATGGAGGAGGAGGTGGTGACGCCATGATGGATCGCGTCCAGGAGCAGAGGAAGGCCGAGATCCTGAAGAAGCTCAAGGAATTGAAGGCTTCGAAGGCTTGGCTGGAGGGCGATCGCAAGGCGGAGGCCGAGGTCGCCAGGGTGCGCGAGGAGCTGCACCACCTGGAGATGGAGGCGCTGAATGCACGAGAGCGCATCCTCGCCAAGTGCGACTTCCAGCAGGAGCTTGAGGATACGCGGGCGAATCTGGCGAAGGCACGTCAGACAGGCAAGGCCGACGAGGCGGATAAGTTGTCGGAGCACCTGAAGGAGCTGACGGCATGAGGCTCTTCCCCAAGTGCTACCTCCGGGTTCGCATGGGAAGCGCCTTGTTCCATTCGCAGGACTATCCGACGTTCTTCATGATCCGCCGTTGGATCCATACCTACAACTCGCGTTTCGGCGTCTGGTTCCCGCCGGGCAAGGCGAATGGGACCGATGCCAAAAGCATCGAGCGCGAGGGATGCCAGGTCTTCTGGATCAAGTGGCGAACCTATCGCATCTCGGTGGGGAAGCGTGCTTGGCGTGAGCTGTTCGAAGACATCCTCGGGATCCATTTCCATGGCGTGGCTCGGAAGATGATCCGACGGATGCCCTTCCTGAAGAAGTGGGAATGGCTCAAGAAGCTGGCGATTGATGAGCAGGACTGGACGGACTTTGATGCCGTAATGGAACATCCGCGAAACGAATTCATGGGCGTGGCGGGTGATGGATCGAATCCGACCGAGATGCACGAGATGTAAATCATGGATTCAGTCGATACCACCCGCCGCGTCCTTGAAGCCCTGGCGAAGGCCATCGAGGAGAAGCCCGAGCCCAAAATGGTCAACGCCTACAAGTCTATCCTCGATGCCATCGTGATCCCGGAAATGCTCGCTCGAATGCAGAATCGGATCGACGAGATCGAGGAGCAGTTGATCCACCTGCGAAGCCGTCCGATCGAGGAGCCCATGAATGTTCAATGATGAAGCCCATATCGAGAATCTTCGTGGAGGACTCCGGGCTGCCTGGAAGGACATGAAGGCTGGGAATCGTCCGGACTGGCGGAAGCGCGTCTATGACGAGGACTTCAACCAGGATTGGGCCTGGCGAAGCCTTTGCCTCTACAACCGCAGGCTTCGTGTGAAGATCAAGAAGAAGATCGATCTGACCTCGGCGGATGTCGTCTTCCTGAAGCAGATGATCAACATGAAGAAGCCGAAGTTCTCGATCAAGAGCATCAAGCCCGACATGACACCAGAGGAACTTCAGGCCGAAGCACGCAAGGAACTCGAAGCCCGACGGAACGGGGATGAGATCGAATGAAGAGTTCGCCTGCGATACGCGAGGCTTGGCTCCATGGGAACTTGAGCTACAAGCTCCGTCGTCACGGGCAAACTCGCCTCTACAACTGGATCAAGCGATGGCAGAAGGATCATCCCAACGATCCCGGCCCGCTTCTCTGCAACTGCCATCGCCGGTTCGGGAAGTCCTTCAACGCCGACCTCATCGCGGCGGAGTATGCGAAGGAAAATCCTCGGCAGACCATCAGGATCTACGCGCCGACGAAGGCGCAGGCCATCGACATCGGAGACGATCAATGGTCCACGATCCTCGAAGATTGCCCGGAAGAGATCAACTTCAAGATGGAGGCCGGCGATCTCAAGGTCACGAACTCCGAATGGCGGAACGGAGAATCGGATCCCAGGAAGGACTTCAGCCTCATCACGCTGCATGGGACCGAGATCCGGTCGGGGAAACGAGCACGCGGGATCGGCGCGAACCTCGTCATCATCGACGAGGCGCAGGAGATGGAAGACCTGCCGCATCTGCTCCAGCACATCATCGGCTGGCAGATCTTGAAGAAGAAGCGGGCACTCGTCTTGATCCTCTTCACCTCGAAGATCGGACACCATCCCCTGAAGGATACCTATATCCCGGAAGCCATTCGCGACGATCGCTACTGGCAATGCAAGCTATCCGAGGATGAGGACTTCACCGAAGAGGAAATCAAGGCCGTGGAGAAAGTCGTGGGACCACGGGGATCTCTGGCATTCCGGTCCGAGGGCGAGTGCGATTGGCAGATCGGAGATCCCGGCGGACTCGTCCTTCCGGAATGGAACTACTACCGGCAGCAATGCGAGGATAACGGGAAGCCCTTCGACCTCATCTACGAGGGTCAGTGGGAAATGCCGGATTACTATTTCCCCATCACGACGATCGATTGGGCTTACGTGAACTTCACCTCGGCCTTGTTCCAGCTCTGGGATCCGGAGAAGAAGCTTTGGGTGATCCTCCGGGAACTCTGGATGCGCGGCGGGACGACACCGCAGAAGAAGGACCGGATCCTCCAGATGGAGCGCGAGATCTTCGGTCGCTCGAAGCACTCCGTCATGCGGTGGGGCGACCTGACGCCGCAGACGCAAGCAGACCTCCAGCAGCTTTTCAACTTCCAGATCCTCACGGCGGACAAGTCCGACGCCGAGGCGACCATTTCCGGCCTCAATGCCATGGTCGCAGCCGGAGAAATCAGGATCCATCGATCCTGCCGTGCGCTACTGCATCAGGTCGAGTACGGGACCTACGATCGCAAGGACTACCGGGTCCACAACTACAACCGATACGTCAAGGACCTATCGCATCGAACGGACAACCTCATGGGGGATTGCGATGCACTCGATGCCTTGAGGTACGGGTGGAAGATCATCCGGAACTACAAGATGGAGAACCCGAATCCCCCGCAGGGAACTTACGTCGGGGATCAGTTCATTCCGGATGAGGAGGAGGAAGCGGAGGGTCTTGGCCCGATTGTCGAGGAGGTTTCGATCCAGCTATGATCTCCTCCGACCAGACCCAGAGCATGACCTATTTCGCGTCCGAAAGCGATCCCCATACGCTTGTCTCGCGTCTGGAGGATCGGGTCCGGCTCTACCAGCGGTCCTTGCGATCGAACATCATGTGGAGACGGATCATCCGGAACCTTCGCATGGTCCATGGGCTCAACTACCCCATGGCGACCGATTCGATCAACTTCGAGACGAAGCTTCTGGATTCCGGTCGCTTGGGCGTCCATACGGGCCTCTTCCGTACCTACCTTTCGAACATCCACACGATCGCAACCGGGGATCGCATCGCATTCCGGGCTCGGGCGAAGAACACCGACTCCCGAAGCCTCATCAAGGCGCAGCTCGGGAATGCCGTGCTCGATGACCTGGTGAATGCCAAGCGCAACATCCGGTTCCTGAAAACGGCTGCCTGGCACGCGCTTCTCCTGAACGTCGGATTCGTCCGTTCGACCTGGGATCCGGCTCAGGGCGATAAGCTCGTTGAGCAGGATGAGCTTCCCGATGGCACCATTCGACCCCCGATCTTCCAGGGTGGCATGGTCACGGACAATCCCACGATCGCCGATGTCGCCTGGGATATGGGACGACGGGCATGGGACGAATCCACCTGGTGCATCGTTCGCTCGCCGGTCATCAAGTACGACTTCGCCGCGCAGTTCCCCGACTTCGAGGATGAGATCCTGAAGTCCACACGGGATCGGTTCAACGACATCTGGTTCTACTACAACTTGATCCCGGCAGTCTTCCAGGACGATATCGTCTACCGTTACGACCTCTACCACATGGCGACCCCCGCATTGCCGGCTGGCCGGCATGTGGTCTACATCCCAGGCACGTTGATCCTGGATGAGCAGCTTCCCTACGATGTGATCCCCGTCTTCCGATGCTGCCATGGCGAGTTCTTCCTCACCGGGATGGGATATTCCGTGGCGAACGATCTCCAGTCGCCGCAGGAGATGGAGCAGAACGTCATTTCGAGCCTCGCCACGAACCTCGCGGCGAATGCCGTGGGCCATATCTGGCAAAGGCCGGGGAATCGACTCACGGCGAAGCTTTTCGAGGGTGGCCCGAAGATCCTGGTCTCGGCGGAAGAGCCGAAGCCGGTGAACTTCACCGCAATCCCGCCGGATGCCTGGAAGGCGGTGGATGTGTTCCAGGCCCTCATGGAGAAGGTATCCGGAGTCAACGCCACGCGACTCGGGCAGCCGGAGGCGAACATCCGATCGGGCCGGGCTCAGCAACTTCAGATCGCCCAGGCATGGCAGGCGGCATCTGCATTCGCCAGCTCCTATAAGGACATGGCCGAGGATTGGGCCACCCATTGCCTACGGATGATGTCGCGGTTCGCCAAGGGTCGGATGGAAGTCCTCATCGGCAAGGCGAACCTACAGTACATGGAGTACACGGCTGAGGATCTTCAGGGAATCGATCGCGTGGTGGTCGAGGCCGTCGATCCCAACGCCAATACCTACGTCGGCCGGGTCGCCGAGGCCACGGATCTCATGGCGAACCAGGTCATCACCACGCCGGATCAGTATGCCCAGGTCAAGGCCACGGGCTCCGTCGATACGCTCTACGAGGCCCCAAGGGCGAAGATGAACCTCATCCGGGAGGAGAACGAGAACCTGCGAGCCGGCATCCCGGTCCACGCCAACGAACTCCAGGACCACAAGACGCATATCCAGGAGCACTCGATCCTCCCCTCGACGGTGAAGGACACCGAGGACCTACAGCTTCTCCAGCGAGTCATCGCGCACGACATGGAGCACATCGCGCTATGGACTTCGACGGATCCCAACCTCCAGATGATCCAGCTTGCGATGGGCAACATGCTGCCCCCGACCCCGCCGGCTGCGATGCCGCCTGGAATGCCGCCTCCAGGCGTCCCGGGCCAGCCATTGCCTCCGGGTCCGGGTGGTCCGCCGCCCATGAATATGGAAGGAATCCCGATGCCTCCGCCGCCGCCAGGTGGAGGACCGGGTCCATTACCGCCGGCCGTGACAGGCCACCTGAACAAGCCGCCGCAGCCGCCGCCGATTGGAAAAGAGGGCTAGATGGCAGAAGAGAAAGAAACGACGCCCGTAGAAGAGAAGGCGACGCCGCCCGTGGAAACGAAGGGGGCGGAAGCCGAAGAGAAGAAGACTCCACCGGAGCAGATGCCGGCTCAGGCCGCAGCGTCAGAGGCCAAACGCAAATACAAGCTCAAGGTGGACGGCGCAGAAGAGGAGGTCGATGAGGATGAAGTCGTGCGCAGGGCGCAGATGGGAACCGCCGCCCATCAGCGGTTTGCGGAAGCGGCCAGGATCCGGAAGGATGCGGAGGAGATCCTCGGATATCTGCGTAAGGACAAACGGCAGGCATTGGAGCAGATCTGCATCGCAGAGGCCGGCGGGGATCGGGAGAAGGGCAAGCAACTCCTACGGGACATGGCGGAACGCATCGTCGCCGACAACCTCGAAGAGCAGGCGCTATCACCCGAGGAGAAGTCCGCACGCGAGAAGAAGAAGGAACTCGATGCGAAGGAAGCCGCGCTGAAGAGGCGCGAGGAGGAATGGAATCAACACCTGACCGATCTTCAGGTCACGGAGATCAAGGAGCAGATGTTGAAGGAATTGCCCGTTGCGATCCAGAAGGCTGGCCTACCGGACAACCAACATACCCGGCGGCGCATCCTTGAATGGATCAAATGGGCTGCGGAGCAGGACTACGATCTTCCGGTTGAAGTCGCTGCGAAAGAAGTAAAGAAGGAAAAGCTTTCTGCAAGGAAGGATGCGATCTCCGATATGAAAGCCGAAGAGCTGGAGACCGAATATCCGGACTTGCATAAGGCGATCATCAAGCGTTACACCGAGTCGATCCGAGGCACGTCTACCCCACCTACCTCTACCCCACCAAAGGGCGAGGCCGCCTCCAAGGGCAAGGGGCGATCCGGCCATAGGCTCTACTCGTCGTTCCGTGAGCTGCACGAAGCTTTGGAACAAAAGCAGTAGGCAGCTCCGTACACGGTTTCGACGATCGGGGATCCTCCGGGATCCAAACTGGAGCTTTGATGCATCATGGCTGGAGAATGGTCAGCGACCACGCTTGCCGCGACCTACAAGGAGGTCTATGCCGATGACATTCGGTACCTCCTCGGGAAGCGGTACGTCCTTCTGAACAACGTCAAGTTCGCCGCCTCGCAGAAGCCTGGAAAGACCTACCATGAGCCGGTGGTCCTCACACGCGATGGCTTCTTCGAGTACCGATCTGCGAACTCGGGCACCATCACCTATGGGAACCCAGTCCCGGCTGACATCGAAGATGCGCAGCTCAATAGCTCGCAGATGTTCGGCCGGTCGCGGATCGACACGGAAGCCTGCGCTCGCGGAGCTTCTTCGAAGTACGCTTTCCGCAGCTCGATCGGCGTCTCCGTCGAGTCGCTCTGGGACACCTCGAATGCCAGGATCGAAAGCGACCTCTGGAGTGGTGGAATCGATATCGGCGTCCTGGATGTCGTCGGATCGCCGGCGAACACCGCATCGATCACCCTCGATTCGTGGGCCGTCGGGAACTTCGTCGGCTGCGAAGGGACGAAGATCCAGATCCTCACGACCGATCTGAAGACCGACCGAGGAGCAGCCGATAGCTCGAAGCTCGTCAAGATCACCGCCGTCGATATCCCCAACCGGAAGCTGACACTCGCCACCTCCACGGATGAGGTGACATGGACGGCCGGATATCCGGCGAGCACACAGTCAGGCGATCGGGTCTTCTACGCCTCCCAGATCGTGGCTGGAAACCCGGCGACCGTGCGGACGATGACCGGGCTCCATTCGATCCTCGGAACGACTTCAGGAACCATTCTCAACATCTCGACCACCATGAGCCTGTGGGTCGCGTCCCAGGTCAACGTCAACGGCCTCCTGTCTCTTTCGACCATCGCAGACGGCATTCAGCAGGCTTACGGCAAGGGGCTCGATGAGGACATCTCCGTCATCTGCTCGCCTTCGGCCTGGACCAAGCTCGCCATCGAGTGGACGGCTCTGAAGCGAGGCGATGTCTCGAAGAAGACGAACTACTCCATGGGGGCCGGAGACATGGAGATCTCCGTCCTGGGGATCAATGCCAAGATCGAGGCTTCTCCCTTCTGCCGCTCCGGCAAGGCCGTGGGGATCCCATATAGCTATGCCAAGCGTATCGGCGCTTCCGAGCTGACGGATCAGATCCCCGGCCGTGGGGGCGATTACTTCTCGCCCGTGCCCGGAACGAACGCGCTGGAGTTCCAGACGTACTCGAACCAGGCGCTTTTCGTGATCCCGGGGAAGTGCATCAACTACTACGGCATCACCGGATGATTCTGATCGACCAGATTCAACCCTCCTTTTCCTGCCCGGCGGGGCGTAAGGCCTCGCTCCGCCGGGAATTCTTCGGGGGTGGATCATGAGCGTGAGCAAGAACCTCTACGGAACTCCCTACCTGATTCCAGAGACGAAAGACACCGGATGGGGACCGACGGTGACAGCCGTTCTCCTCTCCGAGATGACCGGCCTGGATGGATTGTCCACGCTCATCGGCAGCGTGCCGGCGCTGAAAGTCCCGAGGGCGACGACTTCGCTCTCCGCCGGTGCCACGCTGACGCAGACGAATCCCCACCACATTGTTTCGGGAAATGGAGGGCCGGTCGTCCTTTCCGCCGTGACAGCCATCGCCGATGCGGCCATCGCCGATACCTTGCTCATCCTCACGGGCGGCGACGGAACGAACACCGTAACAATTCGTGACGGTGCGAATACCAAGCTCAACGGCGATGTGATCCTCGGGCTCGAAGACTCCATCACGCTTTGCTGGAACGGGTCGGACTGGGAAGAGATCAACAGGAGTTCGTGATGAATGTTCACCAGAAAATCATGCACGCGGCGAAATTGCGAACCGTGACGGATCTTCTCCATCACGCCAATGAGGGGATCATGGATGAGATCCACAAGGGTATGCATCCCCCCGAGCCGCCTTCGGTGAAGGCCCCGGAAGCTCCTCCGACGCCCGAAGTGGATACCGAGGGCAATCGGCAAGAGGCACTCGGGGCGGCACACAAGATCCTCGGCGACCTCTCCACACCTGGCCAGGGGGGAGAAGATGTCGAGGAGGAGCCGGGCGAGTCCATGCCCATGAGCGCCCTCATGCACAATCTCAGGAAGCGTCGGAAGGCCAAGAAGGAGTAAGTCATGAACCTCAACCCGCAAGATCTCGTCCATATCAATGATCTCCAGGATCAGGGGGTCATCACATTCAACTACGTCAAGGGTGCTAGCTTCGGGCTTCCGAAGCTCAGCCCAACGGGATTGAAAATGCTCGCGGCGGATGGAGTCAACGCCACGAGCGGCGATCAACAGGTCACGCTGACCGGAACCGTGGTGGGGGATCGCGTCGTGGCGATCTTCGGCCATGTGAAGGCCAATTCAGGTGTCCACACATTCCTGATCCCGGCGATCGGAACCGCCTTCGAAAGCACGATTTCCGTCGTCGATAAAATCGTCGAGAAGCAGGCGGCGGGCGACCTTTCGGCGAACACGTACATCTTCATTCTCTGGCCGGCTGCGAATGACCTCTAAGGAGTGATTTCGTATGACCTGGCAGGCGTCTGCGAATGACTTATGACTGATCGTCATGTCAGCATCACCGGCAACGATACGACCGGAGACGGATCGATAGGAAATCCCTGGCGCACGATCGGTAAAGCGTGTGGGTCAGGAAACTACCTAAATCCCGGGGATAACGTCCTTATCCACGCTGGGACCTATCAAGAGCGCGTCTACTATCAGACCCGATCCGGTTCAGCGGGATTTCCAATAACGATCAGGAACTACCAAAACGATGCGGTGATTCTGGAGGCTGTAAGAAGCGGTCTCGGAAGTTGGGTCGTCGATTCTGGGAGCATCTACAAGGTCAGTTATCCGACCGTATCCATGATTCCGGACCCAACGGCATTGCCTTGCTCCGGTGTCGAAGCCGTTGTGATTAATGATACTCCTGTTCTTCCCAAGCGCACCAAGGAGGAGATGGTTGCGGGTTCGTATTATTACGATCCCATTGGGAAGATTCTCTATGTCCAGTGCTCGGATAATGGTGATCCCAACACGAAAAGCATCGGGACAATTTCGAGTGGTGGAGAACAGGATCTCAATCCTGCACCTGGTCGCTTTATTCCGGAAGCATCTATTCCGCGAATTATCCCGACGAGACGATGACGCCTCCGAAGTCCCAACGGTCATGCACAGGAATCAAAGAAATCAGCGTCAACAATGAATGGTTATTAAAGGTAACAACAAGTATAGGAGATATGGCCGCTGGAACATTCTATTACGACGTAGCTAATGCAGTTCTTTATATTTGGTGCTCAGATAACGGTAATCCTACAAATAAATCTGTTTTCATCATGGAGGTAGATTCAGCTAATTATGATACAAAGCAAAATGGATTCATGTTCTATCAGTCTGGTTTCTCTTATATCAATGTTCAAAATCTAACGATCAAGTATGCACAGAATATCGGATTATGGATGGTTGCAAATTATTGCAACATCGACAATTTGATCGTAAAATTTTGTTCAAAAGCAGGAATCAGGATATCTACATTAGGATCAGGTAACTGGCAATACAACAACGTATCTAATTGCACGATTCAAAACTGCGTAATGCACAATTGGCCCAGAGGTAAATTCAATAACGGTTATGCTGGATGGGATGCAGCGGTTGGAATATCTACTCAATATTCTAACGTATATGGTTGTACTATAACAAATAATAATGGAGAGGGTCTTTCTACTGGAGCAAATATTACAGACAAGCATCTATATATTTCATTCCATAATAATACGGTTGGAGATAACTGGTCCGAAAACATCTACCATAATCACGGATCATATTATAACGTATACAAGAATTTCGTTTATTCTCATGAACCTGATTATTCACAAAGATGGGAATATTGCCAAGATAATCACGAAAACGACAAACGATTTCGTCCAATGGGTATAGGTACTTCGGATGAAGAACCCCCAGCAAGCACCGATCATATCTATATCTTCAATAACGTAATCATGGGATGTAGGTATGGTTGGCATCATTATGGTCATGCAAGCGGATCCACGCTTATTTCATACCACGTAGAGAATAATACGATCATTTTGCCTAACGCATATTCGGTTACATCCGGTCCCATGCAAGGTGATTCGTGCTATGGACTAGTGAGATCAGGATGGTATGCTGGAACAACCGACGTAATAATAAAGAACAACATAATCTATGGCCAGCATTCTTCTAACATGATTGCAACCTGGCAAACAGATCCAGCTGGTGTAGAAGATAAATTCCTTGGAATCTTAATAGATCACAATCTCTGTTATCTTCCGAATGCCGCATCTCCTTGGTTCTGGGGAAAATCCGGAGATCCTAATTATACATATGGACAATGGCTATATCTTGCTGGTCTTCCCCATGGATCAGGAGATGTTCTCAACGATCCACTCTTCATCAATGCCACATCTTTCGTAGATACAGATAAAGCAATTCAATCAGGATCACCGGCAATTAATGCCGGATATGACCTTACCGTTGAATTTAACTACGATTATCTTGGGAACATCAGACCATTAGTTAATACATTTGATATTGGTGCATTCGAGGGATCTTACGCCATTTCTGTCTCTCAAAATGGCATTACATGGAACTTCGATTCATCCTACCGGGTGGGAAATTTCCTTCTTGGTGATTATTGGGTTCTTCCTAACGGCGGTTCCATAAACCCGACGGTTGTTTCCGTGAGTCCGGCACCAACCGGCAGCGGATCCAGTAAGCGCAATGGCTCGATGGTGAACGTCGGGGGTGGAACGGACCATTTCATCTATCAGGGATTTGATGGCCGGGGGACCTTCTACAGCGAAACCTTGGCGGAAAACGTGACTTATCCCATCGCGCTTTCGCCTGGGAAGTCTCTCGTGGCAACCGAAAGTTCCACCGATGGAGTTCATAATGATGTGACGGGAGCACCAGCAGCAACGCCCGATCGTGCGGACTTGAAGCAGGCTGCGATCTTAACCTGCCTGGCGACGGCTCCTCCCGCCGATGCCTTCCGGCCCGCCTATGTCGGGAATACGAAAACAATCTACACCGAGAGCCAGATCAATTGGTCCATCCTGCCGAACTACGCTCCGACCACCGGGATTCGAAGCCAGGCTACCTACGAAAGCTGGGTTACGAAGTGCTGGATCGATTGCCAGAGAGAATTTCCGGCCCAGTGCCTACATCCGTACTTGCACATGCCCGCCTATGGCCGGGAGCTTTCCGGGGCGATCGGCGAGGCGGCTCTTTTCACTTGCTGCAATTACACGCAGGCCCAAAAGAGGAAGATAGTCCTCGGAATCATCCAGATCGGTATCGATAACTACTTCTCCATGCTCATCAATAACACCATGAGGCCGGTGAATGGCGTCCATAACGTCGGACGCAAGCTGCCGATCGTCTACGCCGGGAAGTTACTTGGGCAATCGGAATTCCTGTCGGCAAGCTACCAGAACCAGGAAGACGACAGTAGCTACTTCGGGAACTCCAAGAGCCCGGTTCATAACCTCTGGACTGGATGGCAAAATGGAACAAACCCCTATAGGGCAAACGTGCTTCGTTGCTTTGGAATCGACTTGCCATCCGGCTGTTACGAGCACATCGATCCTTCGCTCTGGGGACAATCCCCATTCCCCTATTGGTCTCACTACCCCTTCGATTCGGCATCGCATGAGGGATACCTGACAAGTGCTCAAACGACCCTCGTAAGTCACGCTCTGGCGATGCGGATGATGGGAGCCACGGCCGATTGGAATCATGATGCCTTTTTCGCGCTCGCCGATCGCTGGATGTATGAGAACTACGCGACGAATCGGGCGATCATCATCGGCTACTGGTGGGCGACGACCCAAAGCCATCCACCTCCAGCTGGATCGGTTCGTTACGCAGGCGATACCTGGCCGGATTGCGATGTCCTCACGTCATACTTGACCCCAACTTGGGATACCTTCACAGCCTCGATGTGGACGGCTTATAGAGGAAGTATCAATCCTCCTATCACGACTACGGCGATCCGCCATTCCTGTGAAGTCATCGTAGAGGTGAGCGGAGGATATAGATGACCATTGCCTTCGTACAGAAGACGCCGAACTCGCAAACGCCGAAACAGAGCACTGATCCTGCGACCACCGCAGCCTTTGGATCCTCAGTTGGCGAGGGCCATCTAATCATCGCCTGCTGCACATCCTGGCGAGACGCCGGGGCGGATTCCTCGGTGGTTTTCACCGACTCGAAGGGTAACACATGGAATACCCCGGTTGATAAGACTATTGCCCTTGGGAACAACAGGATCACGGTAAATTCCTGCAAGGTCGCTTCGGGCAAGGGTGGGACCGGATTCACCGTCACGGCGACGGGAGTTACCGGCATGTACGAAGACCTCATGGCGATCGAGGTATCCGGCAATGCTACGACAAGCTGGCTTGGTCCTACGGCATCTGCTTCAGGCCATGGTTACGATCTTTCATCCGGGACATCTGCAACGCCGGCCGCCAATGCCCTTTTCGTCGGCATGGGCGAGAGCAATAGCAGCGCGGATCCTGATAACTGGACGGACACATGGACCAGCGCCGTTCGACTCTTCGCCGACACGAACGGAACCGACTGGATGCCATCGATCGCCGCCTACAAGATTTCGGCGACTGCTGAGACGGCAATCTTTTCGAATATTACCGATACGGATTGGATCGCCTTGATCGTCGGCTACCTGGAATCAGGTGTCGCTGAGACGATCACTTTGGACAAGTGGTATCAACAACCCGTAATGCCCCCGGATCGTAGTCCGGAGGTGGTTTCCTACTGAGGAGGTTTTTCATGGCACGTCGTTACAGCGTTCAGTTCGATAACGTCTCCAACGCGACCGGGACCTACGCCATCGCGCTGGTGAACTCGATCTCCACGGTGCAGGCGGCTCGTGCGAGAATCTACGATTTCATCATCGGCAGCCGTGCGTCCGTGGCGGACAACGCTTGCACCTACAACTTCCAGAGGTTCACCGCCGCCGGGACCTCGACCGCCTTCACGCCCGTTGCGCTGGATCCTGGGGATGCCGCTTCCCTGGCGGCCTCCGGAGTCAATGCCACGGTCACGCCGACTTACACCGCGAACGCTTATCTGCTGAACATCTCGGCGAACCAGCGTGCTACCTTCCGGTGGATTGCGGCCCCCGGATCGGAACTGGTGATCCCGGCGACCACGGCGAACGGAATCGGGGTGAAAGGAACTCCGACGACCGCGTTCAACGTCGATGGATCCATCCTCTTCGAGGAGTAGCATCCCATGGCGAAGATCGCCGGCGGGATTCTCTGCGACGATCATCAGATCGCCGATACGAAGCAATGCGTCCATTGCGGGCGGCATTGGCAATGGGAGCACGGATCGGGGAAGGTACGAGGCTACTGCATGAACTGCGGCGGAATCACCTGTGGAAACAAGAGATGCCACAAGTGCATCCCATGGGAGAAGAAGCTTGAACTTTACGAGAAGGGCAAGCTGAAGACACTGTGCTGAAATCCGGCAGATGGCAATACAAGGCGCAAACTGAGCCGTTTGGCTCTTACTCTCCAACTCTCAAAAAATGGGTTCCCCATCTGCCGGAACTTCCCCGCAGAAATCCTTATCCGTCTGCTGTTTATCAACCGGCTTGTACATGGGATCCAGGACCACTTCTTATTTTAAAAATTTATGCCGATCGCTGGTATCAGCAGGCATCGGAGCCCGTCAGAACCGTTCGGAGGCCGGTGCTTGAAGGAGGCTATTCCACCTTCATCGATAAGGCGCCGACGGCCAAGGGCAACGAGCAATTTCCAGATCGCTGGTATCAGCCTGCGAGCATTCCGAGAAACGTCTTTGCAAGGACCACACCTTTCGGCGTCTACCCGTCCAGTCTCTTCGTGGACATGGGCAACATCACCGTCGATATGTGGTATCTGCAGGCATCGGAGCCGGTGAGAAAAGCTCCCCAACCTACGATGGTGGGGATTTACATCGCCTTCATCGACAAGGCCCCGGCCGCCAAGGGTGGTGAGCAGTATCCCGATCGCTGGTGGCAGCCGACATCGCAGCCGATCTTCCGGCGACCCGTTCCCATCATCGATACGAGTTCCAATCCGCAGCTTTGCCAGGGAGTTTCGATCCCTGTACCGAGCACATCGCCAGGAGGGGAATTGGATCCATACCAGATTATTCAAGATATCTACGATCCAACGCAGAAGGCCCTGCGAACGAAGATTGGTCTCACCAATTTCGCTTCTGGAACGCTTGATCCCTGGCAGATCTTCATCACGATCCACGACATCGACAACCATTGCCTGCGCATCGTTCAGCCGGTAGCTGGGTCGGGGAACTACGGGACGAACCTCGATTGGCAGCAGATCGTGCAGCAGTCCTTCAACACCACGCTTTCCAAGCTCGTCGTGGTCGATATGGCGTCTTCCGGAGGCCAGGGAACGGGCCTTTCATTCCAGCAGATCTTCAAGGTTGTCTTCGATACGACGAAGCTCGCAATTCGAGGCTCGAATGCAGGAGCAGCATCCGGCAGTAACGGCACCAAGATGAACTGGAATCAGATCTGGCAACAGGTCTACGATCCCGTGAATGGAGCGATACGGTTCGTATCGGTGTGATCCATGGGGAATGCCCGCGTCCTGAAGCTCACGAGCCAGGGGGTTCTGCAACTCTACGATTCCGACAACTCGAACAAGATCGGGCTCAAGGCCCCCTCGGCCGTCGGTACGGACTTCAACTGGATCCTTCCGGCGGCTGATTCTTCGGGCTACCTGAAGTCCGATGGAGCCGGGAACCTCTCGCTGACAGCCGCCACGGCCACGTTACAGGGGGCCTACGATAGCGGCCGGACGATCACGGTACTTGCCGGGAAGGTCGCCCTGACAGGTGACTCCTCGCTGGCCGAGGAGGTAGAAGCGATCGTCCAGGCGGCGAATCACGAGGCCCTGACGCTGAACAAGACTGGCACTGGTGCCGGCTCGGTCTTGAAAGTCTCGAACGGGGGCACTGGCGTTGGCGTGGAAGTCATCCAGACTGGGAACTGGCACGCCGTTACGATCGCGCAGAGCGAGCCCACGAAGAATTGCCTGGTCCTCTCAGGTGGTACATTCTCCATCAACGCCAACAAGGCGATCTATACTACCGACTACCTCCAGACAACGAACAACCGAGGGCTTCAGATCGCCAATGCGGCGGCGACGTTCAAGAATGCCTTGCTACGGCTTTCCGATGATTCCCTGGTGCTCGGCGATGCGACGGTCGATCAGCCCTTGTCGATCCTCACCGGGAATAGCTACGTCGCGGTGACGGCGAACGCGGCCGAACGGCTGCGAATCGCGGCTGATGGCAAGGTCGGCATCGGGCAGACGCCCGTGGACAACTTCGATCTTTACTCGACTTCAAACCCTTGTGGCCTCAACGTCCGCGTGCCCCTGACCGTCTCCAATTATGGTGCTGTCCGATTCCTGGCAGGGACGGCTGCCAGCGGGGCAACTACCCAGATCGGATCCATCAGCGCCATCATCGACCAGACGAGCCCACTTCAGGGGACGCTGCGATTCCTGGTGAACGAAAGCGGAACCCCCACCGTCGTGATGGTGATCGACCACAACGGATGCGTTGGAATCGGAACGACCCCTTCCCAACAGCTCCATGTCGAGTCTTCCACCTATCGCTGCCTCCAACTGAAGACCAGCGCCGCGAACGTCGCCGCGTACATGGAGGCAAATTACGACATCCAGGCCCTCTATCTCAAGAAGAATACCGGGGTCGGGAACACAAACTCAGTTCTCAACCTGGATAACCAAACTACTTCCGACACGATCACAACAAGCCAGGGAAATGAGAAGCTCACGGTGGCTGGAGTCTGGACGAGTCGATCTTGCTTCAGGGATTGGAAAGCAGACATCGCTCCGGTAGCCACGGATAGGGCATTCCTCGACAAATTCGATCGCCTGAGCTTTCAGAAGTACGTGGATGCTCAAGCGAAGGCGAAGGGAGCCAAGCAGCATCCGCAGCATGGTCTTTTCCTTGATGATTTGATCAGGGAATTCGATTTCGGAGGCGATGGAGTTTCTGGGGTCGAAGTGGCCTCCCTAGCCGTGGGTGGTGTGAAGGCCGTCAAGGCTGCCCTGGATTCCCTGGAAGCCAGAGTGGCAGCCCTGGAGAAATGATGTGGTTCGGAGACAACCAGAAAGCGATGTGAGTGTGGGAACTTTACTTACCATGCTTGTGAGAAGCAGCCCCACGGCGGTTGCGCTTCTCATCATGTTCTGGATGGGTCAGAACCTTTTCCGGGAAGGGATCTGCGCTCAGACCGAGATGATGAAGCGTCAGGCGGAATTCAACATGCAGCAGACGCAGTTCAACTCCCAGCAGACCCAGTACAACGAACGGATCCTAAAGGCGATCGATGAGCTATCCAAGGTGCTCGTCGATATCCATGCGGACGTGAATGCCAAGAAGGAAAAATGAAAACCTTCATCATCGAAGAAAGCCTAGCGCAGGAGATCCTGAACTACCTGGCCTCGCGGCCTTACATCGAAGTGCATGAGATCATCCAGAAACTTCGGGCGATTCAGCCGGTTCCGGAGCCTAAGCCGGATGCGAAAGAATGAGGTGAGAAATGGCGTTGACCCTTGCTGATGTGGGAGCCGATGTGATCCTGGGGACATTCTTCAATTCAAGCCCAGCACTCGGGAACCTTACCCTGAAGCTGTTCACCAACAACGTGACGCCTGCGGATACGGATACCGCTGGAACCTACACGGAGGCATCCGGTGGAGGCTACTCGGCCATCACGCTGACGAACGGCTCCTGGACGCTCACGGTGGGGGATGATCCCTCGGATGTGGTCTATGCGCAGCAGACTTTCACGTTCACCGGCGCCCTGAGTGGAAGCGCGACGGTCTACGGCTACTTCGTTGTGAATGCGGGAGGCACGCTTCTTTGGGCGGAGCAACTCGGGGCTTCCTTCCAGCCGGCCAACAACGGGGACACGCTGAAGATCACGCCGAAGTTCCAGCTTTCGAAGGGAACTCCGTCATAAGGAGCGAACATGGCTTGGTACGAAATCGGATGGGTGACGACGGCAACAGCTTCCGGCACTCCGCTTGCCGCCATTCGTGCGCCCACGAGAAACTCACGTATCTGGGAAATCGGATATGGGCTCAACGCCGCCACGGCTACGCTTGCTTCGTTGTTCCGGAACACGAACGGCAGCTACGCCGCCTCGACCTCGACAAGCGTGGGGCAGCAGGAGAACCCGGCGGATGCCGCTGGTACTACGCTCGTCGATACCGCATGGAGCACGGCTCCAACGATCACGGCGGCCAGCCGGATACGACGTTTCCAGCTTCCCGCGACGATCGGAGCTTCGCTCATCTGGACGTTCCGAAATGGCCTCTGGGTGCGCTCGGCGACGGCGACGGACATTCTCGTTCTCTGGAATGAAGGTGGGTCCTCCTGCTCGGTCCTGAACGGATACTGCATCTGGGAAGAGTAAATGTCTTGGCTTTGGACACCGCTTGGAGCTAGTGGCCCTGGAGACTTCGGCCGGGGGGATTACCCGGTCGAGTCAACGACCGATCCAGGCTACCTTCCGAGCACGCTGCAAGTCTCCTTCGATTCTTACACCGGGGATGGTGGTGGAGTCGCGGGTGGATCGGCTGTTGTCGTCCAGAACAGAGTTCAAGCCGGATCCGGCGGCGGAATCGGAGGGGGATCGGCAGCCGTTGCCCGTGGCCGGATTCAATCCACATCGGGAGGCGGCATCGCTGGTGGATCGGTAGTTTTTGTCCGTGGTCGGGCAAAGGCGGCCTCTGGCGGTGGGGTTGTCGGAGGATCCGTAAGCTTCACGCGAGGATGCATCAAGACTGGCTCCGGCGGCGGAGTTGCCGGCGGATCTTCCGGAGTGCTGAAAGGTAGGGTCAATATCGGCAGCGGTGGAGGAATTGGTGGAGGCTCCGCATCCTGGCAATGGATCCCGTTTAGCCTTTCCTACAGCTATTCCATGCAAGGAGGAGGGGTAGCGGGGGGTTCATCAGACTACGAAATCATTCATGTCCAGACTACTCCAAACCAGAAGATCTTCAGGATCATTACAGACAGAATTCTGAATAAAGTCTCCTTCAACGATAGATTTTTCAAGGAAATCACAGAGAATATTTTAAATCAAAAATGCGAAGTCATTGAAATGATCGGTGAAGAGCCCAGGATAGAGCGAACATTCTTGGTTATTACAGAGAATCTGTTGAATCACACCTGCGAAACAAAGTCGAGGTCGATTACGGATAGAATTCTGGATGGATGAATCATGGATGTCTATTTGGCCGAAGATTTGATTCAGATCGTTCGAACGCGAGCAATCTTGAATGACAAGAACTCCGAGGGGACAACCGACGGAGATCTGCTGGACCATCTGAACATCGAGGCCATGAAGCTCTATGGGAAGGTCGCGGCTTCCCATGAAGAATTCTTCGTCGTTACGGAACGCTTTCTGCTCGTCTCGGGCAAGCAGAGATACCGGATCCCGCATCGGGCTCTCTACTCGAAGGTCCGGGATCTCATGGGCTACGATTCCTCCCAGAACTATTACTCCATCGAACGGCTGGCCCGTGAGAATATCGATCAGATCGTCACGAATCAAAGCCTCCGCCGACCGTTGGCATTCTACGTCGAGGGTCAATACCTCGTCCTGTGGCCAAGCCTGCCGTCGGTGGATGGCTATATAGACATGAGCTACTGCTTCCGGCCCGGATGGCTCGTCCTGAGCACGGACGCCCGGAAGGTGATAGCCTTGGGTCCGGGTGCAGGGCAGCTCACCCTGACTTCAGCCGTTCCTTCGACGTGGACGACTTCGGTGAAGTACGACATCCATTCCTGCTTGTCGGGCTCTGAGCCGAAGAACTGGAGCATGACGGCAACGGATGTCACGAGCGACAAGATCACCTTCGCCACGACCGACCTGGACGGCTCGATCATCGGCCGGAATCCAGTAGAAGTTGGCGATTGGGTTTGTCTGGAGGAGCAGGCGGCCTTGCCGGGGATGCCGCGTGAGTTCCATCCCGTCCTGGCCCAGATCGTTGTTTGCCGGATCCTACAGGCCAAGGATCCGGATGCCTTCCAGGTTGCGATCGCCGATCTCAATTCGATGCTGGAGGACCTCCGGGAGTTCATCGGTCAACGGGTGGATGGACGTGCGGAGCAGGTCTCCGTTCGATCCTTCTTCGGGAGTTGACATGCCCCAACCGAAGTCCCAGATCATCCAGAGGACGAATGCGGGGCTGATCGAGCAGCAAAACCCGATCTTCGCGCCGGAAGGCAGCCTCAAGAAGGCGGAAAACGCCGTCGCCGACCGCGAGGGTGTCATCGGCAATCGACGCGGCTTCTTCCGTTACCTCGCAAGTTCGGCCGAGGCACTCGGAGAATTCAAGGATCGGGCGATCATCCACGACGGGACGAATCTGAAGTACGATTCGGACGGCGCTGGCACCCTGGCGACCTATTCCGGGACCTATTCCGTGCCGGATTCGAGTCGCAGGATGCGATTCCTGGAGTACGGGGGTTCGCTTTACTTCACCACCTCGCAGGGGGTGATGAAGCTCGATTCTCTAACCGGGACGATTCGCCGGGCGGGGATGCCGCCAGGGCTCGATCTCCAGCTTGCCCTGGATGCAGGCGGAACATGGTTCCTAAACAACACCGCCGTCTCCTACCGAGTGCTCTGGATCCGGAAGGATGCCAATCGGCGAGACGTTCGAGGGGCTCCATCCTGGCGAGTCACGCTTGCCAACACTTCGGGCGTTGCCAAGGGAATCGTCCTGACCACGACCATCCCGGCGGATATCATCCTCGGCGACTCTTACGAGATCTATCGCAGCGACCTTTCGGCGGATGCCACTTCTGATCCGCTTGACGAGCTTTTCCTTGTCGCGCAGGTTGCGGTAACGTCCGGCGACCTTTCCAACGGGTATGTGACCTACACCGATTCGTTGGACAAGGACAAGGGATTGCCCCTGGAGACGAACGCCAGCGAGCTGACGATCGACCAGAAGGCCGATCGGCCTCCATGGTGCCTCGATCTTCTGGAGTACCGGGGATATATCTTCTACCTCAACATCAAGCGTGAGCATCGTCTGGAGATTCAGCTTCTCACGGTGACAGGGATCACCGATGACGTGGATGGGATCACCGTTACCGTGGATGGGGTGCCAGTCACCTATACCTTCTCGACGGCCGAAAACATCGGCCTGAAGAAGTTCCAGCGGTACACCTCGGGCTCCGCCGCCGAAAACGTCCGGAACACGGTCCAAAGCCTGCTCAAGGTCATGAACCGGAGTGCCGTGGCGACCTACGGGTTCTATACGTCCGAGGAAACGGATCGGCCAGGACGGTTCATCATCCAGTGCCGGAACCTCGGGACGAATGCCATCACCGTGACGGCCACGGCTGGATGCTCATCGAAGTTCACGCCCACGGTCCCGACCTCGGGAACGACCCTGATCAGCGACAACATCGCGCAGCAAAACGGATTCGCCTGGTCGAGATTCGAGACTCCGGATGCCTGCCCCGAGGCGAATCTCAAGACTCTGGGATCCAGGGCGATCGTTCGTGGATCTCCGCTCACCTTCAGCCTGTTGATCCTGAAGGAGGATGGAGTCTGGCGACGAACGGGCTACAGCGAGGCGGACTTCACTGATACGCCGCTTGATCCCTCGGTCCACGTCACATGCCCGGATGCCGTGGACATCCTCGACAACAACGTTTATGCCGTGAGCCTGGAGGGCTTGGTAAGAGCCACGGATGCCGGCGTGGCGATCGTTTCCTGGCCGGTAGATCTCGGCTTCAAACGATTCTTCAGCTATCCCAACTACCAGAGCATCGTTTTCGGGGTCTCCTACCATTCCGCCTTCAAGTTCCTTCTGTGGGCTCCGGAGTTCCAGACGGATACCCATGCCCAAATCGGCTGGATCTGGAATCACCTGACGGAGAAGTGGACCACCTGGAGGAAGCCTGTCCAGTGCGGGATCGTCATGGATGGGGAAGACATTCTTCTCTTGGGTCACGGGGACGATTCCTACGTCCTGAAGGAACGGAAGTCCTGGGAAACGACCCTGGCCGATTACATGGACGAGGAGATCCCGGTCACGATCACCGCGACGGGCACGACAACGGATGAAGACGGCAACACGGTCTCCACGGCCGATTTGACCTACACCTACACCGGAATGGATCTAGATACCGGCTTCTGCCTGGAGCAGCCTGCGAAGTTCATGTCATCGGCGATCACGGCTGTTCTATCCCTTGGCGGGACCTCCTATCGAGTGACCTGCGAGGAGCAACTTCCAGCACTCCAGACCGGCGCAGCCTTCGTCGCCCTGCCGATTCCCATGGAGATCGAGTGGAAGCCGGAGGCCGTTGGGAATCCGGCTGTCGAGAAGCTCTTCCTGGAGGATCAGAAGTACCTGGAAGACGAAGGTGCTCGGCACTTCCAGGTTGGATTCAATTCCGATTCCGTCCCGCAGTTGAATTTCTACACAAGGGAACTTCAGCTTCAGGAATCCGGCTGGGGGCTCACGGGCTGGGGGAGCAATCCATGGGGTGATGCCGATCCTTCAAGGGCTCCGATCCTACGCACGATCGTCCCCACCCAGTACGGTCGGTGCCGGGCATTATCGTCCCACTTGAAGCATTCTTGGGCCAAGGAAAGAGTATCTATCTTAGCCCAAGCGTTAGTCTTCCGTCAAACCACCGAGAAGACGGTCACGAGGGATCGATGAAGGTTCCCGAGTTCCGGAAGGTCAATCGTGGTGAGACGGGTCCATTGCCGGAGGGCGTGGAGCTTGCGATCGAGCACCTCGAAAAGCAGATCGAGGCGATCACTAACGCCATCATGCGATTGGACTTCTGGAATAACTTCCTCGGTGATGTGAAGACAGTCAGCGTGATCCACAACACGCCGACCACCTTCAAGTTGTCGAAGCTTACGGTTGCGCCCGAGGGAGCCATCATCCTGGCTTCACCAGGCCGCACGGTGACGGGCTTCGCCTGGAGCCGAGTGGATCAGCTTCACGTCCAGATCACCGTTCTCTTCAGCGGCTCTCCGACGACGGCTTCCAACGTGACCTTGGCAATCTTTGGTCAGGGAGGAGATTGATGGCGTTTCTTCCCTATAACTTTGATACGAACCTCCAGTACCTTCAGGGTGGCGGCCAGCAGAACGATCAGGTCAAGGAGCTTACCCAGACCCCTGCGGAATCGCCCCAGGGAACGACTACGCCGGTCGCTGGCGGGGGTCAACAGGCCGCCGCGACTCCCAGCACCCAGACCACGACCCAGACAGCGCCGGATACGGCCACCGTGGGGACGGTGGGAACTGCCATCGATCGGCTCTTCAATCCGCTTCGGCAAGGGCTTCAAGCCGGCGGGGAGCAGATCAAGAATCTTGGGACAGCCTTCCAGCAGGCCGCCGGGCCACAGGAAACCTACCAATCGGGGAATGTTCAGAATGTCCTTCAACAGGCAATTCAACCCAATGCCACACCGGAAGTTAGGACGCAAGCCAAGGGGTATGTTGGAGCCCAATATACGGGACCAACGGGATTGGATGCCGACCAGCTTGCGGCGCTTAATGAAGCTCTCAACAGGGTTTACACCTCGAATGAGGCAATGAAGACCTCGACCGGGCTTTCGACGCTGACTCGGCAGGCTTACCCCGGGACCTCGATTGGCGAGGCTCAGTTTAACGCCGAGGACCTTCTTCAGGATCCTTCGTTCCTTCAGGAACGAGCAGCCCTCCAGGGCACCGTTGGAGCCACGCAAGCCGACGTGACGGCCCAGACGCAGGCGGCGACCGATTACGCCACTCAGCGAGCCCAGCAGGAGGCGGACATCGCCGCCCAGTCGAAGGCGTACCTGACGGGCCAGAAATCGGGCATCGAGAACCAATGGACCCAGGCGGCCAATGCCGCGTTGGCCCAGCAGCAGGCGACCCAGGCCCAGTGGGACGCGATTAACGCCGGAGGGGCCGTTCCGGCCGACATCGCAGCTCAATTCAACAACCCCAACGATGTCCAGGCCAAGGCTGCCCAGACTCAATGGCAGTCGATCATGGACAAGTACAAGGACATCGCCGATGTCCCGTTGCTGGTCCCCGGAATGGACTCCCGGGGCCGCGAGGTGCTTTACCTGCCGGCGGACTACTATGCGAAGCATCCGGAGCTTCAGCCAACCGGCGACCTCCTTTCCTCAACGGACATCGCAGGACTGGCAGCCGGGAACAAGCAATCCCGCGTCGTCGCCCGGCAGCGTGAGCTTGAGAAATATTTCTCGCCCACGGGCTACCTGCCGGGTACGGAGACAGCCAGAGGACCGGGGGCCTACCTCCAGCTTGGCGCGAAGCCGGAATACCAGCAGTACATGCCGATGTATGGGGCTGGAACCACGGGCACGACCGTCCCGACCTGGCAAAGCCCGGAGGTTCAGAATTACCTCTCCTTCGATCCGGGGAACCTGCTTGCCGGCCAAAACAACTGGCAGATGGTCACGACCCAGGATCAGGCCGACCGCTACAACGAGATCGAAGACCTCTTGGGCGAATCGGACCAGATGACCAAATCCGGCGAACCGCTGCGAGCGGCGATGATCAACACCGATGTGGAACGCTATATCAACGACGAGAAGACCAGCCTGGATCAGTGGGACAAGCTACCGACCCAGGCGATGATGGACTGGTCGAAGGCGCTGGACAAGCTGAACAGCCACATCAAGAAGGCGAAGACCCAGAATCTATTCTCGAAGATCATCGGTGGCCCTGGTCCTCCACTCGGATTGCCTGGCTCTGAGACCTTCGCCAACATGCTTGCCAGGACGGTTTATCCGGCAGGGGCTAACCCTGGAGTTCCAGCCGCACCCACTTCGAAACTGATCCAACCGCAAGGAGATTGACATGGCAGATGCAGGCGGAGGCGGACTCGGAAATGCTCTTGGTGGGGTCGGTGGACTTCTCGCTTACCTTCTGAGCACCGGAGGCGAAAGCGAGTACAAACAGGCCGTCCAAGTTTGGCAGAAGATCCAGGATCCCAATTTCGACTGGACTAAGCTTTCCGCACCCGAGCTGAAGGTTGCTGCCGTCCTCGATCCCCAGACCTACAACGCCGTTGTCCCGCCTGAAATGAAGCAGGTCGCCGATTCTCCGGATGTGCGAGCCGCGCAGGGGCAAGCTCTCCAGGGATGGCAAACGATCGCCAAGGAAGGCTTGCCTCTCCAGGATCGCCTTGCAGCCGAGCAGGCCCAGGGATCCGTTCGAGAAGCCCATCGGCAAGCCGTGGAATCGTCCTTGCGAGATCTCCAGGAGCGCGGGCAAACCGGAGGTGGCCAAGAAATAGCCATGCGGCTGGGTGCCGCGCAGCAGGCAGCGAACCTTGCCGGCCAGCAGGGAAAGGACCTCGCTAGCCAAGCCATCCAGAATCGTCTTGCTGCACTCAATCAGGTGAGTCAGCAGGGATCGGCCTTGCGGGGCCAGGATATCGCCTTGAGCCAGGCGCAGGCGAACACCTACAACCAATTCCACCAGTGGCTTTCGGATCTCCAGACGCAGGCTGCGAAGGATGCGGCGCAATCCCGGATGCAGGCGGCGGCCTACAACACCCAGAACAAGCAGCAGATCGCCAATGCGAATCCGATGCTTCAGTACCAGACCCAGCAGGAGAACCTGAACCGCTACAACCAACTCCAGCAGCAGCAATTCGGAAATCAAGTCACGAAGGCGGCTGGGACGACTGGCGCGATGACTGCCCTGGGATCGGAGCAAGATCGCCAGCGACAGGCGCTCATCAATGCCGCGAGCGCAGCCGGACAGGGCATTGGTGGAGCTTTGGGGCCAGGTGGCCTTGTTGGACCTGGAGGACTTACGGCGCTTCTGTGAGGTAAGGCAACATGGCCGAGAAGAAATACTGGAATGAGAAGCAAGGCCGCTGGGAGGCCATCGACGACTCCGGCAATACCCGAGTGCTCGATCCCTCGGAAGTCTCCAATCATCCCGAGCTGGAATCTTCGACAATCCCATCTCCTTTACCGGAAGCCACGGTGCCCGATCAAGCCGGCTGGGAGAAACTCCGCGACCAGCTTTTCAATCAGTTCGGCCGATCGAGTCCCCAGCCTCAGACTTTTCCCATGGAACTCGGAGCGCCGGGAACAGGTCTCAATCAGACGCTCACGCCCATCAAGAAAGGTCTTTCAGCCATCGGCGATCTTGCCGCATACGGGAATGTGACGCCGGAGACGCAAGCGATCGGAACCGTGACTCCGACACCCCCGGCCTTGGCACCCCAGAAGGAAGTCGCGCCTGATCAGCGACTCGCACCAGAGCCCCAACAGGCCCCGGAACGAATCTCGGAGGCGGAGGCTACTACCGGAAAGCCTGAACTCAAGCCAGAACAGAAACAGAAGGTCAACGACTACATCCGAGACAAATACTTCAATCGATCGCAAGAGGCTGCGAAAGGCGTCCAAGGTGCCTTCGCCGGCAAGCAGTTCAATCAGAGCATGGCGAACATGCAGAACTTGATCCTTGCCGCCGGACAGGCGATCGGTGGCGCTCCTGCTCCAAAGGTCGGAACCGAGGGATCCGATGCCGCGATCCAGGCAGCGATGCTCAACCAAACACAGGTCGAGAAGGAAGAGAAGGAAGACGCCCAATCGGACATCTCGAAGCACGCGCAGGATTTCTTCAAGGCCGTGGCTCCGGATATCGCCAGTAAGCTTCCGAAGCTCGGCGACATGAGCTACTCCGAAATCATGGGAGTTGCTCCATGGTTGGAAAAGTCCACGGACATGGACTGGAAGCGGACGATGCAGGAGCGCATCCAGGGCAAGGTTCCCAAAGAGATCATGGCTCCTGTGATCGAGAGCAACAACGTGCTCAAGGAGCTGGATAAGGTCGAAGCCGATATCACGGCCAACCCTTCAAACTGGGGACCGATTCAGGGAAGAATCCAGAACATCCTTCGAACCTTGGGAGTATCGACACCAGCTCAGGGTGAAAGCATCGCCGACACGCTCTACCATACCGTCAGTCTTCTCCATCGTTTTGGTAAGACTCGGGCCGTTGCAACCCAGGGGATCTACGAACGGCTTTCGAAGATGGCTCCAGAAAACGTTCTGCAATCCGATACGGCGAAGCAAATCATCCAGGCTCTTCGTGGCCACATGAAGGATGAAATCCGATCGAATCTTGAGGGTGCAGCCGCCAACGGTGCGGTCATTCAGCCCTTGGTTTCGACCTACCTTCCAGGGGAGCAGGTTCAGACGCTTCCCGGTGGAGGGGTGAAGATCGGGCCGGCGGGACAAGGCGGACAAGGGCAGGCGGCTCCCACTCCAACACCCGTCGCTGAAGTACCTCCTGGAAAGAAGCGTGTGATCGATCCCAACGGCAAGCCGGGTTTCATTCCCATTGAGCAATGGGATGCTGCCAAGAAAGCCGGCTATCGGGAGGGATGATGCCTCAGATCGATTTCGAGCCCGAAACTTCAAACAAGATCGACTTCCAACCGGAAGAGACTGCGAACATCGATTTCACGCCCGCCGAGCCTGGCGATCCCGACAATCCCATCGAGGAAAACATCCTCGGCGGCAGCCCCCGCTGGATGGCCTCCCAATTCGGGGGATCCACGCAATCGGTGGTCGATAAGCTAGTCGCCGATAAGACCGTGCCCGAGGGGAATGCCCAGGTGAACTCGGAGGGTCGGGTTGTGGTGAAGCATCCCGAAACCGGGAAGTGGCACGCCCTGGAGCCGAAATGGTCCCTCGGCGAGATCCCGGCCAAGCTCGCCCAAGCTCCGGCTACGATTGCAAGCCTCCTTGGCATGGCCGGCGGAGCGGCCGGCGGAGTCGCACTGACGGCCCCGACAGGACCAGGAGCCCTTGCCGGCGGGACTGTTGGTGCAGCGGCAGGTGCGGCAGGAGTTGAGGCTGGTCGCCGGGCGCTTGGCGAGGCCCTTGGCTACCATACGCCCATCGGCGAGCACGCAGCCGGAGTCGGCGAAGAAGCCCTCATGGGCGGCGCGGCTGAACTTGGCGGAAAGCTCCTCGTGGAGCCGGCCATGAAGGCCGCCGGCGGTGTGGCGAAGAAGCTTCTGGGGGTCGGTGCCAAGGAAGTGATCCCGGGCTCTACCGCCGAGGCTGCCTTGGCGAAGGCCAGCGCGGCGACCGAGAAGATGATGAACGATTCCTTGGCGACCCATGCCAAGCTTGCGGCAGCCGTCGAGGACCAGTCAATCCAAGATCCCCTGGAACGGCTATGGGCGCACGAGCGCGGTAAAGCCCTAAACATGGCCAAATCCGGGGCTTCCATGCCGGACTACACGATCAATTCACGCGGTGAATATGTCCTGGCAGAAGCCGGTCTGGGGAAGGAAATTCCCTCCGAGATGTTCAAGGACTTGCCCCAGGACAAGTTCAACAAGTTGATGCAGCGACTACCGGATGACGCCGTACGCCAGCTCGCCTACCGCATGGGCAAAGAAGAGGCATTCGACGCACCTTCGACCGCGCCCTTGCGGAAATGGCTCCAGAGACCAGCTACCCAGGACTTCCTGGCTCCCGAGCGCGTCCAGCGGTGGAACCTGCTCTCGGAGACCAAGGGCGGCGTGGGGCAAGCAGCGTTCCTAGAAAGAACGGGTCCCGAGCGCATCATGAGCTTCAGCCTGATGCCGCCTCCAACGGCTGCCGCAGCCTCGCCCGAGGTCATTTCCGCCTTCGCCAAGGATCTCGTGGAGCAAACAGGCAGCCTCGATCCTCTGCGTCAGATCGTTTTGAACATCGCCAACGCCGCCGGGAATCAGGGTAAATTCGGTCGCCGCCGGCTGGCGGAGATCTCCGTGGGTGGGTTCGATAAGCTGGTGGGAGAACTCCAGCGAGCCGGCAAGGCAGCGTTCGCCGGGACCGGAATGACCTACATCCCTGCAAAGTGGGGCCTTCGCACGGTTTGGGAAGTCGGCGAGCAAAGCGGCTGGAAGTCGATCGCCCTGGATACGCTCCAGCGAGTTCGGATCATCGACCCAGCGACGGGCAAGATCGCCAAGGACATCGATCTCCTGGCCCCAGGTGCCCTGCCTCCGACGCATCCGATTGCGGCTGGGATCGGTGGTAGGATCGCGCAGCTAGGACGAGGGCTACAAGCGCCCGGCCGTGCGGTAGCTTCCGGGATCAAGACTCTCAGCGAACCTTTGGGGCTTGAGATGGAACGGAAGCTTGGGGCATTCACGCCAATGGCTTCGGCTTCACTCTTGGGATTACCCTTTGGCCATCCAGGAGCCATGGCGACCGTCCATCTCACAGGTGACGTGCTCAGGGCGGTGGGCAAACGTCTCCAAATGGATAGCGGAGACTGGCTTACAAGAGCCATGAATGCGGGAATTGTCTCACCCATGAGCAAGGCTTTCGGGATCTTGAACTCGATCCTTCAGAAGCAAGGGCAGGCAGCCTATCGCTCGGCAGCCTACGTCATGGCGAAGCAGATCGGCAAACCGTTCGTGGATGAATACCTAAAATATTCGGGGAGGAAGACTAATGCCGTTCCAGTCAAAAGCTCAAATGCGTAAGTTCTTCGCCATGGAAGAACGAGGAGATCTGCCGAAGGGCAAGGCCGAGCAATGGGCGCACGAGACACCGGACATCAAGGGATTGCCCGAGCGCAAGAAGGCCAAGAAACGAGCGGTCAACGACCTGTTGAACCATTACCTGAAGTAGGCTTCTTGGCGAACATGGAAAGGAATCCGAGAACGATTCCAACGACCAAAGCAAGCCCCAGGAAAAGCACCGTTCCGCCCACAAGCGTTACCCAAAAGCCTGGCATGTTTCGCCTCCTTTCTCGCCAGTGTAGCACACCTTGGCTACCCCTCCGCATCACCAATCCGGGCCATAAGCCGATTTAATACGAAAAGGGCTTGACGGCTGCCTGAGAATCGGGCAGACTTCCGGCATGAAGACGATTGCAACTCACCAAGAAATGAACCGGGGGGGCTCCAGGTCTAAGTCTGACCTGCAATCGTCTTCGGCCGGAGCCCTTCCGATTATACTATCTGTGATTGACTCGTCTGTGTACGCAGGAGGAGTACCCCGAGTGGAGGCGGTTGGCCCTTGTAATTCTGGGGATAGTTGTTTCAATGGAGAGCCCAAGCGGAGAATCCCGTGGGAAGGAGATTGGGCTGGGAGGATAAACGATGGCTCTCCCATTACGACAAATCGGCGACCATCGAGCGATCAGCGAATCGCTGGCGGGCAGGAGTCTGGGAGCGGCGGCAGTGAAGTACGAGGAAACGAAGCTCCTCACGCGGAAGTGGAAGGAGATCACCGCGAGGACGTTTCGCTTCGTGATGCGGCGCGTGTACGAAGTTCTCGGCGACAAGGCGCCCACGAACGTGACCACGGAGGATGTGGAACGGGTCTGGTTCGCAGTCGCGTCCCATTCCTCGCCTCAGTGGGTGGAGATCACGAGGGTTCATCTCAGGGGGCTGTTCCGGTTCCTGGTGAGGCACCAGGCGATTCAGTTCGACCCAACGATCATCTGGGACCGGACGGAGATCGGCGTGGACGATCATCGACGAGTGTTCCACGATTGGACGGTCGCCGAGATTCAGCGGTGGATGGAGCACGCGCCGCCGCCGATCTACCGATTCGTCTGGACGGCGTGCTACACGGGTTTTCGACGCGGGAACATCTACTCGATGTCGTGGGGCTGGGTGTCTCCGGAGTGGGTGGTGGAGATCCCGGCCAGTCAGTTCAAGCAGGGCAGGACGCACAGGATCCCCCTGCACCCGAGGCTACAGTACTTGCTGGAGCCCCGAGGTCCGGCACAGGAGAAGGTGATCCCGGGCCTGCCGAGCTGCGCGAACAGGATCAACGCCATCCTGGCCGATCTAGCGACCGAGGCCGGGCTACCCGTGACCTGGAGCTACCCGCACAACCTCAGACGGACGTTCTGCGCGTGGGCGAAGGCGGCGGGTGTGACCAGGGAGCAGGCGATGGATCTTCTCGGCAGCCGCAGCGAGAGCGTGCTGTTAGACCACTACTGGCCGAAGTCGCCCGACAGCGAGAAGTGGGGCATGATCGACCGACTGTAGATCCCTCTCTACCGTTCTTCACTTCACCAGGGCCGGTCTCAGGCGCGAGCACCGGCCCATTTGATTTTAAGGTCCCATGCGGCGTGGCAGCGCCGGGTGAAAGGGCTTTCACAGATGCATCTGCCTGAGAGCTGGCGTAGAAACCTACGCAGAAGTGGTTGGCCTGTATGGTTGGGATCTGCCAAGTATCTCCCTACAGGGATGGCCCGCGTGGGTACGTGGTACCGGGTGGGGAAGCCGGTCTTGGGACCTTTTGATTTCCCTGATCCCCGCAGCGTTTCGGCGCTGGGTAAGTTCGGCCAATCCGCATACGGTGTCGGCCGGTGGGAGCTGGGTGGGGAATCCAGCCGGGGATCAGCGTTGAATCTGACGTGGCCCGGCCTGACCGCCTCCTTGAATGGGGGATGAATCGGGCCGGGCCGCTTTGACGCTCTTAGAAAGGAAGAAGAGAAATGCGTGGTGTGTTAGGTGGTCAGGGCAATTCCAAGGCGGCAACGGGCAAGAACGCGGAGATCGCTTGCTGGCTCTTCGTCTGGAGCCTGGCGGCGATCCTTGCGGCAATCGCGCTGCGACTGGCAGGAGTTCAGTAAAGGAGGTTGTTTCGTGAGCGAACTGGACAAGTTCTTCAAGTTCAAGATTGGGGACATCGTTCGGATGCGACTTCAGCAGGCAGAGGAGAGATATCCTCGCAGGGTCTTCATCCTCGGACGGCTATTGCAGGAATGTCCTGGTGGCATCCAGAAGAACTACAAGATCGAGGGCTTCGATTGGAAGAATGGTCAATGTCTCTGGACGGTTCTGGAAGAGCAAGTTGAGGCTATCCCGGAAGAGGAGAAGAAGAAGTAATGCCCACCAGCGGCCCCCGGCGAGAGCTAAAGGATAAGATGCCCATGCTTCCCAAACCCAAACGTAGTGCCGGGGGCCGCTTTCCCCATTCGTCGGAAGCGCAGATCCAGGACGCCATCTGCCGGTATCTCAGCATCAAGAGGATACCGCACTCGATCACCGACGCCAGCCGGTGCTGGACCAGGGTTGGCAAGGTCGGTCGGTCGCGGGTCGCGCCTGGCTGGCCGGACATTACGGCATGCGTACCTGTGAAATTTAAAATCGGCGAAAATCTGTGGAACTATCCGTGGGCTGGTTTGTTCCTGGCCATCGAGGTCAAAGCCAAGAATGGCCAGGTTCGCAAGGTTCAGCGGCTGCGGCTCGACGAGTTGAAGCGAGCCGGCGCGATCGTGATCGTGGCAAGGTCCGTGGAGGATGTGATGAGGGTGATTCCGTGACCTTGATTGGGTATTTTCTACTTGGCACTCTTCTCGGATGTATTCCTTTTTTCTCTGGATTCTTCATTGGCCGTTCAATCGGAAGAAAGGAGCATACAACCATCTTTGAACTGAGACCGCCTATTACCCTTAAACCAGGGGAATCCAAGGAAATAGAAATACCATTGTTTCCTTTTAGGATAAGCCATGAACCTCCCTGTGACTCGTGACCACCATCCCGACGCGCCGCCGTCTGCACTGCCAAGGATTGCGCTGTGCCCGGGGTCCATGACTCTGGTGAAGAAAGCGCCGCCCCAGGCTGCCAGCGAGGATGCCGACGAGGGGACGTTACTGCACGCGCACCTGCCGCCGGATGTCCCGCTCGATGACCTGGACGAGGAGCAGCAAGCGGCGGTGAAGTGGGCGAGGGAGCACGTCAATCGATGCTTCCATGGGGCGGTTCCAGAATACGAGATCCCTTGCACTCTATTCGCATTCGGCATTCCTGTTACTTGGGGGACGATCGATGCTGGCCTCAAAGATGATCGTCACGGAATCATCTATGAGCTGAAGTCGGGGCGGCTTGGGGTTCAGCGGGAAGCGGTGGAACTCCAGGGAGAATGCTACGCCGGGGCCTTCATGCAGAAGATGGACTGCGATTCCGTTGAGGTGTGGATAGGCTGCCCCAGAACAAAGACGGAATTTCATGGCGTCTACGCGAATCCGAATCAGATCGCCATGAAGATCGTCCGTATCATGGAGCACGCCAGAACCCATCCCGAAGAGTACCACCCCTCGGCAACGGCCTGCCGGTACTGTCGCGCACAAGTGATTTGCCCAGCCTTCAAGAAGGAGATCTTGGAGGAGCTTCCCATGCTGCGCGAACGGCTGGCGGTGCTGGAGCCAGAGCACTTCCCCGCGATCCTAGAGAAGCTACCGATCCTGGAACGGTTCATTCACGAATGCCGGGATCGCGCCAGGGACCTGATCACGATGGGTTACGAACTTCCTGGGTACGTGCTGCGGGAAGTCGTCAAGCGCAAGATCGTGGACGTTGAGGCGGCCTTCCGTGCGGCATCCTGCCTTGAGCAATCGGAGTTCCTGAAGTGCTGCGAGATTGGGTTAGGCAAGCTTGAAAAGGCTTACGAGAACGCGGCAATCAAGGCTGGCGAGGCCAAGACGAAGAGTGAGGCCAAGGACAACCTGGCTCTGGGATTGCTG
>Ga0335071_10000531_pt1 | contig 42148 bp, 44 predicted proteins | sample Lox_Sample_15_FD_206724 | JGI IMG/M metagenome (GOLD analysis project Ga0335071, IMG submission 206724) | Soil microbial communities from Loxahatchee National Wildlife Refuge, Florida, United States - Lox_Sample_1.5 | ecosystem: Environmental > Terrestrial > Soil > Wetlands | place: USA... | reverse complement strand
CGAGCGGACGAGGATGTCGCTGTGCGAAGACTCGAACCCGGGGGCGGAGACGCGCAAGTGGTAGGGAGCGGGAGGTATGTTCGTAAACACGAACTTACCCGCCACGTCGGTGAGCTTGGCCTGCGCAAAATGGGTGAAGTCGTTCTCGATCGTTACCGTCGCAGCAACAACGACTGCTCCGGTCGAATCGACGACGGAGCCTTGCACCGTTCCTGCGGTGCCGACAGATTGTGCCAAGAGACCGATTGAGCAGGAAATGAATAGCAGCACTGCAATATATCGAATCACAGAGTCTCCTTTGAGCTAACCAGTAAACCTCGATATCGTGTGGCCATCTGCCGCGATTCGCCGGATGGTCTGGCGCGCCACGGGTCGTCCGAGTTTCGGAACCGGAGGTACCGCAGACAGAGCCGCGAGAAGCGTTGAGTTAGAGCTGAGGTCTAGCTGGCAGGGGGAGCGCGAGCTGGAAATTGGGGTTCAGCGGTATCTGGAACCTCAGAGAACGGTTCCGAAAAAAGGGCAGGTAAACAACTACAGGGTTTTTGAACAGCAAACGCAACTTTGCGAACTATGCTGTTCGCGGCGCGGCAGAGATGGCAATCATGATCCGGAGCGTTGTTCTTGGCTGCAGACGCCGACAGCAAGGGAGAACCGGATTCCGTCGCTGGCAGCGGAGCCGTATGCAGGAGCGGATGCACCACAACGTGCACAAACAGCAAAAGCGCAAGCCAGACTCTGATTCTCTTCACACACACTCCGGTGGAAGTTTATGTGAGAGCTGACTTCTCTTTCGGTGACTTAACTCACCGGGCGTTGTGAACTTCTCATAGATTTGTCGCTTGACCGAGGTCCGTTGGCGATGTAATGATAATGGACTATCAATATCAGATTTGGCGCCATGCACGGAATAGCTTTATTTCGGAGCGTGGTCTTTCGGGTCGGAGCTTAGCTGAGCAATTCGCGGATGGTTCGTGCCTGCCGTTTACTCACAATCAATTCCATTCCGTTATTCAACGTGACCAGCCAACGCTGGCTGCTTAAATGCGTCATCTTGCGAACGTGGTCCATGTTCACCAGCGCACTTCGATGAACGCGGCGGAAGGTTGTGGATTGCAATCGCTCCTGCAAACTGCGAAGTGTCTGGGTTGCAAGGTATTTCTGTTTTGCCGTGATGATCCAAACCAACTCACCTTCTGCCTGGAAGGCAAACACTTCGCTGACGTTCAGCAGGAAATATTCCTCCCCAACTCGGCCGACGACCTTGCGGGTTCGCCGGTCTGTAACGGGCTCGGCGATTTCCTGCAAGCGCGCCAGTTGTTCGGCAACTTCCGGTTTTCGAATCACCGTCTTCCGCACCCTTTCGACGGCATGGGCAAGTCTTTCTTGTCCGACCGGCTTGAGCAGATAGTCGATCGCTCCTGCCTCGAAGGCGTCAATCGCGTACCGGTCATAGGCAGTAACGATGACGATACTCGGCAGATGAGATCCGCCTCGCAATTGTTTGACGACCTCAAACCCGCCCATGACGGGCATCTGAAGATCGAGAAACACGACGTCGGGCAGCCGCAAGCGGATAAGGTCGAGAGCGCTCGCTCCATTGTCGGCTTCCCCGACGATCTCGACCGAACCAACTACTTCCAGTTCCTCACGCAGAACTTTTCGGGCCACCGGTTCGTCATCGACAATTAGCGCTTTCAAGCGTATGTCCTCGTGCGGGCGTTTCGTATCGCCCGGCCTTCAGCATAAACCCCGGTTTTGTTCCCTGAGCGGCCCTTCACTTTAAGGGCCTGCGAGTTCCGCCGGCCTGGCGAGCGGAAGGGGTCGGCGTATTGGAATGCGAAAACCTATCGTGGTCTGCGCGTGGTCGGAGCGCACCACAACCTCACTATCCGTCCCGTAACATAATTCAAGGCGTCGTTTGACGTTCGACAATCCAACTCCACCATCGTTGCCGGAAGGCTCTTCGGGCAGGAACTGTCCGGAATTGGTAATATCCACGCGCAGGCTGCTTCCAGCCGTGGCGATCTTGAGATGCACAAAGCCGCTTTCGGAACTCCTGGCGACACCGTGTTTAATCGCATTCTCAACCAGAGGTTGGATGGAAAGCACCGGAACATCCATCAAGAGCGCGTCAGGGTCCACTTCCAGTCGCGTCTGCAACTTAGGCCCCAGGCGCAACTGCTCGATTTCCAGGTAAGCCCGCACGATTTTCATTTCCTCTTCAACAGGAATAAAGGTGCGGTCGGATTGCAGGAAGTATCGCAGCACTTGCGCCAGATTCAGCACGAGGCGGCGCGCCTCAGGTTCGTCGCGCGAAATTGTGCCGTACAGCGTATTCAATGAATTGAAGAGAAAATGGGGATTGATCTGAGCTTGTAAGGCTCGCAGTTCCGCCTGCGTAGCCAGCTTCTGCAATTCCATGTTGCGGAATTGTTCTACCACCTCGACTACCACGGACGAGAGCCGCGCCAGGATAGCCAGATCTTCACTCAAGTAAGGCCTCCTGCCGTGGCGCTCTCCAAGAAGCAGATATTGTCGATCGCCTCGCGAGAATCGGAAGGGTACGATGGCCTGCGTCCATTGCGCGCTCTCAAGGAACTGCCGTTGCGATCTTTCCAATAGAGCGAGCGGAGATCGCAGGTCAACAAACTGGGAGGGAACCGATTCCTTAATTGAGAAATCGTCTGTCGCCACATAGTCGGCGATTTGAGCGCAGCAGAAACCCAGGTATGCCGATTCGGTTGAAAAGGAACCAGCCCGCACCCGCAACAGGTTCTCGATGGTGACAATGTTCGAGCGCAGAAATACTGTGCGCGTAACCACCCGCTGTACACGGAGGCGGATATAGTTGAACGCAATCAAAAGCAGACATCCCGCCACAAAAGTCAATGCCGCGACCGGAGGGTCCAGCGGATTGGTTGTAAAGGCATGAAGCTTTCCCGCCAGCGCAATGAGCCCTCCAATTGTGACCGACGCCAGAATCCCATTGACCACGAGGCGGAGAAATGCATCGAGAAGCAAAAACCGGTAATCGTGAAGCAACACGAAAAGGGCGAGTGGCAGACCGGCATGGTGAACCAGAATTTCCAGCGGCCAAGCTGAAGTGGGATGAACCTCGCCGAGATGCACAAAAGAAATGGCGAACAGCAACAAGGCCATTGCGACCGCCAGGCGCGATCCTGCGGCATGACCGCTATCCCGGATCTCGAGGCCGACCGTCATGCAGGACAGCACCGCGAACCCAAACGTGACCAAGAGAATCGCATCTCGATGAAGTCCCCCGGGCGCGGAAGAGGAGGTTACAACATGCAGAATGACGCTGGCGGCGCTCAGGACATATCCGCTAAACAGGATCCATCGATACCGTCCATTCAGTGAGATATGCAGTAAAACGGCAGGCAAGAGGATCAGCGCGGAAAAGCTTGTAGTTATGATAGGCTCCGCGAGTTCGCTGCCACGCGTGGAACATGAAATCGCGATGACCGACCCGAGATTCCAGATTAAGGCTAATCCGCAAGCGAGAGCCGAAAGGCGGCTGCGCGACCGCCGTGAGCGGTACCAATCGACCAGAAAGAGGTACAACAAGACACCGAAGATGAGAGCGCCTGCGAGGTGGGCGAGCGTATTCGCCAGAATCGGCCCGTGGATACTCAACTGATCGCTCATTCCTGGTTACCTTACCGGATACTCAGATTTCCGCCAAGCACCTCGTCTCGTGCTCGGCCGCACCTTTGAAAACTCGGCCATTCGCACCCTGCTCGCCCATTCACGGCAAGTATTCTCCCGCTCGTTCGCCTTAGCCGGACGCCCACATGAATTGCCGCGGGAAAAGCGGCGACAGGGTCTTAGGCTTGTCGAAATCGCACCTCATACTCGTTCGATGCGAGCGGAGCTCTCCAGTTCCGGGCAACGTGGTGCGATCGGGAGCCTGCCAAGAATGCTTTCAAGTTCGAATAGTCTGCAAAGGGTCACGTGGGACATGATCGGAATCGGAGCATCCATCCTGTGCGCGATTCATTGTGCGCTGTTGCCCTTCGTACTGGCCTTTGCCCCAGCCTTGAGCCATTTCGTCCCGGGAGATGAACGTGTTCATCGCGTGCTCGCATTCTTACTGGTCGGAGTTGGCCTCATCGCGTTCTGGACGGGCTATCAAGTTCATCGACGCAAGATTGTGGTTCTCCTACTGGCATTTGGCATCGCCGCGATCGTCGCCGGCGCGTATGGGGAAGGCTGGCTTCCGTCTCATCGTTGGGAAACTGCCATCACGCTCATCGGCAGCAGTCTTCTGGTTACGGCCCATTTCAAAAATCGAACCTTGTGCAGGACCTGCAAAGTTTGTGCCAACAGCGCCGACGAATGCGCCATAACTAAACTTGTTTAACGCGCGATGTCATCTACCACACCCGACATGCGTTCTCCGGCATCATGGGCTGGCCCAACCTGCAGCCGAAGGCCTTTCCGAACTCCGGCATATTGCGCACGACTCCGTTGACGCGAAACGTGTCGGGCGAATGCGGGTCGGTTTGCACCTGGAGCCTCAATGTCTCTGGCCGTACGCTGTCGCACCAGTTCTGACCAAATGCCAGAAAGAACTGTTGGACCGGAGTAAATCCGTCTTGCGCCTTGTCCAGGTCGATCGCCTCGCGTTTGGCGAGCGCCAGAAAAGCCATGTAGGAAAGTCGAAGCCCGCCGTTATCGGCGGTGTTCTCGCCCAACGTCAGCTTGCCGTTGACTTTCACGTCGTCGATTGCGGTGAACCCGCCGTATTCCTTTACTTCGCAATCCAAACGAGCTTCGAACTTTTTCGCGTCATCCGGAGTCCACCAGTTGGCCAGATTGCCGTTCAAATCGAACTGGTGCCCTTCATCGTCGAACCCGTGCGTCAGTTCGTGGCCGATGACAGCGCCTATGTGTCCGTAATTTTCCGCGTCGGTGGAAGATTTCTCGAACAGCGGCGCCTGCAGAATTCCGGCGGGGAAATTGATGTCGTTCATGCTGGGATTATAGTAGGCGTTGACCGTGGGAGGGCTCATGTCCCATTCGCCTCTGTCCACCGGCTTGCCGATTCTGGCCAACTGCCTGTGGCTCTCAAACTCGGTGGCTCGCTGGGCGTTGCCAAATGCATCTCCCCGAACAATGGAAAGGCTCGAATAGTCCCGCCAGTGCTCAGGGTATCCGATCTTGTTGGCCACTGCTGCCAGCTTTTCTTTCGCTTTCGCCTTGGTGGCGTCGCTCATCCAGGCAAGCGTGTCGATGTCGGCGTTCATCGCCGTTTCAATACCATGGACCATTTCCAACATAGCTGCCTTGCTGGACGGAGGAAACTCCTGCTTCACATACACTTCACCTAGGGCCTCTCCCAGGGCCCCGTCGGTCGCGCCGACGCATCTTTTCCAGCGCGCACGCTGCTCCGGTTGGCCGCGCAACTTCCGCCCATAGAAATCAAATTTTTCGGCATCCAACGCCTCCGGCAAGACGTAGCCGGGAGTCGAATGGATCAACTGCCATCGCAGGTATACCTTGATCGTTTCCAGGTCGGTCGAGGCGATCAGATCGCTCAGGCCCTTAATAAAGTCCGGATTCGCCACATTCAGTTCTTTGATTTGCGGCGCTCCCGTGGCGACGAAGAACCGGTTCCAGGCAATATTGGGGGAAAGGGTCGCGAGCGCGCCGGCCGCCATCGGGTGGTATACATTATTAGGATCGCGTTGCGACGTTATATCCATCGAAATCTTGGCCAGCGCTGTTTCAAGCGCCATGATTTTGCCCGCGTCTTCTGTCGCATTGGCTTCGGATTCACCCATTAGGCGCAACATGTTCGTCACATGCTGGACATATTGCTTACGCGTTTTATCCGCAGTCTCTCCCGCACGGAAATAATAGTCTTTCTCTGGCAGGCCCAGCCCTCCCTGATCGAGAACAGCGATCTGCTTGCGCGCATCCTTGAAATCCTGAGCTTCACCAAAGCCGAGAAACGCACTCACGCCGATCAATTGATCGTGCGCCAATAGATCGGGAAGTTCATCTTTGCTTTTGAGGGCCGCAATACGATCCAGTTCCGGCTGCAGCGGCTTCAAACCTTTGCTGTCGATCGCCGGCGCATTCATACACGACGCATAGTAGTCGCCAATCTTCTGCTCGTTCGGGCTGCGTTGCGGCGACGGACGCGAGGCCTGCTCCAGCAAAGTATGCAGCTCCTGTTCGGTGTTGTCTTCGATGATGGCAAAGATTCCGTACCTCGATTGATCGGGAGGAATGGGATGGAGTTTCGCAAAATTGCCGCACGCATACTGATAAAAATCGGTGCAGGGATCGGCAGTGGAGTCCATCAACGGTTTGTCCAAACCAGGAACGGTTGAGGCGCCGACCTGCGCCGATGCAGAGCACATGCATAGGGATGCGAAGATCAGGATCCCCACGAAATTAAACGAGGCGTACTTCAGTAATCGCTGGTCCCTGCGAAAAATCTCTTCTCGCACTTTGACACTCATCCTATCCCCTTTTTCCGTCCGGATTGCTCGTGCCTGAAGATTGGGTTTGACCCGGTGATCTTACCTCTCCACCTGAAAGACATGCAGGTCTTGCTGGACCAGCGGGCGTTTTATTCCGATGAGCGGACGATACTTTGCCGCGATCGGACACTGGCAACATCACCGCAATAATGCTCAGTAAAATTGCGCAATTTGAGATACGCTGCATCCAATCGGGTAAGGTGCTGAGCCCTTTCGGCAGCGCGATTTTGTAGAGAAGGCCTATGTTTACCGAGGCAAAACGAACCCTTTCGTTACAACAGACGGCAAGCTGCGGACTCCGCTCGGTAAGAGCGGTAGTTGCGCTTCTTATCTTCATCGTTACTCCGGGCATCGTAGCAGTTGCTCAAGAGCAGCAGAACGAGCAACTTCCTCCGGTTCCAGAGATGAAAAACATCAAGCCCGGAAGCATCGACGATGTAAGCGCCATTGGAACGCGCAACATCGGCGGCCGGGGCCTGGGAAACTGGTACTCAATCGAAAGCGAAGTGAGCATGGGCAAACAGTACGCAGCCCAGATCGATCAATCCACCAAGTTCGTCACCGATCCCGTAATTACCGAATACGTGAATCGAATCGCGCAGAACCTGGTCAGGAATTCGGATGCGAAGGTACCGTTTACGGTGAAGGTCATCGACGCGGATGACATTAACGCGTTTGCACTTCCCGGCGGGTTCTTTTACGTCAATTCCGGATTGATTCTTGCAGCAGATTCGGAGTCCGAACTTGCCGGCGTAATGGCGCACGAAATCTCGCACGTGATTGCGCACCACGCGGCGCGCGAGATGACGCGGGCCAACTACGCTCGGATGGGAAGCATTCCCCTTATTTTCGTGGGAGGGATGGCGGGGTATGCAGCTTACGAAGCGGCGTCAGTCGCCATTCCGGTCACCTTCATGAAGTTCTCGAGGACATTTGAAGCCCAGGCCGATTACCTTGGCGTGCAATACCTCTACAAGAGCGGTTACGATCCCGAATCGTTTATCGCATTCTTCGAGAAGATCGAAGCCAAGGAGAAGCGCAAGCCAGGCGTCATTGCCAAGGCATTTGAGGACCATCCCCCAACCGAGGACCGGATCAAGCGTTCGCAGGAAGAGATCGCGCGCATACTGCCGCCGCGAGACGAGTACATCCTCGATACCGCGGAGTTCCACCAGGTGAAGGCGCGACTTGCCACTTTGGAGAACCGCAAGAAACTCAACAATCCCACGGACTCCGGCGAGCCTACTCTGAGGCGCGCGAGTTCTTCCGACTCCAAGGATGGGCAGCAATCGGGAGACGACGGCCGACCCACGCTTTCCAGGCGCGATGGAGGACACTTGCAAACAAATGAGAGCCAATCCGGCGACTAACCGGAAACAGAATCGCGTCGATTTCCTCTCTGGCATAGGAGTCGAGAACATTCAGAGGCGGCTCTTCTATCTCACTTCGCGCTGGGTGACGCGTGCGCAACAAGTGCCTGCCTTCAGGGCCGCCGTTTCGCTTGATCCTGCACATTGCGCTGGGCTGGTTGGCTTTGAGTTGTCCGGCAAGGAGTACGAGCCCGTTGACGATGTGCTCGATGAACATCACGTTCTCATCGGGGGCACGGAACCTTATGCCGGTTTCTTCGGCATTCCGGAAAATCGGCCGCGCGGTCTGTTCTGTCAAATACGGGCCTTTACACCTCGCCCGCCGATGTGGACCGGGATGCTCTTGAAGTTGCGGCGCGGACCGTATGAGGTTGGGTCAGCGATAACAAGAAATGGATTAACGATATCGGGAAGAACTTCAAGAAATGACTCGGAAGATCGGCTGTTTTCAAGCAAGCTGCTTGATCCATTTGGGCAATCGACATTGACTGATGGGATTTCTTTTAGCCATGCAGAAGACACGAAAGACAATCAGAGCTCTTGCAGCAATTTCGCTGCTGCTGCTCTTACTCAGCAATCACCTTACTGCGGGTGACGAGCCCGCCTTTCGCATTGGCAACATAGTTGCCGAGCAAGGTTCGATTGTATCGGGCGATCTCGAAGTCCCGAGCGGGCCCGACGGAACGACGACCATCCCGTTAACAATTGTTCATGGAACGAAATCAGGCCCAGTCCTTGCGGTGTGTGCCGGTATCCACGGTTCGGAATATGCGCCGGTGATGGCGCTGCAGAGGTTTCGCTCCGAGATCGACCCGGCTCACCTGTCCGGAGTCGTGATCATCGTGCAGGTTGCCAATCTGCCTTCCTTTCTCGGACGAGCCATCTATTACAGTCCAGTCGATCGCAAAAATCCGAACTCAACCTTCCCCGGCAAGCTCGATGGAACCATGACCGAGCGAATCTCTTATGTATTAACCAACCAGGTCGTAGAGAGGGCGGATTACCTGGTGGATATTCATGCGGGAGAAGCGAATGAATCGTTGGTGCCCTATGTCGCTTATGGCGCCGACGCTGTCGATCCGGCCGTGGCCCAGAAATCGGAGCAGATGGCAATCGCATTCGGTTTTCCCATCGTTAAGAAATTAAGCGGCCGGCCAAAAGATCCTGCTGCGTCGGCATCGCTGTCCAATACTGGCGTAACAAGGGGAAAACCGACGATAGGAATTGAGTCTGGTCAATTGGGTGAGCGCGACGGCGAATCTGTTTCACGAATTGACCGCGGCATATGGAGTTTGCTCCGGCACTTGCAAATGGTTCCAGGCGCCCCTTCGCCCTCGCAACATCCACTTTACGTCGAACAAGATGTTGCCATTCGCAGTTCGGTCGATGGAATTTTCTATCCCCAGGTGGAAGCCGGCACGCTTGTGAATGCAGATGCTCCGCTTGGTTATGTAACGGACTTTTTCGGTCACAGGATTTCGGAGATTCGAGCGCCTTTCCATGGCATTGTGCTTTATCTTCTGGCGACCCCGCCGGTTAGCAAGAACGAGATTTTAGTCTCTATCGCGCATCCTGTTGTGCCTGCTACAGAACCGCCATCCCCTCCACACTAGGACAGCCAGAAATATTTTTGGGAACGTGGCACTTGCAGCGGCAGCTCACGGAACAACATTGGTGAGCAGCAGCTTTGAGAGGAACGAAAATCGAATCATGAAAACCCTCATATCTTTTGCAATTGGTGGGATATTGGGAGTCGTCTTAAGCCATCCTCTACGGGGCGGTCCCCAAACTCCTCAAACTGCGGAAACACCGAAACCGCAGCGAATGGAAGTGACGCTCTACCGCTTTGAGTTGAATCCAGACAAACTGGATCGATTCCAGGAGTGGGTGCAATTCGAACATGCGCACCACGCGGAAACGGTGGCGACTCTGGAGAGAGAAAAAATGTATTTTGAGGCCATCTTCCGCGATCGTGCGAGCCAGAGGGACGTCATCTATTGGCTGACGATTCGGGGACAAAATGGCGCTACCAGCTCGAGCTCTCCTCTCGCCATCGACCATCAGTACCAGCAGTTCATGGAAGAAACCTTAAAGAAGGGATCCAGAAAGACTCTGACGACAGAGTACGCTCTAATCCCTCCATTCATTCAAGACGCTGTCGATGCGCACCGGTAGAAGCGGATGTGTCTACTCGTAGCGCACTTCCAGGGAGGAAATTGGTGAAGCAAGATGCCTCGCGGGTAGTCTCGATGCAAACAGCGGGATTAATTCTCCTGGACGTTGGCCGCATGAGTGCACGCGGAATAATCGCACACAGCACGATGGACGGGGCCTCCATTGCTGCCACCACCATGATTTCCTGGCGGATGGGACTCATCGTTGCGGTTGGCATCATCGTCCATGACATTACCGATGGACTAAACACGATTCTGTGGCCCATTTGGCCGCAATCGAAAACCGGCACAAACCTCAAAGCGAGAAAAACGACAGAGATCGTCCCGGGTTGCGGCGAACAACCGCAGAGAATCCCGGAACAGACAACAATCATGGAACAGTCAATGATCAGACGAGGGCAGGCCTACGAAACGCGGCGACGCGTCTGGGTCGTAGGGTCGAAGGTGCTTGCTAAAAACGCAATTGAGAACTTATTCTTAACAAACAATGGAGAAGCGGAATACCAAGCAGAAAGCAGCTATTCGGGAGACTTTTCTCGAAGCGGACCGGCCACTCTCTCCTGAAGAGGCTCTAAAGGGTGCTCGGCGCTATCATCGCAGGCTCGGGATTGCCACGCTTTATCGAAACATCCAGACTCTAGTCGAAGAGGGATGGCTTGCACGAGTGGAAGTCCCTGGTGACACGGCGCGCTATGAAGTCGCCGGCAAGAAACACCACCATCATTTCTACTGCAACAGTTGCGACCGGTTGTTTGAATTGGAGGACTGCGCTGTCCCATCCAAGCCTAGACTTCCCAAGGGATTCCGTGCTGCCGGTCATGAATTCTTCTTGTATGGCACTTGTGCGGAATGCATTCCAGGAAACCCGCGCTCGCAGGTCTGACGAATAAGTCTGCTCGCGTGTCGGTCGTCATTCTCATCGCTATCGGTGGAGAGTTCTCGCCACCGCGGCGAAGAACGCCGCATCATCGAGCACGGTCGAACCCGTCGGCTTGGGCCGTGCGCTCAGCACAACGATGACAAGCCTCTCGGACGGGTTGATGTAGATGTATTGTCCAAAGATCCCGCGGGCTTCGAAGGCTCCCGCGTGAATCGAGTCTCCCGCAGGCAGGGGCCACCAGAGATAGCCATAGTCCACGGACTTGTCACCGATGCGATGGCCTCTGCCCGCCTGTTGGAACCATCCTTCGGGAACAGTACGGCGACCGTCGATCACCCCATCGAAAAGTACGAAAAGTCCGAAGCGTGCATAATCGCGGAGTGTCGCACTCAAACCGGCGCCGCCAAGTCCCATGCCGCCCTTTGACTCGGTCCACCAGAATGCATCTTGCTCCATCCCAAGCGGCGACCAGAGCTTTCTTGAAAGATAAGCGGCGAGGCTCATATGCGTTGCTCCTTCCACCACTGCTCCGACAATATTCGTCTCACCCGAGTTATAGTTCCACACAGAGCCTGCCGGAGCCGCCCGGGAAAGGTTTTTCATATAAGCGATAGATGCGCCGGGCCTATGACTCAACTGCGCGTCGGTAAGCTTGCGACAGTCCGAGTTGGGGTCGGTATACATCTCGTTCCACCGCACGCCGGAGGCCATCTGCAACACGTTGCGGATGCTGACACCATCGTAGACACCGCCACGAAGCGCCGGAACGTAACGCGTCACGGGATCGTCCAGGCTGGCGATGAAACGGTCTTCGAGTGCTGCGCCAATCAGCGTAGAAGTCACCGACTTCGCCATTGAGAAGGAGGCCCAGCGTGTATCTCGTCCGGTGCCCAACTCATAGTCTTCGAGCACTATCTTTCCGTCTTTGAGAATCAGCAGACCTGCCACTCGGTTCAATGCAAGGTAATCGAATAGGTCATATCGCTTGTCTCCGATCGGAAACTCAACGTTCTCAAGGCGCCGGTCCGCGATCGGAAGCGTGCCGATGACGGCACCCCGGCTCACCACCCTAACCGGATAGAGCGTCTCGCTCCTTTCAAACGCCGCGACCTCCTCTTGCGGCAGCATTCTCCCATCGAGCACCGTCCGAATGTCGAGTGGTTGCTGGGCGTGTGCAGCGCCACCGGTCAGTATCACCGCCGTGACCAAGTAAATCAGAAATCGTTTCATCTCAGCGACAAGTCTCTCCTGATCGATTTGATGTGGGACTTCCAGAGAACTGGTCACGTGTCGCGCACGACCTCGCGGCATGAGACGGCTGGACATCGACGAGACCGTTCTGAACGCATCAGTCTTCCATCCACTTTTGGCTCGGCATTGTCGAGCTCCTCACAAGTTGAGGGCCGGTTAAGGTATCTACTGGGAACCTTCCTCAGACAGACGGAATTGGCTGTGGATCATATCCAGAAAGATCTGATGACTACAAAATACTCTCATCGTCGACGTGGTCTGAGTCGCGATGGTCTCCTTACTAAGTGGTTCTTCTTCGAAGTCAGGGTTGACACTGAAGTCGCCGCCCACGTGTACTTCTGACTTGCGCCTGAACTGGGCTTATCTCAGGTAAGACTTGACCATTTCGATCACCTCGTTGGCGGCCGCAATTTGTTGTGAAGTCCGTTTGTGTTTGCCGTTTAGGACGTGACGCCAGACATGGTCCTCCAGAAGTTCGGCCATCAGGCTGTTCATCGCTCCGCGCGTGGCACTTATGAGCTGGAGAATGTCGGAGCAATCACGCCCTTCATCCAGGACTCGCACGAGAGCTTCTACCTGCCTCTGAATACGTCTGGCCCGGAGAATTAACTTCTGCTTTTGGTTGGTGGTATGACTCATGTCCACAACGATGCCATCGTGCCGGTTCGTACGGACGTCTCATGTAGCGTCACGGATTCGGTGCATGTACATCCGTTCGATTTAACCTGAGGGTCTCCATATAAACTGGCGCCATTCATTGGCGCACGCCGTTTCCCGGAAAGCCGCCAATCTATACTCGTCGAAATCGCGAGGCAGGGGCAGAAGTCGGTCAGCAGTCTTCGACTGCTCAGCCCAGTCGACCAACCGCGCATACTGGCTTATTTGGCTTATGCTCCCGAGCCACTGGGTTCCCGCGGCACTAGTGATCAGGACTACATTGGGTACGTCACACGGCCCCAGACAGCCACTGATCGTAAGATGGACCCGCTTCAGTAATCCCTGGTGCTTCCATTCCCTTTTCAACCACTCAACGGGCACGGCGGGGTGCCCCTTGTGGACCTGACCACAGCAGCAGCCATTACAGACGCTGATCTGCCCCAGCATGGGCCATTTGGTGGGAAGCGCACAAGGATTTCGCGGGCCGGCAGCTGGACTTGACATAATCGCTAATGATACATCATTATCATTAACCTGAGGGAGTGAGGGATGGACATATTTTCGTCGCACGATTCCTGCGACTCTTCGAAGTGCGCGTCTGCTATCAAGGCGCAGGTGGCGGCAGAGCTTGCCCTGGACGAAGAGGCGACCGTGCTGGTAACGGAACTGGCCTGTATGGAAGAGGGTTGCCCGCCGATCGAAACGGTCATTGCCGTCTTCCATCCGAAAATGCCCAAACTTCAATTTCGCGTGCACCGTCCTATGTCCGAGATCACCACCCGCGACATCCAGAAGCTGTGCGCACAGAAAATCAATCTACTTTCGGAGAATGACCATGGAAGCTCGTGTTGAGAATGATGATCCACGCGTACCGGTAACCATCCTGACTGGCTTTTTGGGCTCGGGCAAGACAACTCTCTTAAACCGCATTCTCAGCGAGCAGCACGGTAAGCGCATCGCCGTCATTGAAAATGAATTCGGCGAAGTCGGCGTCGACCAGGAGCTTGTGATCGGGGCGGAGGAAGAGATTTTCGAGATGAATAATGGGTGCATCTGCTGCACCGTGCGCGGAGATTTGATTCGTATTCTCGGCAATCTCATGAAACGTCGCGACAAGTTTGATTACATCCTCGTCGAGACGACCGGCATGGCTGACCCAGGACCGGTGGCGCAAACGTTTTTCGTCGACGACGAAATGCAAACGAAGCTGCGGCTGGATGGAATCGTCACCCTGGTGGACGCCAAGCACGTTTGGATGCACATTGACACGTCGAACGAAGTGAAGGAGCAGATCGCTTTCGCTGACGTACTGGTACTGAACAAGACAGACTTGGTCACCACCGAAGAGCTTGAGAAGCTGGAAGCGAGAGTGCGGGCCATGAATCGCGCAGCGAAGATTTTCCGCTCGCTTAATGCCGACGTTGAAATCGGAAAGGTTCTGAACGTAGGTGGCTTCAATCTCGGACGTGCGATGGAAGTCGATCCAAAATTTATGGAACCCGAATACCCCTTCGAGTGGAGGGGTATCTATTCACTGCCACGCGGCCGATATCCGTACTTTTTAAAGCGCGGCCCCGATCCAGCGATGAATATTGCTTTGCTGCCGGTCGATGATATCAGTAGCCAAAACGTCCAGGCATCCGTGATGGATGCAGTGTTGTTGTTTTCGGAAGATGCCGTTGCCGTTACTTCAGGCGAGATCATCCGACCTGGCCGGCGGCTCCACCAGCTTGCCCTGACCGAAGAGTCGCCGGCATTCAGTTTCGAGATTGAGTCACCGGGTGCGTATGCGCTTTATACCCAGCACAAGCCGGAAGAGTTCCAGGCGGTGCTCTTCAACGGCAGTTGCCTCGTTTATCCAGTGCAGGAAAAAGACTTCAAGCCCGATCATGAGCATGACGACGAGGTGTCTTCGGTGGGCATTACGACGCCGGGTGACCTCGACAAGAAGAAGTTCAATAAGTGGATGAGTGAACTTCTGCGGAACCAGGGTACGGACATCTTCCGCATGAAGGGAGTACTGAGCTTGAAAGGCGAAGATAACCGATTCGTCTTCCAGGGCGTGCATATGCTTTTTGACGGCCGGCCCGATAGGCCCTGGAGGGAAGAAGAGCGCCACAATCAACTGATCTTCATCGGACGTAATCTCGATCGCGCGCGTCTGAAGGAGGGATTCCACTCATGCCTGGCGTAGCTCAACAAGCGATCCCTGCGGCGCACAACCTTCCAGAGCACTGGAGCGCTGTGATGGATGATTGTGTGGTTTCCATCGCGTGGTCTCCTGATGGCGAGCATCTATCGGCTGCTTCCGCCAGTGGCTCCGTTTGTATCTTCAATGTTGAATCGGGCGGTCTCGAAAGATCTTTCCAGGCACATGACTTCGGGGCCACGTCCGTTAAATGGCGACCGGCTGGCAAGGAGATTGCCACCGCCGGTCAAGACGGCAGGATTCGGCTGTGGGACCCGCATGCGGGCAAACTCATTCGTGAACTGGAGGGCGGTTCCGCTTGGGTGGACCACCTGGCGTGGTCACCGTCTGGCACGTATCTGGCGAGCGCGGCGGGTGGCAAGCTGCGCCTGTGGACCATTGAAGGTATTCTTCATCGTGAATATCCCCAGCACCCCAATACCATAGCAGCGATCGCGTGGAGACCAAACGCGAGTGAACTCGCTAGTGCCTGCTACGGGCAGATCCAGATTTGGCGCCCTGACAGCGACCAACCAGAAAAGACACTGCAATGGAAGGGATCCATGCTTGCGCTCGCATGGAGTCCCGATGGCCAGTATCTCTGCCATGGCAATCAGGACGCGACCGTACATTTCTGGATCGTGCGCAGCGCCAAGGAATTGCAGATGTGGGGATACCCCACTAAAATTCGGGAACTTGCGTGGGACCGACGATCACGATATCTGGCAACAGGTGGCGGGTCGCAGATCACTGTTTGGGATTGTTCCGGAAGAGGGCCGACTAACACCAAGCCAATCGTATTGAAATACCACGAAGATTTGCTGAGCCAACTGGCCTACCAGCGTAATGGGCCGCTGCTTGCATCTGGATGCCTCGGCGGCCGTATTGCCATATGGGAGGGGAAGAACAGGCAGCCGCTGTTTACCGCAGCAATGCCATCGGCCATCGCGCAACTTGCGTGGTCCGGGGATGGCACACGATTGTGTGTAGGTTGTGAAGACGGAACCATGACGGTTCTGGAGACGAGCGAATCAACAGCAGCGGCTCGCCGATGATGCACCTTCCATCACCAAGTCTGCTCGCATCGCTCTCGGCCGCAGCATTGTTGGGAGCTCGTCATGGACTCGACTGCGACCACATTGCGGCGATTAGCGACCTTGTCAACGTCGAAAAGGGAATGCTCCGCTCGCTTCGTCTCGGACTTTCCTATGTTGCAGGCCACTCACTTGTGATTGCCGTTCTCGGGGCAGCGGCCATCTCTTTGCAGCTTACTTTGCCCCCAGCGATAGATATTTGGATGGGCCGGATGGTGGGCGCGACACTGATCGTATTTTCCATTTATATCGGTTTTTCACTTTTGAGAGTTCGACCACAACATCATCACTTTCATGCTCGCAGCCGAGTCGTTCTCTTTATCGACGCTATCCGCTGGCTCCTGTTCCGCCTGCGCCGGTTGATAGACCGAGACGCCCCATCCCCTGGCGAGAGTTGGAATGCCCTCGGCAACCGCTCGAGTTTTGTAATCGGGATCGTTCACGGTTTCGGCGCGGAAACCCCGACCCAGCTCTTGCTTTTTCTGATGGCGGCAAGCATCGGCGGCATTGCAATGGGATTTCTGGCTCTGCTCCTCTTCATCTTGGGCATGGCACTCATTAATACTCTGCTTTGTGTCCTGATGACGCAAATGATCGGGAAGACCGCAACCCGCCCGAGTTTCCAACGGGCGCTGAGTGGGATTACCGCTGTGTACAGTCTCGTGATTGGGGCCATCATGATTGGCGTCCCGGCAATTCTGAGTCGCGCGTCAGTTCATTGATATCTATCCGCCAAAGGCCCTAAATGAGCTTTTGCTTCGATTCCAGGTTAATGCCGAAGTCTCTGAACGGCCGCAAATATTTGCGAAAGTCTCCGGAGATAAGTAATCCTTCTCTGATAGCCTTACGCCAAAGGCGGCGGGAGCCAAAAATGGGAATCCTGAATGCTGCCCCAAATCCCACCATTGATGATCGAAGTTCTTACTCGAGTCGAAGATTCGTTTGTCTTGGCGGGCTGTTCGCCCTGTTTCTGATTGCTCCGATTTTCGTGAGTGCGCAAACTGGATCGTCCGCACCGCCACCCGCAGCGCAATCGGAACAGAGTGCGCCTCCTTGCTCGAACGCTCCGCCCATCATGAAACGAGGGTCGGAGGCGGAACTGCCCCCCTGTCCCGACCCGGCGCCCGATGCTCCTCCCGATAGCTTGCCGCCCTCCGCGCCGTTGATCGAAAGGGCAAGGTACGTGGCGTTTCAGTTTGCGCAGAAGCTTCCTAACTTCATTTGCGAGGAGTACATGGCGCGCTATCGACAGCAAGGCTCAGACAAAGTGCTCATTGACATTGTTTCGGCTGAAGTGGTTTACAGCAACGGAAAGGAAACTTATCGCAACATTAAAGTTAATAGTCGCCCCACGGATAAAGGGATGATGGAACTCGGCGGCGCCCGGTCCACCGGAGAGTTTGCGTCCATGTTGCTGGACCTTTTTTCTACCCCTACGGACGCGCAGTTCCGGCCCGGCGGTTCGTCTCCCATTTCGGGATACCAAGCCCAGGTTTACGACTTTCGCGTGCAAGGTGAGAATTCGCATTGGAACGTGGAAGCCGAATCCCAGGCTCTGCGTCCAGCCTACCAAGGCTCTGTATGGGTGGACCCGGCGACCGCACGCGTCTTGCGCATTGAGATGCAGGCCAGCAAATTACCGTCAGACTTCCCGATGGCGACGGTCGAAACTGCGGTGGACTATTCCTCCGTGAGGATTGGCGAGACATCATCTCTGCTTCCGGTTCACGCAGAGACCTTGGGCTGTCAGCGAGGCAGCCCAGACTGCAGCCACAACATCATTGATTTCCGCAACTATCATGAATTTAAAGTCGACTTCAAGATTAATGGCGTTGGTAACTGACCGCTTGGCAAGAAGCGCGTACCACTGTTCAGTACAGCCCGATGAACCGGTTGGCGACATAGATTAGCGTTGGGCCGAGGAGAATCAGCGGCACGAAATACCATCGCGAACTGCAATGGCCGCGAAGGTCGGGAAGAAAGTCGCCGGTCGCCATCTGGAGAAAGAATCCTGCGGCAACAGCCAGTAGAACCACTGCTTTTTCGGGCGACTGCACCCACCATAGGGTCAGCAAGCCGCCCAGAAGCGGTGCCAGAGCATCGGCCATAAGAAATGCAATATCCCAGGAGCCCGGCTTTTCTCCTGCGGTCGACAGTAGCACAGTATTCATCCCATCTCCGACATCGTGAGCTACGATACCGAACGCTACCGTGAGACCAATGGCGTGGGAGGCAGAGTAGGCTGCGCCAATCACCATGCCGTCGCGGAAGCTGTGGAGGATAAGGAGTCCGCCGCTGAAGCGTCCGAGGGTCTTCCTCGTTGTCGCCCGGTGATGGCTGAACCGTCCGATTCCATCGCTGAGACTCTCGATGCATAGAAATCCGAGAAAGGCAGCCAACGCAATGGCGAAGACTCTGGTGGGCGACTCTTCCGCCGATCGCGCCATCAGCATCGCCTCAGGGAGAAGGTCAAGAAACGCGGTTCCGAGCAGTAGACCGGCGCCAACTGCGAGAAGAAGGGGGAGATAGCGCCGCGAGCGGAGCGCAAGCCAACCTCCCAGCAATGTGGAGAGGACCGGCAGAATCAATAACGGGATAGGCATAGAGGTCTTCCGTTTTGTGCTTGTGGCTAATGATAGTATGCTATCAACAATACAGGCTTGCGAGGCTACTTCGCCCGCTCGCCGCGAAGATATCTTCATTCGAACGCGAGCCGCCCACCTTTCAACCGCCGCTTCAATTCGGTCATGAAGATTAAGGCAACATCCGCTCAGATTTGACGTCAAAGGAATTGGGGGATAGCTTAGCTCGATGCAGCCCAAGACACTCGAACGCGGATGGCCTCGCGCACTTCTGAGTGGTCTCGTCCTGCTTTGCGTTTTTTTCGCGGCGATAGCTGTAGCCAGCCATATCCACCTCTTTGATCAGGGATCGGATGACGCTCATTGCACTCTTTGCATGCTCCAAGCGACTTTGGTCGGGGTCGTCGCGACCGTGGCGCTTTGCCTTTCCTTACAACTGCTGATGTTTACCGAGGAACACGAGGCGGAACTTCGTGGCTTTGTGGCGTTCCGAATCGCTTCGATCCGCCCCCCTCCGTTGGCTCAACTTTTTCCTTAGGACTTTCCTAGTTTGAGAGAAACCGTCCGTGTCGCGAGAATACCCCTTGTCTCGTGCTGGATATTTTCCTCCGGAACCGAGCCGATTAGCGAACGCGCACGCGCCAGGAAAATAAGGTAGCCGAATGGGGACTCTAACTTTTTCTGAACCAGACCGCGCCGGAATCGTCCGACGTGGCCGCAATCTGGAGATTCTTACCATCTTATGGGCCGGATTCGAGGCCGGGATTGCGCTGTTCACCGCCTTCCAGACCAACAGTCTTTCTTTAACGGGATTCGGGTTCGACTCGTTGATTGAGATGGTTTCGGGTGCCGCGTTATTGTGGCGCCTCTCCCATGAGATGGATGAAAATCGGCGACATCGTGCTGAGCTCATCAGCCTTCAGGTCGCTGGTGGCTGTCTGTTCACCTTGGGTGTGTATGTGCTGTTGGAAGCATCCGCCAATCTCTGGAATCACCGAAGTTCCGAAAGAAGCTCGGTGGGCATCTTGATAACTGCCGCTGCACTGCTCCTAATGCCGTTGCTGTCTCAAGCAAAGCGGAGGGTTGGAAGAGCGCTCGACAGCGAAGCGATGATGACCGACGCCAAACAAACGGACTTCTGCACATATCAAGCGGCAATCGTTCTCTTCGGCCTGCTGGTTCATAGCTTGTTTGGTATCGGATGGGCTGACAGCGCTGCTGCGCTGCTGCTCGTTCCGCTCTTGGTCCGTGCCGGGGTTCTCTCTTTGCGGGGAGAGTCGTGTTGCGCACACCATGTTCGGCAAAACCGACGTGAAGAATCGCTAGCTTCTGGATGACTACTTTCGGCAGCGATCAAAGGGCGCATACCACGCCATTTCCTGACTCATTAGCGGAGCGAGTTTGATGAAGCTTGGGGCAACACTAGTGAACACTTGTCCAGTTCGGCCAGCAGCGTAGATTGTACCGAATGACTAAACACCGGCCGAGGTTTCATCGCCCTAGACCGGTGTTAGCAAACGTGTAAGAAGTGGTCGTTGAAGATCGATCTTAGCTGGCTTTGGCTGCCAGTCCGGCTTCCACGACTCCGTGATCGTCGCAGTGGCTGCCGTGCGCATGATGCAAATGACCGTTTACCAGGTAATCCGTGTGATCGCCGTGTGGAACTGCTTCGTGTCCGCACGCGGGACCATGTTTGTGAGTTTTCTCGTGCCCGCCGCAACTGTGGTCCGGTGTACATGATGCAGGGTTTTTCCCACTCACACCTATTTGGTGCTCGTCGACATGATCACCGTGCAAGTGGTGCAAGTGCCCGTCATGAAGATAGTCCTGATGACCGTCGTGCTTCACCGATGTATGTCCACAGGTTGCGCCATGCACGTGAGAGTGCGCTTCGTGAATCTTATGGTCGCTCAATTTCTTCTCCTTTAATCATCGAATCAAGAGGGTTCTTTGTGACGGGAACTTCGCCGGCATGCGCCAGGGCATTGAAGATCAGATCCATGACGTGCTGGTCAGCAAGGCCATAGGTGACGTGTTTGCCGCGGCGTTTGCCAACTACCAGGTGTTCGCTTCGAAGTACCCGTAAGCGCTGTGAGATGGTCGAGATGTTTTCGTGTTCGGCCAAGGCCAGTTCAGTCACACAGGCCTCTCCCTGACCTAGCAGTGCTAGCAATCGTAGCCTCGGGGTATCCCCGATTGCGCGAAATAGCCTGGCTGCCGCTTCCAGAGCTTCTGGACGGACAGCCGGCGTTCGCCGCCCGTGACCGGAGTGATCCGCTGGTCTGCACTGAGCACTACTAGCCTTATCCACACCACACATCATATGCACGTTTGCACACTCATGCAAGTGAATACTTGTGTAATCCGTTGAATATCAAACCGGTCGTATGGATGCCGGGTCCATCATGCAGAGAGAAGCGCATGATGTTGAACACAACTCCGCGCGACACGGACGCCTGCGTGGAGGCCGAGTTCTCCTGGTCCGTCACAATGAAACGGAGTATCGCTTCGCTGCGGCGGCGTACCAATTCCCAAACACATCACTTGCAGCCAGTCATCGTCGCAGTCACGGTGGGCAATTTGTGGTTGGCGTTCGCCGCGTTGAATCGCACGACATCGTGCTCATTCAACTGTTTCCAGGCGATGAGATTTTTTCCCAGTGCATCGCAGGTTTCTTGAATCACTTGCTTCATCGACTGCGTCGGCCTCATGTCTGCGCTTTCGAGACTGAAAATGAGCCGGCCGAGGTCACGGTTGATTAGTCCGAAGCCCGGCGCAGCATCGGTTCCCTTCTCCAGCGCCTCGATCTTCTTCTCCAGTTCCTCGCCCGACTCTTTTCCTTTCGGATCATCAAGTGCCTTATGCAAGGCCGCCGCCTGGAAATACGCGTCGTAGCTCGCCTTCATGCCGCGACCGATCGAGAGCGCCAGGTCACGCTGTTCGATCAAGTCCTCTGCGGACGCATGCACTCGCGGATCAAGCTCAACCGTAAGCGCTTGACGAGAAGTCTGCCCGTTGTAGCGAAACTCCACGGTGTACTTGCCCGGAGCAACCAACGGCCCCTGTGGCTGTTCCCGCGGAGTCTCTCCCGGCACCGTGTGGTCGGCCAGCGTGTACTCGGTGTACTCCAGCAACTCGCCGCCATAGCTGAACGGAAGAGTTGCTGGCGCCGGATAGCGCAGGTTCCACACGAACCGATTCACGCCGGCATTGTTCGAAAGCGTCGCTGGCGAGCTGAACCAATATTCAGGAACATTGGCTTTGCGATCGATAACCGCTTTAGCTGCGCTCGAGAAATTGGCCACTTCGTTTCCCTTATCGTCCAGGATTGTCAAACTAAGCGGGCTTGTCGCCTGCGCCTTCAGGAAGTAATCGAGAATCGCCCCATCCGGCGGATTTTGCCCGGCAGGCGTTTCGACCGGATACGGTGTGTCCTGATAGTTCTCCCAACGAACGCGCATCGCCGTTATCGGGGTAAACAAGTATCCATCCGCCTTATTGTCCGCGTTGAGTTCGCGCAGCGGGCTGACGTTGTCCAGAATCCACAAGCTGCGACCAAAAGTTGAGATCGCCAGGTCGTTCTCGTGGACCTGGATGTCTGTCACGGGTGTTGCGGGAAGATTCAGCGAAAGGGACTGCCAGTGATCGCCATCGTCCCACGACACGAAAACACCGGTATCCGTGCCGGCATATAGAAGGCCCTTGCGCTTGGGGTCTTCGCGCATCACGCGGACCATCTCATTTTCAGGAATTCCATTAACAATCTTCTGCCAGTTTTGTCCGTAGTCATGCGTGCGCATGACGTACGCCGGCGTCGACTCGCGAGTTCCGCCTGCCGTCACATATGCCGTTGCCGGATCGTGATGCGAGGCTTCCAGGTAGAGCACTTGCATCGGATCGACCATATCGGGCGGTGTAACGTTCTCCCACGATGCACCAGAGTCTCGCGTGAGATAAACCAATCGGTTGCTGGTACCGGACCACATATAGCTAGCCTGCACGGACGAAGGCGCAATCGCGGTAATCGCAGGCGGGCGAAGCCGACTCGGCTTCTCGTCCTTACCTGGCTCTTCCTTGTACTCCGTGAGGTCGGGACTGAGTTCACGCCAGGTCATTCCGGCGTCCGAGGTCTTGAGCACCATTTGGCTCCCGAGGTAGAGGACGGAGGGGTCCTGCGGCGAAAATACCAGCGGCGGCATTTGCCCCATCCGATACTTTTTCCCGTGCTCGAACAGCGTCGCGATCTGGCCAGTGCTCCGGTCCCAGCGCACGACGGAGCCATACCAGCCTCCGCTGTACACCAGATTCGGATGGGTTGGATCAGGCGTGATGTACGCGTACTCGAAGCCGCCCACCGAGTTCCAATCCTGCAGCAAAACCTCGCCGTAGTCGCTACGGCTCACAACGCTGGCGGTTCCACTATCCTGCTGCGCGCCGTAAACGCGGTAAGGGAAACTGTTGTCGGTCGAGACGTGATAGAACTGCCCGGTCGGCTGGTTGTACCAGGAACTCCACGACTTGCCGCCATCCACGCTAATAATCGCTCCCTGGTCGACGCCAAGGATCATGCGGTTCGAATTGCGCGGATCGATCCAAAGCACGTGGAAGTCGTCGCCGCTCGGCGCCCCTACGTATGCCTCGAACGTCTTACCGCCATCGGTAGAACGATACAACGACGTTTGCGCCACGTAGAGGATATCGGGATGGTTCGGGTCGGAAAACACGCGGCTGAAATAAGCGCTGCCCGTGACGCGAGCATCTTTGGTGGGTTGTGTCCAGGTTGCGCCGCTGTCGTCCGAGCGGAAGAAACCCTGATCCATGATCGCGTAAAGGCGCCGCCCGCCGGTCCCCGGAGCAACAACGATGCCCAACCTCTTGCGCGCTTTTTCTGGGAGACCGGTGGACTTCAGAACCGTCCACGTTGAACCTTCATCGGTCGATTTCACGATATAAGAAGTTGGTTCCGACTTGTCTTTTTCCGAGTCCGAAGCGGCCCTATACACGGAGGCGTACAGCGATCGCGGATCGCTCAAGTCGGAACACATGTCCACAACACCCATGGAACTGTCGTCGGTGAAGACTTTCGACCACGTATTGCCTCCATCGATCGTCTTGAAGATCCCGCGATTGGCTGTCTTCGCCCATCGCGGCAGTGGCTGCCAGAGTAGCCCCATTCCCAGCGAGTTTCCCGCTACGATCACAATATTAGGATTATGCGGATCTACCACAATCGATTGGATGAACAATACATCCTTCAACCCGAGATTGTTCCAGGTCACACCGCCGTCGTTGGATCGATAGACTCCTTTTCCTCGTGTCTGCTCGCCCGTGCCGACATAAATGATTTCCGAGTCCGAGGGCGCCACGGCCATCGCACCAATCGAAGCCACCCGCTCCTTATCGAAAATGGGAGCCCACACCTGTCCGGCGTTTATCGTCTTCCAGACGCCGCCTCCCGGAGTCGCGAAGTAATAAGTATTGGGATCGTCCGGCGCACCCGCGACCGCCGTTACCCGCCCGGCACGGAAGGGACCAATCAGCCGCCACTTGAGGCCGGGTAGCTGTGGTGCTTGTGGCTGAGCTGCGGCAGTCATACCAAAGCAAAATCCGAGAACACTTAGGACGATAAACGAGCGCACCACAGTTCGAAGACTGGCAGCCAAATCCATCAACTTTCTCCACTTTGAAACCTACTGCTCCCCGGGAGAGTGTCCTTTATATCAGGAAAGAAGGATTGGTGCGTTCGCGTCGAGGGGGGAGGGACTGGCAGAACGGTGGTAGAAAAGAATGGCTCCTCAGGTAGGACTCGAATCTACAACCCTCCGGTTAACAGTGCTAGTAAGTGACGCAAATCATGTGGAAGTCTGATGACGTGCGGTCAGTCAGACTTGCCAACCTATTCGCACACAGCGGGCTATGGAGCTCCAATTGTGTTCTGAACAAGAATACACTCGGACAGCTATAATCTTGGGCGTTCCCGTTGGGTGGTAATGCTCGTATCGTCACTACATTTCGGGCAGTAGACTTTATCCCGCAGTGGTGGGAGGCGAGTATCTGAGAATAAAGTCAAACCAGTTCTCCCACCTGCAAAGAGAGCACAAGCTTTTCTCTCAGGAAGCGCAATAGATGTGCCGCCCAACGAGACGAGTCTTGCATCGCGGAGCGAAGAGAACTTGGACGCGACGAAACAATATGCGCATTCGTATCGGGAGGCTGGGTGTTTCGGATCGCATCCTTCTCACGATGGCTTCGATGACGAATCGGGTCCACAGTGAAGAAGGACGTGAGCTTGTCGCACGATGGGCAGAGATGGGTTCTGTGCCGGCCGACAGCCATTTGTTGGGTGTTGATAGTAATCGCCATTGGCACTGCTGGCGCGCCGGCTCAGGATAACTACGAGATCCAGGTCTACGGCGCGGACACGGTCGCTCCGCAGACGACCATGGTGGAATTGCACAGCAACTTCACAGTGATCGGCTCAGAGCCAGTTCCCGGCTCAAATAAAACTGCCGAAGGGCTTTACCCCACAAATCATGCCGAGCACGAGACGGTGGAAATAACAACCGGCTTAAACGATTGGTCGGAGCTGGGGTTTTACATCTTTACGTCAGCGAAAAGCGGATATGGCATTCAGTGGGTCGGTAGTCACATTCGCCCTCGCGTCCGCGCACCCGACCGCTGGCACTGGCCAGTTGGCGTCAGCCTCTCGGCGGAATTCGGATATCAGCGTCCAGTTTTTGCCATCGACACCTGGACGCTTGAGCTGCGGCCAATCATCGACAAGCAACTCGGCCGGTGGTATCTGGCGACGAATCTTGCGTTAGATCGCTCCTTTCACGGCCAGAGCGCCAACCAAGGCGTTACCTTCGCTCCCGCGGGGAAGATCAGCTACGATTTCACTCGAGTGGTCTCGGCTGGTTTCGAGTACTACGCCGATTACGGCCAGTTCATCGACCCGGCTACGCTGCACAACCAGCAGCAGCAGCTATTCGCCGTTTCCGACCTCAACGTCTCTCCCAAGTGGGAAATCAATTTTGGCGTGGGCTTGGGACCAACGGCATCCACTGATCGCCTGATCGTCAAATGCATTGTCGGACGCCGCTTCGACTGGAGCCATCAACACCCGGGAACTTCGGACAGCTCGCAATGAGAGACACGGTCAGCCGCCGCGAGTTCATGACCACGATGGGCGCGGGAATGGTGTCGGCAGCAGTTTCGGAACGGGCGCTGACTTTCTGGCAGCCACAGCCTGATTACCGGCTGGAGATTGCGCCGCTGCGGCTGGAACTTGCGCCGAAGAAGACGGTTGAAACCGTCGCCTACAACGGCAAAGTGCCAGGCCCTGTGATCCGCTGGCCGGAAAACAAGCCGATTCGGATTCAAGTTACGAACCACTCCAACGTTCCCGAGATCGTTCATTGGCATGGGCTCTTCACCGAGCCGTACATGGACGGAGCGATGGAAGAGGGTTCGCCGATGATCGCTCCCGGAGAGACTTTCCTCTATGACTTTGTGCCGCGCCCGGCGGGATTTCGCTGGTATCACTCGCACGCGTTTGCGGGACGCAATCTGAAGCGCGGCCTTTACACCGGACAATTCGGTTGCTTTCAGCTCGACGCGAACAGTGCGCCCGGCGATTACGATCAGGAGCTCTTTCTTACACTGCACGACTGGAACGCATACCAGGGCGGCGGGGGAGACGCCTCGATGGACGCGCTCTACGAGTACGCCAGCATTAACGATCGCATGCTGGGATTTGCCGATCCCGTGAGAGTGAGGGAAGGTCAGCGAGTACTGGTGCATCTGCTGAACGCCAGCGCTACGGTCATGCACTGGATCGCGCTTTCAGGTCATCCGATGCAAGTCGTCGCCATGGATGGCAACCCTGTGCCGCGGCCGGCGAGCGTGTCCGCCGTCCGGCTCGGTCCGGCCGAACGCGTCGATCTCGTGATTGCGATGAATCATCCCGGCGTGTGGATCATGGGAGAAACGCGGAAGCAGCTGCGTTCAGCGGGCATGGGCATCGTGTTCGAATACGCCAATCAGACGGGCGCTCCGAAATGGATCGATCCTCCACCGACAAACTGGGACTATTTCCAGTTTGCCAATGTCGGCGGAGGTCAGACGGAGGTTGCAGAGATTCCGATGGTGTTCGAATCGAAGTTCACCGGGCATGGAGGCTTCGATCGCTGGACGATCAATGGCAAGTCATTCCCACATACCGACACGATACCCCTTACGCAAGGAAGGCGTTATCGGCTGGTGATGACCAATCACAGCATGGACGCGCATCCGATTCACATGCATCGCCACACGTTTGAAGTGACCAGCCTCGGCGGAAAGCCGCTCGCAGGGCTGCTCAAGGACGTGATTGTGATCGAGCCGGGAACGACAAACACCATAGACTTTACCGCCGACAATCCCGGGTCAACACTTTTCCACTGTCATCAGCAGACCCACATGGATTTCGGCTTCATGACTCTCTTTGCCTATCGGTGACCAATGTCACCTGGTCCACGGTCTGTCCTTACGCCTACGCAAGAGCACGCGATTACACCCATTCGTCCATCGGGTCCGGCTCCACTATTCCCCGCCCCCAAGCCTGGCGAGCCACGGGACAGAACAGCTCCTGATGAAAGTCCGTGCACAGCCGATTACCGTAGGCTGCGCCGAGGAGTGCATCCAGTTCACTTGGCCCGCGAGTTTCGACGGCGGTATGGATGCGGCGTGGGAGAGTTTATTCGGCACCTTCGCATCGACGCCGCTTGCCAAAGACTCACTCACTCCGACGCCTCCATCGCTGAAGTCGCCCTGAACACTGGTTTCTCTAGCCAGGCGCATTGTTCGCGGACTTTCAGAATGGTAACCGGAGTTCCTCCACGTCGGTACCGGCTCCGCAGACGCTAATCCCTATCATAATGTTGCTTCTGTGAAAGACGGATTCGCGCGATAAAGCTTAAATTGGAAAACGTTGGCCAGTTCGCCGGATCCGGACGCCGTGCAAATGTGCTGCGAAACGCCGACCAGATTAAAAGAGGGATAGATCGCATGAGGACTATGAATTCTCTTGTCTTTCGCTTGTGTACACTTATGTGCGTTTTGGCTTTTTCTTCGATTTCACTCGACGCTCAGGCTGATCGAATTGACGACCTTATGGGTCGTGTGATGAGACAGGCGCATATTCCGGGCGTCAGTGTGGCTATCGTGCGCGACGGGAAACTTGTACGGGCGACCTCTTACGGAGTTGCCAATCTCGAATACGACGTGCAGGTCACGCCGGCGACGCCGTTTCAGATTGCTTCCTCCAGCAAGATGTATACGGCGGCTCTGTTGATGCGCATGGTCGAACAGCACAAGTTAAATCTTGAAGATGCTGTCACAAAATATATTCCGGACGCCCCGGCTACATGGAGCGGCATTACGGTGAGGGATCTGGCGACCCATACGTCGGGGCTGGCCTCTGTGCAAGTTGATCCTAACGTCGTCGCTACGGAGGATGTGGTGCGGCTTGCATTCAAAACAAAAGTGATTGCCAAGCCCGGCGAGCAGGCGCGGTACGATTCGTTCGACTACACAATGCTGCAATACATTCTTGAAAAGATCAGCGGCAAACCTTTTGCCCAACTGATGAAAGACGAGTTGTTCACTCCCGCCGGGATGGGTTGCAGTGCATTCGATAATGCCGAAGAACATGGGCCGCAGAGGTTCGCTGAGAACATTCCAGGACGCGCAGAATATTACCGGTGGGTGGGCACGCTCAATCAGCGACGCTGGTTTCTTTACACTAAATACGCCTATGCTGCAGGAGGGGCCTACTCCTGCGTGCAGGATATGGCGACGTTTCTCGCGCAAATAGACTCCGGCAAACTGCTCTCCGCCTCGTCTTTGGCTGTCCTGGAAACCCCGACAAGACTGTTGGATGGAAGCTCCGCCATCTACGGTATTGGATGGGTAGTTGGAAGCTACCGAGGCCATCGTTGGGTTGGACACAGCGGCGGCCCCGCTTTTAGTGACGTGATGTACTTCCCGGATGACCACTTGGGTATCGTCGTTTTCACCAACCAACAGAAGCTCCATCCGGAGTTAGCCTCACTTCTCGCCGACCAGCTCATTGCCGCGCCGCCGGGTTACACGGCTGACGGCCCGCCAGACAAGGCTCCCCAGCTGACTGCCACTGCCCGGAAATTGCTAGAGGGATCGGCGAATGGAGCTGTAGATGAGTCGCTGATTGCACCCGCGCAACGCGAAGATTATGTTGGCGATCTAGACGACGTGGGGCCGGCTTGGTTCGGATTGCTTGGACCGATCAGCCGCATGATACTGGCCAGCGACACCATGTCTCTGGAAGGCAATCGAACGCGCCGTTACCGTGTCGTGTATGGAGAACATGTACAGGGCATCACTTTTACCTTCGACGCGGTCGGGAGAATCGTTGGTCTTGATCCGGAAGGGGATTAGACCTTCGGCGAACTGCTTTGAACACTTTTTAGCGTGGATTCGAGCATTCGAGCCGCGATGGGTGTCGAAATGTATGTACGCATGGGTCTTTGGGGCTCCGCAAAAGTTGATTGAATCGCGCCCGGATGACGTAACCGGGAGGTTGGCCGGAATTCAGTACGAAAAGATTCCAGAGTGAACCTGGCTATGGACGTTTACGACCGGACAGAGGTGGAAGAGTTCGTCGCGCCACTGACTTTGGTGTCAAACCAGCTACTTGGCAAGCAAATTGGTATCAAGTGGTATCAAATCTCAACTTGCGAGTTGAGGATTTGTTGATCCTAAAATAGTTGGTGAGCGCAGAAGGAATCGAACCTTCAACCTACTGATGGAACGCTGATCTAATCAAATCAATGGTTTCAGCGACTTCCCAGCGTTCCAAGTAGGCAACTTGAGGCAATTTTGGGCAGATTTGCTACCAGTTTGCTACCAAGTTGATAGCAACCGCCCTGACTCTTCATCCCTTTGCGCACCGATGACGTTTCACGCGCAGATCGAGCTGATGCCGCTGCCGATCAGACCACCTTGGAGACGCCGCTGGCGGACACCAAGGCGTCAAAGGAGCACGTCAAGATCCCGAGTCGATAGGCTCGCTATTTACTCTCCAGCTGTAACGATGTCAGACCTAGTCAATCGCGGTCACTCCTGAAACCAGTCTTGCCAGTCCCAGCTCATTCTCAAGACGATCCCGGTCGATTCCTTCTACTGTCAAAGTGGTCAGTTCCCATCCGCAGGGGGACGTGAAACTCTGTGCCGATTCCTGGTGTGGAGCAACCGATGAAATCCAAGCCGTTCGCGCTCCTTGTCTTTTTCAGCATGTTCCTTGCGGCTGCCGTCGCACAGGCGCAAGATCCCCTGCCCTCCTGGAATGACGGCGCCGCCAAGCAGGCGATCCTCAACTTTGTTCACGTGACGACGGACAAATCCAATTCTGGCTTTGTTCCGGTCGAAGAACGGATTGCGACCTTCGATCAAGATGGGACGACATGGGTGGAACAGCCCCTGTACACCCAGGTCGTCTTCGCGCTTGACCGGATCGGAGTTCTGGCCCCGAAGCATCCCGAGTGGAAAATGACCCAACCGTTCCAGGCCGTTCTCAGCGGAGACAAGGCAGCAATGGCCAAGTTCACGATGAAAGATCTGGAGACGATCATGATGGTTACGCATACCGGCATGTCGGTGGACGATTTTCACACGATCGTTAAGGACTGGATCGCCAAAGCGAAGAATCCTCGCTGGAACCAGCCCCGCACTGCGCTCGTTTATCAACCGATGCTGGAAGTAATGCAGTATCTCCGTGCCAATGGCTATAAAACGTACATCGTGACTGGAGGAGGACAGGAGTTTGTGCGCGCTTATGCAGAGCAGGTGTACGGTATCCCTCCCGAACAGGTAATCGGCTCGGCTTTGGAAACCGACTACACCTATGACAAGTCGGGCAAAGCGGTATTGATGAAAGCTCCGAAGCTGTTGCTGAATAACGATCACACGGGGAAGCCCGAGGATATTTATCTTTTTGTGGGACGTCACCCGAAGGCTGCTTTTGGAAATTCGACTGGCGATCAGCAGATGCTGGAATTCGCACAGGCCGGCGGTGGACCGTTTCTGGCGATGCTAGTGCTGCACGATGATGCCAAGCGCGAATACGCGTATGGGCCGGCCGAGGGACTGCCCAACAGCAAGATTGGGACCTTCACCGAGGATCTGTATCAAGAAGCCAAGAAGAAGGGCTGGGTAGTGATCAGCATGAAGAGCGATTGGAACCACATCTTCAGTTTTGAAAAATAAAAGTCTTATCGCGCTGTGACTAAAGGCGCGGCGTTACCCGACGATCGGGGTATGAAGAAAGGAAATAACGATGGAGCTAGCTGGGAAATCCTTCTTGCACCTGCTCTCGTTCGGAGCGATGGTGGTGGCGATGGCAATGCACTCTGGAATCGCCAGAGCACAGCAGACCACGTCCACCACCAAACAAAACGACGTTACGGCAATTGACATCCTGCTGGACCCTGACGCCATGATGGTGGACCGTGCCCAGGCTGCCAATGCGAAGCTGCGCCAGAATTTCCCCAAGGGCTACACGTTGGGCGGAGCCCACGCACCTCACGTCTCGGTTCTGCAGCGGTATGTGAAGACGGCGGACCTGCCCAAACTGTACATAGCTGTTGACAAAGTATTTGCCAAAGAGAATCCAACCAGTTGGAAGCTGACGGCGTACAAGTACGACTACATTCCCGACAAGCCGATTGGTCTGGGTAACATCTTGGTTAAGACGACACCCGACCTGCTGAGACTGCAGCAGGAGTTGATCGATGCGGTGACGCCCTTCACGGCACCGAACGGAACGGCCGCGGCATTTGTCACGACCCCACAGGATCCGAATATCGTTCCGCCGCTTATTCCCTACGTCGCAAACTTCGTTCCCGAGCACAGTGGAGATCATTATGTGCCGCACGTCACAATTGGGGTGGGAACGATCGACTTTCTGAATGCCATGGTCGCGGCACCATTTGACACCTTCACGTTCTCGCCGGCGGGAGCATCGGTTTACCATCTGGGAAACTACGGAACCGCAATGAAGAAACTGCATGCGATCCCAGTGAAGCACTAGCGGGAAGGTTTCCCGTTCAGAACTCCAAGCGCAACGTGAATTGGGCCGAGCGAGGGCCCCCGACTTGATACAGCGCATTGAGGGTTCCGCCACCACCTAAGGAGTTGTTCAGCGTCGAAGTGATCTGTCCAAAGCGATCAGGGTAGTAAACAAGGTTGCCGAAACCGGCTGAGGGATCGGCAAACATGGGGTGATTGAAGATGTTGAAATACTCGGCCCGAAGGTAAAGTGATAGTCGGTCGCTCAGGCCAAACTTCCGGCTCAACGCGAGATCGGTCTGATCAATCCCAAAACCACGAAAATAATTGCGGGGAAGATCTCCCTGCTCGCCAGGAGGGGTCGATCTCTTCCGGGAACACGCGGCAGGAATTCTATCCATGCCTCGTGGAGGCATCCGTAAGCCGTAGTCTGCCCCTTGTTCGTCAATCCCAGTCGTACTCGTGGCACCGCATCCATCAAATCGCTTAATGGATTCCCATGCGGGTCGCAGGCGATTATAGGGCGCTGACTCTTAACAAACGCGTCCACATTCCGTTCGACCGCTTTAGTGGCCCTGGCTGCTTCTCTGGCCTGAATCCAAACAGCTAAAAATGTGAGTAGCCCAACAGCCACCAGTGCCCAATTGGCCCATTCGATAGGCGTCTCCGTTTTTTCCCCTAGCGATGGTTTACCTTGTGCTTCTGGAGCATTTTGAATTGGGGCCGGGCTTTGTGTAGTTTCATTGCCCGCTGCCTTTGGGGCAGAGGCGAAAGCACCAAGTGCCAGACTCAGGACTGCGATTGCGAGGAACCATCTCACGATGCGGAACAGTGTAGCTTGCGGAGCGGCGGGCATCTCCGTCTGGTTCGGACACAGCGCGGACACAAAAACAGGACGAGAAAACGGCTTCCGGCGAGATACTCACGGAAGCCGCAGTTTTATTGGTGATCTACAACCCGGAAGCACGAACCGTGATCGCGCCAACCGACTTCGTGGTCACCGCGAATAACCTTTTCAGCGAAGTAAGATCACTTAGAGTCCACGCGAGCCGCGCGGAAGTCGCTGAAACCATTCTTTTTTGGTTTTCAGCACCTCGACTAGGTCGCGGACGGTTTCGGCAATCAGTTGTGCTGCGGCCCCAGCACGCAATTGATACGGAACGGCTGTGCTTATGCAGTGGCCCGGAAGTATTCGCTCACTGGTATTGCCGCTTTCGCCTCGTTGCCCAGCGTCTTCAGAGCTCGAATTGGAACGCTGATCTAATCAGGACGGTTGATAAGACGGAAGTGAGGAGGGAAATGTTTTGCGGAAATTTCAGAAGAGGCCGATGTGGACGCAGCTGTCGCTGTATCCCTACCTTGTCGTTTTGTCGTATGAACTCGCGATCGACTGGTAGGCTGAGGTAACAAAGGCACTGCGCAGTTCATCCACTCCCGGAGTTCCCGGGAAACTCGGAGCGAAGATGATGACCACCAGATGCTCTACGGGATCGATGACGAACAAGGTGCCGGTTCCACCATTCCAGCCGTAACTGCCCGGAGTCTCGAGATCCGTTCCTCCGGGTCCGATCCGGACGGCGGCGCCGAGGCCCCAGCCGTAACCTTCCTCGTCCGACATGTTGCCGATGTGGTTGCTCATCATAAGATGGACACTCTTGGGGCTGAGTATCCGCACTCCGTCGAGCTGACCGCCGTTCAGAAGAAAGCGGCAAAACCTGTAGTAATCGGCGACCGTGGAGCGCAGTCCTCCTCCACCCGAATAGAACTCGGATGGTTTCTCATCGGGTTGCGCAGCTTCGAGTTTTCCATTCTTATTTCGGTATTGGACTGCGAGTCTCGACTGCTTGGCTACTGGGACGAAGAAAGAAGTGTCGTACATCCGCATTGGTTGCAACACCTCACCTGTGAGGAAGTCCTGGAACGAGCGACCGCTCACGCGTTCGACGAGCGCGGTCAGGATCTCGTAGGCAGTTCCGTAGTTGCCATAGTCGAATCGGGTTCCGGGTGGAAAGCGTAGCGGAAGCTTGCTGACGAGAGTGGCAAACTCCTGAGCGTTTCGGGCTTTTTCCCAAACGGCATCGAGCTCCGGGCCGTCTCCGGGAAGTCCGGCCTGATGCGTAAGGAGATCATGGACTGTCATGGGTCGCCCTGGACCTCCGGCGCGGGCAAATGCCGGAAGATACTTCTCGACCGGGTCGGTGAGTTGGATCTGTCCGCGTTCAAACAGGATAAGCACTGCAGTGGCAGTGAGTGGCTTGGTGATGGACGCGAGCCGGCAGATGGTGTCTCTGCCCATGGGCACGCCGGGCGCCGCTTCGCCGCTCGCTTCGTAAAAAATGATTTTGTCGTCACGGGCAATCAACCCGACCACACCACCGACGGTATGCGAAGAAATACCCGATTCAATCAAGTTGTGTGCGCGACCCAGACGCGCCGAGGACATTCCGACGGATTCGGGAATTTGAGCGTGGCCGGGCAGGCACATTAATAACGCGATGGCAAGCCGGATCGACAGCTTGTTCATGGTGGATAGACGCGAGTTGACGGGAAAGGTGAGCTTTCAGCAGTTTCTTATCCCAATAAGATGCTCAGAGCATTCGTCACATTCGCCATTCTCCTTGCATTAACAGCTTGCAATCGAGACCAATACAGAGTTGTTGAGCGCGAGCCTCGTTATCTAGACAAGCACGGGCTGCCAGTGTCCTCCCTTCAGGCTCAGTCATTTGACCACGCTGGCGTACATTATGTTCTGAAACATGGCGGGCACAAGATATACGCCGATTGCGAAATAGTTATATTGCACAATCCTGATGAACTCAGTAGCTGCGAGCTTCAGCCGCTGAGGGAGTATGAGTGCGTTTTGGGAACTGCTCACGGAGTTACTGGGCGAATACCCTACAGCGACTTGACTTGCAAGAATGACGACGGTCAGAATGTTTATCTCTTCGTTACCAAAGAAGAGTAGCAGTGACGATCCCTTCAGGCATCGTTGGCGTGCCTCAATGTAACCCGCGAGTCCGCGTGGGTAAGCACAGTGCGCGCAAGTACCACCGAGTCATACACCACAGGGCCCTAATGCCAGCTGCAATTCCACTAGCAGTGAGTTTTGGTGATGGCCGTATCGGTTCGCCGCACAATCGAATCCGCCGCGATGATGCGCGCCGCAATCAGCAGTGCGCCGTTCTCAGGTTGCTTCTCCACACAGAGAACATAGGCGAAGATGGCGAACATCCAACAGGACTACAGCGAAGACGTCCGTGGATCGCGTCAAACTCGGTTCTCGTTGGCTGAAGGTTACATCCCACGATTCTCGAACGAAACTTGCGCGTCTTTCCTATGGAAGAATTACTGGTCATTCTCCTATTCTTCGGTTTTTGGCTCGTCTACGTCATTCTCAAGGGAATCGTAGATTTCGGCAATGAAACCAAGAAGGGCTGGCTTAACGCAATTGCCAAGTGGATGCGTGAAAGAGAGCAGAAAAAGCATGCCGAACTTTCGCGCTTCGTCCAAGTCGACATTCCTGAAAATTCGCGAGTTGATCTTGCATTGAACGTGTACGACAGGGCGGATGTATCAGATTTTCGTGCGTCGCTCTCGGTGGTTGCTCAGGAAGTTGCGACCAACTTGTGACCAAGCTCCGGACGTGCCACCAACTTCTGGTGATTTTAAAGGAGTTGGTGAGCGCGGAAGGAATCGAACCTTCAACCTACTGTTGAGCTGCTGAAAACCAAAAATCAATGGTTCCAGCGACTTCCGAGCGGCTCGAGTAGGCAGAAATGGGCAGTTTTGGGCATAGTTGCTACCAATTTGCTACCAAATTGGCCGCAACCGCCCTGACTCTTTATCATTTTCGGCACTAAAGGGTCATTTTAGGTCGGAAAGTCTTGCTACCAAATGCTACCAAATTCTCACTGGTTCGCTTTGGGATCTCTCTCCCCTCGCGCGAGCGTCGGCCACGCTGACAGCTTCAGCAACTTGCGTGCAGCGGACAATGAGGCCTGGTCGGGAGCGAGCGCCTCTATTCTCTCAAGCGTTAGTGACATCCTGCCTTACAGCCGTGGATCTACCGGCTCGCTCTCCAGGGCCAGAACCCCGAATACGCATTCGTGCACGCGGCGCAATGGTTCTCGTTCTACAAAACGCTGCAAAGATTCAACACCCAACGCGAACTCCCTGCTTGCAAGCGATCGCTTCCTCCCTAGTCCTCGAGAGCGGAGTCGGGTGAGATGTTCCGGCGACGTGTATTCCGGACCATAAATGATGCGGAGATATTCCCGGCCACGGCACTTAATGGCTGGCTGTACCAAATGCTTGCCCTTCGCGATGAAATCGAAAGGCTTCACCACCATACCTTCGCCGCCAGAGTTGGTTAGCTCTTCCCACCAGGCGGTTCCCTCCGCTTCGCTGGCGCCATCTTCCAAATCGACGATTTTGTATGGAGTAGCTAACAACAGTTCCCGATCGAACTGGCATAACCTCGTCAGCAGATCCATGTGCCAGACATGATTCTTATCTGTATGCACCTGTCCCTCGCTTGCCAATAGATGAAACGGAGCGAGCTTCAAGTCGAGTATGGAATGAACTGGCCAGCAGTAACGCCGATACGAATCGACATACTGCCCTACCATCTCGGCGCGTTTTTCATATTCCTCAGCCACAGGTTGGAGTTCAGGAACCCTTGCCGCCGCCGTTCGTAACGCCGCAACCGTCTCTCGTAATGCGGACCGCCCGGCAGCCCCGGTCGGCGCATACTGGCGGATCAGCAGTTCCTGCGCCTTCGACGACCAGGGCATCAGTTCGCAGTCGAAACACACCCAATCGGTCTTCAGCTCATCCCACAACCCAGACTTCGCAACTGACGTCTGCACGCGCCCCAGAAACTCGCGTTCGAGTGCGTCATCACTGAAGAAGCGTCGTCCCGTTCGCGTGTAACAAACTCCAATCTCATCTTGCGTGACACCGAAGCGACGAAGCGCTGATGAGCGATCACGACAGGCTAATGTACACTGTGATGCTGTCCTCACAACGGTAGGAGAACTAATGGATCTACACAGCATCATCGCGCACTTGAAGGAAGAACGTAACCGAGTCGAGCACGCGATTGCAGCCCTCGAAGGATCGCATTCGCATACAGCCGCCGTGTCTGTTAAGCGCGGCAAGAAGAAGCTCGGTGGCATCACGGCAGCCGGGCGCAAGCGACTCAGCGAACTGATGAGGAAGCGCTGGGCTGAGCGCCGCAAGGCCACAAAGAAAAAGTAGCTCCAGTACCATTCCCGCGAATACGCAGCTTCTTCCAGCCGAAGGCGCAGGACACGAACTGCTGTCGAAGCGAAACGAGAACGAACTTTCAAAGAAGGTCTGCGAAACGTTTGCTGGATTTACTGCCTGACCTGCGAGGTCTGCGTCGTCGTTGCGGGCGTGGCTGGCGGTGTTCCTTGCTGCTGCGGCGCATACTTCGACGCGCATTTTGCCTGGAGTCCCTTGGCATGGAACACGCCATTGCTTCCGTAAGTCCCTTCGGCTAACGCCTGCGACGAGTCGTGGAAGGTGTCGGGCGGAGCCTCGCTGCCGTTATAAATCACCGGCAACGTGCGATCTTCTTCCTGCAGCACAAACTCCAGGTGCGAACCGGTGCGCTTGATCGATCCGGGCAGAACGGTTCCGGCAACGCGCAGGCGCTTGTGGTAGGCGCTGTCATCCATCGTCTTTAATTCCTTGATAGTGACGTAGTAGCTCTTGCTCTCCTGCACTCCGGTGTAGGCAAGATAGCCAAGCGAAACCACGATGATGACGATGACGAGGCCGAAACGGATGTAACGATTGCGCATGAAGGGAGTTCCTTTCAAATTGTACTCTCACGCCAAGGTGGGTCAAGCGTCACATGGTCGCGTGATCTTGTACACCAGAGACGCCTAGAACTGGTTTTCGTTTGGCGCGACACCGGCGCCTGAGCCCGAGCGACCGCGGGAGCCGCGCAGCTTTTAGTCGAAACCTGCTATTTAAGCTAAAAGACTCTGGTTGAGCACACCAGGTTTCAAACTTACCAGCTCTTAATTACCCGGCAGTACTTTTCAAAGTAATGAACACCACGCGGCATGCTGTGGACCGCCACATCAATGCAGTATTGAACCGCATCGGCTTCCGCTTGCTGTTTTGAGCTTGCGAATTGTGTGTACAGAAGAACATTGCAGTCTTCTACTGGCCCGGAGAAATTCGCTAAGTCCGCCGCAGCTGGGACGCCCACCACTGCCCCGTGAGCTAGCTGGCAGGTTGTTTGGTACGGCGCTTCTGACCGCTCGAGAATGCGATCGAGATCTGGTTCCTGCATCAACTTTGCTCTAGCATTGTTTATTGCGGCTTGCTCGTCCGTTGAATCGCTACCTACGACGAACAGCTTACAGGTCATGCGCTCCACCGATCGACGCGACGAACCAAAAACGACGGCGGTGCAACCAGCCGAGTTGTTAACCTCGTCTCCCACAGCATTGGATTTTTTCTGTGCTTTCTGACCGAAACCAAACACCGTGAACAACGTACAGATTATGAGTGACATTGATACTCTGCGCGATCCGTTCATAATTAACCTCGAAGTGCTACTTAGAACTCAACCACCGTCCGCAGTTTCAGTACTCCAGAAAGATGATTTGCGTTTCGATCCCCGCTGCGAAACACATGCTCGAACTGCTTGGACTTGTTCAACTCCTGTACAAGATTTTCGTAGATGGCCTCGGAGAAAGCCGGACTAACAGCCGTTGCGCCCGGATCGACTCTGTCCACCTGTATACTCCATTTCCGTCCGTCTGCCGGGTCGTCGGGTCCGCTTTGCACAGTGCTCGGATTATCCGATGTTGCGATGTGTGCGCCGTGTGCGACGAGAGAGTTCTTCAGTGCCTCGCCTTGTCCCTTGTCCATGCGGAATATGAGGCCATGAAAACCCCCGTTGCCGTCCAGATATTCAATAGCGACGGTGTCGTACTTTTTGTGGGAGAACAGGCTTATCACGCGTCCTCCACCGAACGGAACTGCTGCTTTGCCGAGTGTCATCGGTGTTCCACCGACCTGCTTGTCTTGTTCGCCAAGTGAAACGTTCTGAATGGAACTTATACTTATCTGAGCGGCGTGAGTGGCATCCGGGTCGACACATTTGGCGACTACGGAAGGTTGAAAACGAAGGTTTCCGCCTTCAATTGAGATATCTCCGCCGACCTTGCGTTTCATACCTTCAAACCCTAGAACGTGTGTGGCACGCGTAAAGGTCCTTGTGGCTGGATTGCCAGACTGCGTCTGTCCGTTAGAATTCATGCTTAACCAACCCAGCAACAGGAAGAGAGCCAATGCTCCCCTCATTAGAAAAGATGAAAGAGCTTTGTTTGACGCTAAGTCGGATTGATGGATCACGCTCATGTCTCCCGAAGAAAAGAAGAGCAATAACGATGCCAAACTCAAGCGTGCATGCCGGATGCCAGGTCTAGGAGTTGCGAGGGCGATGAAAATAGGGGCTTCTGGATGCGGGAAGGGAGAGCGTGTGCCCTGAGCTTGTCAGCCTGCGCATTAAAATACGGAAATCAACAACGCAGTCTGGCAGTGTTGCACAAGCATTGTATCGGACACGGCAGGACAGAAGCCGGCAAAGTTTCTCCGAAGTGATAGCGACGTAGTTGACAATCGACCCCCTGTCAGCCGTGCGGATTGGCGAGCGCTCCTTACAGGACTGGATAAAATCGCGGCTCGAACCCGATCCGAATGGCACACAAATTGCTTTTTTCATCTTTCATGAAAAGAAGCGATCAAGAAAACAGTACAATCCATAGTCCTTGGCGTCACAGTGCTCTGTCTTTCAAGCGCAGTGGTCTTCGGTCAATCTTCTCTGAACTATCAGCCCGCCACAATTACCGCGGTCAAGCCTCACCACCCCGTTTGGAGTTCGTTCGACAACTACGAAGTCTCGCTCAAAGTGAATGAGACGGTATACGTGGTCCTGTACAAACCACCGGTGACGATTGATTCAGTAAAGTATGAAACGGGACGCCAACTTCTGGTTCTGGTCGGCGAAAAGACGATCACTTACAACGATATATTAGGCCAATCGTTTGAGGTACCAATCGTAAGGCGCATGCCATCGGTGGAGACAAATCAACCGAAATAGAGCGCTTGCCGCATCGCCTGAGAGATCATGGTTGCTTCGACGATGTAGCTCTGGCCCGGTCGCTGTAGGAACGACTCTCATGAGTCGCCCCCGCACAGAACCGTGCGAGGGGCAGCGATGCCCAGCGGACGTTGCCGTCCGTCGGCTTTTGGAATGTAAGCTCATCACGAAGGTTGGGGCTCGGTACGTGCCTGAATGGATGCGGTTCTGGAGTCCGGTCAGCCGGTTCTCCAGGTCTTGTTCATACTCTTGCCATGTCACTCCATCCACCCTTCCAGTGCTGCCTTTCGCCTTAAGGCGTAGAAGCAGACCCGAAGAGATGCAGTTGTGACGTGGTGAAGAAGAACAGTGAAGCGGATCTTCTTGTTCCGTTTCGCCGCTTCTCGTACCCTCCACAGTCCCTGGGACATGCTGGACCCGCTCTGTGCCGGGGATATGTTGGACGATCAAGAGTTCTCCTTGGCCCCTCGCCTTCCCCTCCCCAACATCCGCCGCCGCTTGCAACTCGACTTTGTTCGGCTGGTTCACCGGTACTGTGCTCCAGTCAGTACTCACTGCGGACGGACGTTCGCTCTCTTTCTCCTGTCAGTTGTCAGAGGATTGCCACCTCGTGTCAAAGGCTTGGCGTACCGATCGCTCCCGAGTCACTTCTTCACGATCGGCCTTCGTGTGCGAAAGAGTTGTAAGTTCAGTGACGCCTGTCAATTAGGTGGATCGCGATCAAGCCCGTCGTCTTGGAAGCCCACGTGCCCTAACAAGAACAGCATGGTCTAAGCCAGGCAAAATACCAATGAGGGTCTTGAAGGGAGATTGATGAAACAACTCAATGTTTTGGCAAAGCAACCACGAGGGCGACGGGAGATCGTTCGAGTCCTCCCCTGCCTCATCCTCTTGTTATCTTTTTGTGCAGGCGCGCTGGCGCAAACCACCAACACCGAAGAGGGGACCGCCAATCCGAGCTTCCCGGTAACGCATGTCCTCGGATTGGCTGGTACACTCCCAAATACCCCAGGGTCTCTGACAGTGAAAGCTGGGTCGTTGCGTTTCGAAAACAAGAAGCAAGGAATTACGCTGCTCTCCACGGTGTCAATAGAGGCGATTTTCCTTTCTCAACAAGACAAGCAGGTGGGAGGAGTGCCGATGACACTCGGCAAAGCAGCAGTTCCGTTCGGTGGAGGACGCGTGATAAGCCTGTTCTCCCACAAAAAATATGACGACATTGCCCTGATTTATCGCGATGACGACGGTGGCATTCATGGCGCCATCTTGCAGTTGCCGGCCGGACAAGGAACCAAGCTGCGGGATGAATTGGTGAGCCAGGGGGCGCGTGTTGGTCCGCAGTGGGACCCGGCCAATGGAAAAGCGGCTCCGGAGGTCAGCGATGCAACTAATTAGCAAGTCAACTGTTGCCCTATCACGGCGTCTCATGTTTCTGGGCATCGCGCTTAGTGTTTTCATAGCTCACCAGGGGAATGCATCTGCGCATAACGGTGGCGATCGAGAGTGGAGTGTGCAAGTTGAAGAGGTCAATTCCGGCGACATCAACTTGGATCCCGCCTTTCGGGTCGCGATCTATGAAAACCTTTTGTCGGAGCTCGGGAAGACGAATAAATTTGAGAACATTTACCGCAGTGGGGATCGTCTGGCCGCGTCAACACCAGACATGCTCATTTTGAAAATCAATGTACGCAAATTCGACGCCGGTAGCGAGACGAAGCGCGCGGTCACCACAGTAGCGGGTGCCACAAAGCTCAAAGTGCAATGCCAGTTGGAGACACGCGACGGTCGAGTCGTCAGTGACAACCTGGTGGAAGCCAGCGTTCGTTTCTTCGGGAGCAATATGAGAGTTACCCACAACCTGGCTCACAACATCGCTGAAGCGATCAAGAAATCGACGCTGCCCCAACCTACCCATGTTTCGCAAGATGGTCAGACGCCGGATGAGCTTTCGATGGCTCAGGTCGAAACCAATAGATGAAGTGGAAAGTCCCGTCATCAAGGAGGACAATGAACAATACACGATGGTTTTCACCGTTCGCCATACTGGCAACATTCTTGCTGGCAACGGTGAGCGGCGCGTCTAGTCAGAATGCCCCAGCGCTCGAAAGAGCCCAGACTCCGAGTGCTTCCTCAGCCGTCGGCGAAGACTTTCAGCCGCCTTCGGAAGAGGAGATTAAGCTCCTTAGGACGAACCTCCGCAGCCAAAAG